>Ga0164294_10002496_pt1 | contig 16601 bp, 12 predicted proteins | sample GEODES005metaG_FD_111479 | JGI IMG/M metagenome (GOLD analysis project Ga0164294, IMG submission 111479) | Oligotrophic lake water microbial communities from Sparkling Lake, Wisconsin, USA - GEODES005 metaG | ecosystem: Environmental > Aquatic > Freshwater > Lake | place: USA: Sparkling Lake...
ATGCTCTATCAACACTGCTATAAAACGTTCCATACTTCCAAATGGGGCCCTATGAATCATTACAGGTCTATGTTTAGCATTGTCTTCTCCAATATAATTTAGATCAAAACGCTCAGGTAAATTGTAATCTACCTGAATGGTGCCTAGCTGCCATTTTCTACCAATAGCATCCCTTACCATAAAGTCAAGTTTTGGACCATAAAATGCAGCTTCTCCATACTCGACAACGGTTTTTAGCCCCTTTTCAGCAGCAGCTTCAATGATGGCATTTTCTGCTAGGTTCCAATTTTCATCACTGCCAATATATTTGCTTCGGTCTGTTTTATCCCTTAATGAAATTTGGGCAGTATAGTCTGTAAAACTTAATGAATTAAAAACATAAAGGACTAAATCAATTACTTTTTTAAATTCATCCTTTACTTGTCCAGGCATACAAAACAAATGAGCATCATCTTGAGTAAATCCTCTTACTCTAGTTAGTCCATGTAATTCTCCATGCTGTTCGTATCGGTATACAGTTCCGAATTCTGCTAAACGCAATGGTAAATCTTTGTAGCTGCGAGGAGAGGTTTTATAAATTTCACAGTGGTGAGGACAGTTCATTGGTTTTAAAAAAAACTCTTCTCCTTCCTGCGGCGTTTTGATTGGCTGAAAACTATCCTTGCCATATTTCTCATAATGGCCTGAAGTGACATATAAATTCTTGTGTCCGATATGAGGAGTGATTACAGGTAAATAACCACTCTCCATTTGGGCTTTCTGTAAAAACTGCTGCAGTCTTTCCCTCAACATCGCTCCTTTTGGAAGCCAAAGAGGTAGGCCCATTCCAACTTTTTCGGAAAATGCAAATAATTCTAACTCTTTTCCTAATTTCCGGTGATCCCGTTTTTTGGCTTCTTCAAGTAGTACCAAGTATTCATCCAATTCTTTGGTAGAAGGAAAAGTTACCCCATAAATCCTGGTAAGCATTTTGTTTTTTTCATCCCCTTTCCAATAAGCTCCAGCAATATTGGTTAACTTAATACCTTTAATAAAACCTGTATTGGGAATATGTGGTCCCCTGCACAAATCTGTAAAATTACCTTGAGTATACAATGTGATACCACCATCTTGCAAACCGCTTAAAAGATCTAATTTATATTGGTCACCCTTTTCCGAGAAATAATGAATTGCATCAGCTTTTGAAATTTCTTTTCTTACAAATGCACTGGATTGCTTGGCTAATTCCGCCATCTTAATCTCTAGTCTTCTCAAATCCTCTTCTCCAATCTGGTGATCGCCTAAATCTATATCATAATAAAAGCCTGTCTCTAGAGATGGGCCTACCCAAAATTTTACCCCTGGAAACATAGCTTCGATAGCTTCTGCCATTAAATGAGCAGAGGAATGCCAGAACGTTGCCTTTCCATTTAAATCATTCCAAGTAAGTAATTGTAAAGAAGCATCTTCATTAATAGGTCTTGCAGCATCCCATATTTCCCCATTGATAGAAGCAGCTAATACCTTTCGTGCTAAGCCTTCGCTGATAGATTTTGCCACATCCATAGCACAAACGCCCCCTTCATACGCTCTAACCGCACCATCTGGTAATGTAATCTGTATCATAATATTTGTAAATTCAACCTAAATTAAAGATGCAAATTTAACGAACTATTAGCTAATGAAGTACAGAACTAAAATATCTTTGTAAAGTATAAAATAGAGAGTTTTTACAGAATTCTTGAATTATTGGCCCGTAGTTTTTTTTATTTAAAATGGGTATTTATTTAAAAAAATATCGAATTTGATAAATAGAAAATTACTCAATTTTAGTCAGGACTTTTAAGTTAATAAAATATAATCGCATGAAAAAAATTATAGTAGCCGCATCTCTTTTTTTTCTTACCCATTCTATGGTAGGCCAAAAGATAAATGGTCAATGGCGCGGTTATTTTAATGGAAAAGGTGATATCGTATTAAAAGGCGAAGAAGACACAGAGTTTGTATTAGAAATTGAAATCAATGGCACCGAAGTAACTGGATATTCCTATAGCTATTTTCAAAATAGAAAATATTATGTTATTTGCTCTTTATCAGGAACTTACTATAAAAGTACTAAGAGTATGAAGGTGTCTGAGACTGCGCGCATAAAGGGTCTAACTCCTAAAGATTGGTCAGATTGTTTGCAGACCCATATATTAAGTTATGAAAAAAAAGGAGGTGTCGAAGAGTTAAAAGGGAGGTGGGTGTCTGCTGCCGGACAATTGAGTGATTGTGGTTTAGGTACCACCACGCTTACAAGAAAAACAGTGAGCAAGGATCTTGCCTCTTACAAAAAACCAGTACCCTCATCTATTGTAATTGATAAAGGTCCTACAGAAATAACTGATACTCCATTGGATAAAAATAAAGCATCTGTTGCACCTCCAATAGTTAAAGCCTCGCCAAAGACAACTGAGAAAAAGAAACTTCCCAAAAATCAAACGGATAGTTTAGTGATAAAAAAAGAAACTTTACCTCGTGAAATACCAGATATCATTTTGCCTGAGTCCCAAAAGGTGCAGGTGACAATTGTTCCAACTGTGAGGGGCTTTGAAAAGAGAGCTAGTCAAATAATTAAAACCATTTCTATCGAAAATTCAATTTTTACTGTAGACTTATATGATAATGGAGAAGTAGATGGAGACAGTGTTTCATTATTCTACAATAGTAAATTATTGCTTTCTCATAAAAGGCTTACAGAAAAGCCAATTAGAATGACACTAGAATTTAACCCTGATAATGAAACGAGTGATTTAACAATGTATGCTGAAAATTTAGGTAAATTTCCTCCCAACACTGCTTTAATGGTAATTATGGATGGCGAAAAACGCTATGAAGTAAGAATAGCCTCAGATCTCAAAAGAAGTGGTACCATTCGTTTTGTTCATAGCCATCAACCCCATTAATTTAAAAGGAGGTTGATTCTATCAGGTAATCTTTTATCTATTTCAGTGATTGCTTAAAATCTTATTTCTGAAAATTTAGAATTTAAAATTCCAAGTTACTGATGGTATGATTGGAAATAGGCTTACCTGTTTTCCCTGTACTTTTAAACTGCCGTCATATGGACTACCCGTTTGATCAAAATAAATGAAGTAAGGGTTTTTTCTACTATATAAATTGTAGATACTAAATATCCATTCTGTCTTCATTTTTTTTCGGTACATATTTTTTTTGGGATTGTAAATGGCTGCAAAATCTAATCGATGATAGGAAGGAAGTCTATATTCATTGATTCGACTATACTCTTGCGTTAGCACTCCATTTACTAAGTAAAAACGTTGAGGAAGGGTAGCAGCATTGCCTGTCCCAAATACAAAGGTGCTAGAAAGTTTCCAGCGCTTATTGAGTTCATAAATACCAACTACGCTAATATCATTTCTACGATCATATTTGGAAGGAAATTTTTCACCCCCATTCAATTGAGAAAATTGTCTCCAAGTCCAACTTAAAGTATAACCAATCCAACCGGTTAATCTTCCCTTTGTTTTGTTGATAAAAAATTCTGACCCATAACTCCAGCCTCTACCAAAAGTAAAAGAGTTTTCAGTGTCTTCGAGGGTATTGGGAGTGTAACCTTCTTGATATTCTATTTGATTCTGCATGTTTTTATAATACACCTCTACAGAAGTTTCATACATATTGTCCTTAAAGTTTTTAAATAAACCTGCAGAATATTGCCAACTTATTTGCGGTTTTACTTTATAAGTACTAGGTACCCATAAATCGGTAGGAAGGGTAGTGCCAGAATTACTAACTAAATGAATGAACTGAAAGTTTTTAGTAATGGATGCCTTAATGGAAGTCTCATCGGTAATAGCATAACGTAAAGTAAATCGCGGTTCAAGACCTCCATATTTCCTTACCGATTGTCCATTGGAATATACAGTACTATCTAATCTATTTCCATCTTTGTCAGTTTGATAAATTTTATAGGGACCAATTTGCTGAAATCCGCTGTAGCGAAGGCCAAAGTTGATTTTTACTTTATCACTTACTTCCCAATCATCTTGAATATATAAAGCAGCTTCATGAGCATATTTTGATTGTGGATTCAGCGGTTTAAAGATTACTGAATCTTGTCCACCACTTACTACACTTGGAGTAAATCGGTGTAAAGTGTAAAGGCCTCCAAATTTAACTTTGTGTCCTGTAAAAGGATAAAGATCAAAATCTTGTTTTAAACTAAAATCACGAATGCCCGAAGCAAGTTTTATGTTTAAACTATTTTGTAATGCTTGAAAAGTGAAGTTATAATTATTGAAAATAGCAGTGGTATTTCCAAATAGCCTTTTGTTAAAAACATGGTTCCATCGAATGGTTCCAGTGGCATTGCCCCAGGGTATATTTACTTGCAGACTTTTTTGTCCATTTACAAAATTAAATACATCTCTTCCAACATATCCGCTGATGTATAACCTGTCTTTTTCAGAAAACCGGTAGTTCATTTTAGCATTCAGGTCATAGAAGTAATATCCAGATCCACCAAACTGACTATTTTTACTTACAAACGGTTTTGTCAATCCATCTATATATGTTCTTCTTGCAGAAATAATAAAAGAAGATTTATTTTTTTTAATGGGGCCTTGAATTGAAACTCTAGAAGCGATGAGGCCAATGCCACCATCTACTTGTAGTTTTTTATCATTTCCCTCTTTCATAGCTACATCTAGTACACTCGACAAGCGACCTCCGTATTGAGGGGGCATACCACCTTTTATTAGAGAAACATTTTTTATTGCATCAGAATTGAAGATTGAAAAGAAACCAAATAAATGTCCCGTGTTGTAAACAATCGCATCATCTAGCATAATTAAGTTTTGATCAGGCCCACCACCTCTAACATAAATTCCTGCGCTACCTTCGCCTGCATTTCTTACTCCAGGAAGTAACTGAATCGTTTTGAGTAAATCAGCTTCTCCTAAAAAAGCAGGAATAGCCTTAATTTGCTCAATGGGCAATACGAATTTTCCCATTTGAGCATTTTTTACATTGGCATCTCTTTTATTAGAACTAACAATTACTTCTGTGAGTGCTTCTCTTGGTGATAAATCAAAATTGATATTTTTATCTGAGTCTAATTTAATCGGAATTGAGAGTGGTTGAAAACCAACATACGAACCTACTAATTCATATTTCCCCTCTGTAAGCGTAATAGAAAAAAAGCCAAATTGATTGCTGCTAATTCCTTTTGCATTGTTCTTTAACGCAACGGTAGCGCCGATAAGTGTCTCGCCATTTCTAGCATCTTTTACATAACCGCTGATGGTGTATTTTTTTTGTGCAATTAGGAGAAAGGGCAAAAAAATAAAAAGAGGTAAAAGAATTTTCTTAGTCATTATAAATATATCAGGTATTAGGGTAGTTACTTTTTAAAAAATTGATTGATAGTTTTTTAATATAGAAAATCAACTCACCCTATTTTTAAATAGAAGCTCAATTTTTATGAATATAATTTTATTTTTTAGCGTTTATACTATCTTTTACTTCGCCGCAATGCAGCATCCCACTTTTAAATTCTGGGTGGTTTTTTCCTAGATAGGGATTAATAATCTCTTCAGTATTACTGATCCAATTGGCACCTTTGTCATCTCCAAAAGCCATTGGGCAATTTTGCCAATATAAAGTCTTACCCTCATAATGAATGGTTTTTAACAAGGGATAAATACTTTCTCCAATCATTCTAAAGTCTTGCCTAATTTCTGTTAAATCAGTCTGATTTAGCAGACTTTCAGCATTGGCTTTTACATCACCCAACTGCATGATTGCAGATAAATAAATACCTGAGCTGTCTTTTTTTAGTTCTGCCAAACGATTGGTATCCGCTAAAATAATAAGTGATCTGCAGGCTGATTTTGCTGAAATACTATCGCCATTTACCAAAGCTTCTTTTATTAAAAAATACGAATTCAATAAACTATCAATACCACTATTAAAAGAAGCTGAATGACTATTGGTTACCAAAGCTTCGGCTTTTGCAATGGTTATCCCTTCTTTTTTACCTTGTATAAAAAACCAATAAGCGCAAAAAGCAGCCAATAAAATAAGAATTAGAAACAATAGTTTTTTCATTGAAATATGTTTTGACAAAGTTACATATTAACAAACAATCCTATCAAATGTTCAACTATCATATATAAATAGGAATAATTTGTACCTGACCAATTAAAGGCTTTTGCTGAGTAAATAAACTTTTTGAAATGGCTTGAAGAGCTCTTTACATTCAGTTGATAGAGTTAAATAACTTACTTTTGCAAAAAATTATTCGTTTTTTGATTTAGAAAACAAAACCAACATGCTTTTAGGATTACAAAATGTGACTTTTGAATTTGGGGCTCGAACTATTGTAGAAGATGCTACTTGGCATATACAACCCAATGAGCGTATTGCATTAATTGGATATAATGGTACTGGAAAATCCACTCTTTTAAAAGTACTTACCAGGCAGTTTTTACCAAGCAAAGGAACCGTAGAACAAGGAAGAGAAACAACGATTGGTTTTTTGCATCAGGATCTATTAAGTTTTGATACAGAAGATTCAATTTTAGAGGTTGCATTGGGCGCTTTTGAAAGGGTGAAGGAGCTTGAAAAAGAAATTGAAGCCATCGGACTTGAATTGGAAAAAACAGGTGATGAAACTTTGGCACATGATTATTCTGAAAAGTTACACGAACTAGAGATTTTGGGTGGTTACGATATCCACCATAAGACAGAAGAAATATTGCAGGGTTTAGGTTTTAGTAATGAAAATTTGCATAAGCCTTACAAAACTTTTAGCGGAGGCTGGAGGATGCGCGTTTTGTTGGCTAAGATGATTTTAATGCACCCCGATGTTTTACTACTAGATGAACCGACGAATCACTTGGATTTGCCGAGTATAGAATGGTTGGAAAAGTATCTGAAAAATTACCAAGGAGCCGTTGTGATGGTTAGTCACGATCGTTATTTTTTAGACAGAATGGTTAATAAAGTAGTTGAATTGTATCAACAAAAATTACATTTTTATACAGGTAACTATTCATACTACGAAACTGAAAAGGCGCTAAGGGTTGATATTCAACAAAAAGCCTACGAAAATCAACAAGATTATATTCGACAAAATGAAAAATTTGTAGAAAGGTTTAAGGCCAAAGCCAGTAAAGCGGCTGCAGCACAAAGTATTGTTAAACGCCTAGAGAAGTTGGAACGTATAGAAAACGTAGAGATTGAGAGGCCAAATATGCGTATTAATTTTTCTGTCGAAAAACAGCCTGGTAGAGTGTTGTGTACTTTAAAAAATGTTTCCAAAAGTTTTGGTGAGCTCGTCATTATGAAAGATACCGGAGCTGAGATCGACCGTGGTGACAAGATAGCATTGATTGGTGCCAATGGAAAGGGGAAATCTACTCTTTTAAGAGTGATTGTAGGTAGTGAGGAATTTCAGGGAGATAGGATTTGGGGGCATAATGTAGATGAATCATTTTATGCCCAGCATCAGTTAGAGGCTTTGAATCTCAATAATAATGTATTGGATGAAATGCGTGAAAGCAGAAGTGGTAAAACTGATCTTGAATTAAGAAGTTTGTTAGGATGTTTTTTGTTTAGTGGCGATGATGTAGATAAAAAAATAAAGGTTTTAAGTGGAGGAGAAAAGGCAAGGGTTGCATTAGCAAAAACAATTGTGAGTAAGGCTAATTTTTTAATGCTCGATGAACCTACCAATCACCTTGATATCCATTCAGTCGATCTATTAATTGGAGCGTTAAATAATTATGAGGGAAGTATTGTATTTGTTAGTCATGACCGTCATTTTGTAAGTAAGATTGCCAATAAAATATGGGAGATTGAAGACCATAAAATCATAGAATTTAAAGGTACTTATGCTGAATGGGAAGATTGGAAAGAAAGAAGAATAGCAGCAGCTAAAAATGCGGATGCTAAGGTTACAGAAACAGTTGTAAAAAATGCTCCATCTAAAACAGAAAGGGAGCCGGTTTTAAAAAATGAACCGCTGGCTTCAGGTATTTTGGAAGCGAATATTCAACGAGGTCCAGTAGACAAAGAAGTTAAGAAGGAATATCAGAAAAATAAAAATCGTTTTCAGCAAATTGAAGAAAAGTTAGCTCAACTTAATCAGCGCAAAGTTGAGTTGGAACAGTTGATGGCTTCTCCCGATAGTTACACCAATAAGGAGAAATTTAATGAGACTGAAGTAGCCTATAAAAACATAGTAGGGGAGCTTGGAATACTCAATAAAGAGTATGAAATAGTTTTCGAGAAAGTGATGGAGTTAGAAGAGAAAATGGGATAGTTTTATTTGTTTTTTAAAAATTGCTTTGTACACAATAGAGCAAAAGGTTATATTTGCAAAAATTATTTAGACTTGGTAGCTCAGCTGGATAGAGCATCAGCCTTCTAAGCTGAGGGTCATTGGTTCGAATCCAATCCAGGTCACTAGCCGAAACTTAATATCAATAAGGGTTTCGGTTTTTTTATGCCCGTAAGTCCAGTATTGATAGCGGTAGTTGGGCAATAGGTATATTTTAGTTAGAAAATGGAAAATAAATAAAATATCCTTACGAAATAATATAGAAAGGCCACACTTGGTTATCTCTCGGACATATTATTGCATAAGGATATTTAAATGAAATTATTTTTTTAGAGATGCTTCAATCTCAGCTTTCATTGGAGCTGGATCCCACATACGGTACATCTTTACAATTTTTTCTCCTTCCCAAATCATCACCACATGTAAAGGCACTATGTTTTTAGCTTTTGTATATCGACCTATTCCTACCAAGGTACCCCAATATGCGGTATGGACCCTGCCATCCGAAAATGTAAATGTTTTAATTGAATTAGGACCTGTAGAAACAGTTATTTCAGTGTTCAAAGTATGTACATACATATCACCCTGAAATAGACCTGAACGACCACCTGGATTCACTTTTGTTGTGTTATTCTCGCCTTCTTGATTATTTGCATAAAAATCTTTTACCTGAATGGTATCTGCATAAAGCGAATAGCCAACAGTGGTGTCATTTTTAGCATAAGCTTCTAAAATTGCTTTAACTTTTGCAGACTTTTCGTCCATAGAAGTAAAGGTTCCTGATTCTTTGTCTGTAGAGGTAGTCTCCGCTTTTTTTGTTTCTTTGGTAGTGCAGGCATTTATTGCTGCCATTACCATTAAGGATAAAAGTAGTTTTTTCATTTTCATTTTTTTTTTGATAAAATTAAAGTTTAGTCAACAAGATATAAATATCTTTTTGATACTAAAAATAAATTTAAATTATTTTTTTGTTATGAATATTCTACAAACTACTTATACTATAACGAGCTGAGGTATTCAGTTGCAGTAGGATGATTTTTAAGTCCTATAAATGGACGAGGGGGTAAAGGGGTTTACATGAGTGATTCCATTTGGTATAATTTTCAAATATTACCTTTTATTATAATTAACCCAACAATTTTTAGTTAATTTTGTAGCATAAATTAAATAAATTATGAGTTTACTGAATGATCTTCAATGGCGATATGCCACAAAAAAAATGAATGGGGAAATCGTTCCTCAAGAAAAGTTGGACTATATATTAGAAGCAGCCAGGCTTGCACCTACTTCTTCCGGATTACAACCCTTTGAAATTTTAGTCATTTCAAATAAAGAGCTTCAAGGTAAAATTTTACCGCTGGCTCATGGACAAAGTCAAGTTGTCGATTCTTCTCATGTATTGGTTTTTGCTGCCTGGGATAATTATACTGAAGAGCGCATCAATGAAGCATTTGATAGAAATAATGAAGAAAGAGGTTTGCCATCAAGTGCAACCGATGATTACCGCAAAATGTTATTGAAATCAACTTCTTCCAAAACAGCGGATGAAAATTTCTCTCATGCTGCTAAACAAGTTTATATCAGCTTTGCAACTGCCATTGTTGCTGCAGCTGAACAAAGGGTAGATGCTACACCCATGGAGGGCTTTAATCCAAAGGCTTTAGATGAACTTTTGAATTTAAAAGAAAGAGGATTACGGAGTGTTTTACTATTACCAATTGGATATAGAGACGAAAAAAATGATTGGTTGGTCAGTATGAAGAAGATTCGCGTTCCAAAAGAAAAATTCATTACCGAGTTAAAATAAAAATAATCTTTCTTAGAAAAGGGTGTATCATTTTATTGATACACCCTTTTTTTGGATATAAAATAATTGATCTGCGCCCACATTTAAAGATTTTGTAAGGATTCTTTGTAAGGTTAGTTTATTAAAATATTAAATGCTCAAAAAACTGCTGATCCAATACTACAATCTAAAATAAACTATAATGCTATTTTTCTATTAAAAAGTATTTTCAAGTGATATTGATTGTTATGAACAGGATAATGATGATTTTCTATATCTTTAGTTTTAACTTATCATTGTAGATATGTCATTTATTATCCTTCTTATTGGCATGTTGCTGCTAATATTATTAATTACTTGGGTCAAAATTTCTCCATTTTTGGCATTTATCCTGGTTTCTATTTTAATAGGATTTTCTAATGGAATGGGTATTTCTACTATTACCAATGCGCTTCAAAAAGGAATTGGTGATTTGTTGGGCTCAATTGTAGTAATTCTTGGCTTGGGTGCAATGTTGGGCAAGTTAATTGCTGATAGTGGCGCCGCTCAAAAAATTGCTACAGGTTTAATGGGAATCTTTGGTAAAAAATATATTTTATGGGCTTTGTTGCTTACTGGTTTTATCATAGGAATCCCACTTTTTTATGGGACAGGATTTGTGTTGGTCGTTCCTCTTATTATTACATTGTCTTATCGATATAATATTTCAGCGGTTTACATTGGGTTACCTATGTTAGCAGCAATGTCTGTAACTCATGGTTTTCTCCCACCCCATCCATCTCCAACTGTATTGGTAAAACAATTTAATGCAGATCTTGGACTTACATTGCTCTATGGTTTATTTGTAGCTATTCCTACAATATTGGTTGCTGGCCCCTTATTCGCTCTTACTTTAAAGAAGTACACAATAAAACCATTGGAGCTTTTTAAAGGGAAGGATATTCCAGCTGATGAACTTCCTTCTATGTTTTATAGTGTTTTAACAGCTCTATTACCCGTTGTATTAATTGGGCTAAATACAATTGTAACACTCATTACCTCCTCTCAAAATTTTTTTACTAAAACATGTAATGTTTTAGGAGATCCAATTGTAGCGATGACCATTACCGTATTATTTGCAACCTATAGCCTGGGAATAAAAAATGGTAAAAAGATAAAAGATCTCATGCAAACAATGACTGATTCCATAAAGGATATATCCATTATTTTATTGATTGTAGGAGGCGCAGGTGGTTTAAAACAAGTTTTGATAGAAGCCGGAATAAGTGATCAAATTGCCTTAATGCTGCGGGATATAAATATTCATCCACTATTGGCAGCCTGGAGTATAGCAGCTATCATTCGAGTGTCGCTGGGATCTTCAACTGTAGCGGGTTTGACCACTGCAGGTATTGTAGGTCCAATGATTGTTACAACTGGGGTAGATCCAAATCTTATGGTATTGGTAACTGGTGCCGGAAGCATGATGTTTTCACATGTGAATGATTCTGGCTTCTGGATGTTTAAAGAGTATTTTAATATGTCAATTAAAGATACCTTAAAGACTTGGTCCTTAATGGAAACCCTTGTTTCTGTAATGGGGCTAATTTCTGTGTTGGTTGTTAATTATTTTATTCATTGATAAAACAAATTGTATGTCACCTGATGAAAGATTTAATGCCTTGAATCTTACTTTGCCGCCGGCACCCAAACCAATTGGAGTTTATAAGCCTTGCTTAACTTCTGGAAATCTTTGTTATGTTTCTGGACATGGCCCAGTTAAGATTGATGGGACTTTAATTGTTGGGCGCATTGGAGAAGTTATGACAATGGAGGAGGGGAAACTGGCCGCACTACAAGTAGGTTTAGCTATTTTAGCAACTCTGAAGAGTCATTTAGGATCGCTTAATAAAATCAAAAGAGTGGTGAAGGTTTTAGGAATGGTTAACTGTTCTGCTAATTTTGAAAAACATCCTTTTGTTATCAACGGGTGTAGCGAATTATTTGCAAAAGTTTGGGGCGATGATCTAGGATTAGGTGTAAGAAGCGCTGTAGGAATGGGTTCTCTTCCTGACAATATTTCAGTTGAAATTGAAGCCTTATTTGAGTTAGAATAAGCCTACTTGATTTTATAAAGTATTGCTTCATTTTTTAAAAGGGTAACAAATTATAAAATATCACCATGAACTGGTATGAAATAAATAATATTGAGACCATTGATTCTCCTGCTTTGGTCATATACCAGGAACGGATACTCGAAAATATAAGGTTATTAAAGCAGATGGTAAATTACAACGTAGACCGATTGCGTCCTCATGTAAAAACCAATAAAATTGCTGAAGTATGTCAAATGATGAGGGATGCTGGAATCTATAAATTCAAGTGTGCCACTATTGCGGAGGCTGAAATGCTTGCTATCATTGGCGCAGAGGATGTAATGCTTGCCTACCAACCTGTTGGTCCCAAGGCAAATCGGTTTCTTCAATTAATAATTCAATATCCTGCTACTACCTTTTCTTGTATGGTAGATAATATTCAATCTGCCCAATACTTGTCAACTATTTTTTCAGAACATGAATTATCAGTGAATATTTTTATTGATATAAACACGGGAATGAACAGAACCGGAATTTTAACTAATCAGGCTTTGTTTTTATATGAAGCACTTGAATTATTAGGAAGTGTAAATGTAAAAGGTCTTCATGTATATGATGGACACATAAGGGAATCTGATATCTTATTAAGAAAGCAAAAAGTAGAAGTTGAGTATACTCAATTGAAATTACTTGCAGAAACAATAGAGCGGGTTAGTAAAAAAAAGATGGTGATTATTGCCGGCGGCTCTTCTACTTTTCCAGTGCATGCTCAACTTGGAAATTCGGAGTGTAGTCCTGGAACATTTATTTTTTGGGATAAGGGGTATAAAAACTTATTTGAAGAAGCGCCATTTGATTATGCAGCTCTTGTGATAACTAGGGTAATTTCAATTATCGATAATCAGACTATTACCTCCGACCTAGGGCATAAATCGGTGGCAGCAGAAAGTCCCTTACCCCGTATTTACTTTTTAAACGCAGTTGATGCAGTGCCAATTTCACAAAGTGAAGAGCATCTGGTAATAAAAGTAGCTGATTCTACAATCTATCGCTTAGGTGATATATTGTATGGGGTTCCGTTTCATATTTGCCCTACTGTTGCTTTGTATAATACTGCATTATTGATTAAAAAAAATACTGTAGTAGATGAATGGAAAGTAATTGCTAGAGATCGTAAAATTTCTATTTAGGCATCATTAAACTACATAGAAAATTATCCTTTTACTGTTAATAGTTGCTTTATAATTTAGTGACTAAATAAATTTAATATGTTAATCCGGCTAATATTAATTGATAGAAATAAATTTAATTTAATTCTTATTAAAAAGTATTTTATTTTCTAAAAAAACTTTAAAATAACTTTTTAAAGTTTTCAATTGAGGTTATTGTTATTAAAAATAGCAATTAATTATTGCATCAAATTACTGGTTTAAAATATCAATTACTTTGGTTAAGTCGAAATCTTGAATTTAATAATTCGATAAAAAGACACCTATTTTTTAGTTATGAATCCTACTAAATTTTCAAATTTTCAGTACTAATTTAATTTAGTTAATAACATTACAATTTTTTTAATAATGTTTGATATGAATGCATTATCAGTGGATTTGAGGGTTGAAACCCTAGGTCCTTAGTTTTTTAACTAAAAATTGTTAATAAATTTTATCTACTTGATTTTTTTTTGAAATATATTTATTGAATGAATGCCCATTACAAGACATTAGAAACTATATTTAATATTGTACATCAGGATCCAAATCCAATTACCTACCTGTGCAGGCCAAGAGAAATTATTTTACGTCAATTTCAAGATTGGAGTGTTATTCAACAACATTTAGAATTACTTGAACAAGAGGGATTGGTGTTAACCAAACAAATGGATACGCTGATTGTTTCTATTACTTCCTCTGGTATTCAAAAAATGGAATCAACAAATTTAGATCTGCAATATTAGGAATTTATTGTCCTCATCTAGGACTTTCTCAGCATCCAATTGGCGAAGGAATTGTTTATGATAATTATATAGGAAAAAAAGTAATTGAGGATTTAGGCAAAACTATTTTTAGTCAACGGGTGGAATAGGTATTGAGCGTATTAAAGACGGTATTTAACTATGATCATTCATACACTCGTGGGTGTAATTCTAGTTTTATAATGTTTGATCTCGATGACTATATAAGCTTGGAATCCAACGAAGACGGTATAAATGGGGAGCTGTTTTATGGAAAAGACCTAGTTTTATAGAAATCTCTAAAGACACATTTTTAAAAAATCACCGATTGGAGTTATTGTTAATAAAGATTTCTGATTTTAGATGACTTAGATTTTTCTTTTGATTTTATTTATCCTTCCTATTGATAATCCTTTACAATTCATCTAAATAGCACCACCCATTATTTATATAACTTATTGTAACTTTATTATTTAAGTTGTTAGTTTATCATTGAATGGATTCAATAAAAAAATTCAATACAATTATTGTTGGACAAGGAATTGCTGGTTCGCTATTGGCATATATGCTTCATCGAAAAAAAATTCCTTTTTTATTAATTGATCTATCTTCTCAATCAACTGCAAGCCAAATTGCAGCAGGAATGTTTACTCCCTTGAGTGGTAAAAGAAAAACGATTCATCCATTGTCTTTACAACAAATCCCTTTTGCAATTAATGTTTATAAGGAGATGTCAAAACTTATAGGATATAATATTCTTCACGTTACCAATATTTATCAGTTATTTGATTCGGTAGAGGAACAATCCCAATTACAAAGTAAATTTCTTGAACCTTCCTTTGCACCTTATATACAGACGATTTCAAAGTTTTTATCCGGAACTAACAATAAAAATGGAGCCTATGAGGTTACTCATTCTGGGTGGGTCAATTGTGAGTCTTGGATGAAATATTTTAAAATTTGGTTGAAAAATAATGGACGATTACTAGAAGCAAAATTTGTATATCCGGATTTAAAGATAAACGAGGATAAGATGGAGTACAATGGAATTGAATTTAAAAATATATTTTTTTGCGAGGGATACAAAGCAGTTAACAATCCTTTTTTTAATGAAATAATCATTCCTTGTAAGGGTGACGTATTGACAATTACTAGTGAACATTTTACTACAAATCAAATCATAAAGAAAAATGGAATTTATCTAGTTCCATCACAAAGTAATTCATTCAAAGTAGGAGCTACTTATCAATGGAATAATGATTCAGAGACTCCTGATCAAGCTGATAAGGTATTAATTGAAGGTCAACTGAAAAATATGCTGATGAATCCTTATAATGTTACTAATCACCAATCTGCTATTCGGCCAACCACTCATAATCGGGAAGTAATAGCTAGGCAACATCAGCATCATAAAGGGATGTATATGTTCAATGGTTTGGGAACCAAGGGTGTGTTGCAAGGACCTTGGTGGGCTGATAGGCTAGTAGAACTTTATATGAACTCGAAATATTAATAAACTTTATCTGATATACAGTAATATTATTTTTAAAGAGATTTTAATTGAATTAACATTTCAATATTTTATGACTGATTTATTTTTTTAAAGTAGATTCCCTTCTTTTGGAAAAACAATCTTAGGAGAAAAGATTTTTGCTTCTTCAAAATCCATCAAGGCATAGGAAATGATTATAATAACATCTCCCTCTGAACCTTTACGAGCTGCAGGTCCATTGAGACAACAAACTCCTGTTCCACGCCCACCCTTAATAAGATAGGTTTCGAGTCGCTCTCCATTATTAATATTCACTACATGTATTTTTTCATTTTCTATTAGATTAGCTGCTTCCATAAGGTCTACATCTAATGTTAAACTGCCCATGTAGTGCAAATTTGCTTCAGTAATTACTGCATGGTGTATTTTTGATTTTAATAGCTGTATTTGCATCTGTTTTTTTTATGAAAATTTTAGAAATTGTCAATTTTTTAGTTAATCGATTTACAAATTAAATGTAGCCTTTTCATATTGGCTGATTTATTTTTTAAATTTATAATTTTCACTTTTTTTTATAATTCTTTAATTAGTTCCAAAGACAAGTTAATTACTTTTTAAAAGTTGATGACTAATCACATTTTTGCCATTCAAGATTATATCCTTTCAGATTATTTTTTATCCTTGTTCCAGTGACTCATAAAAATCTTTGTAAATTAAACGCGTCAAATCATTATAAGTTTTTACCAATTTTTTTCAATTGATACTGGTTTCCATTTTTAGTGCTTTATAATTATCCTGGTTGCAATATTAATTGAATCTGGAAGCTATTAAATTAATTTTAACTTGTATATTTAGATAGTTTTCAATTCCGTATTATTAAAATTGTATTTTATTTTAATTTAATTTAATATGATTATAAATTAAAATTCAATTTTTGTCCTAAATTATTGTTTGAGAACTTTGTAGAA
>Ga0164294_10002498_pt1 | contig 16591 bp, 21 predicted proteins | sample GEODES005metaG_FD_111479 | JGI IMG/M metagenome (GOLD analysis project Ga0164294, IMG submission 111479) | Oligotrophic lake water microbial communities from Sparkling Lake, Wisconsin, USA - GEODES005 metaG | ecosystem: Environmental > Aquatic > Freshwater > Lake | place: USA: Sparkling Lake...
CAAGATAAAAATAAAGATATTGTTCCTATTCGCGCATTATCATTTCATGCTTTCTTTGTTTATATAGCAATTCAAGCTAGACAAAAAATTTACGACAAAGCTGTAAAAGCTCAATTAAAAACTAATCCGCATCCTATGGATAAATATAGAACTAATTGTCCATTGGCTCGTTTAGAATTATTTAGGAGTCTTTATAATATTAAAAAGAAAGATAAAATGTATTGGGCCTCTACGGACACTATTTGGTAGAAAATAAAATAATTTAGAAAACTTTATTTAGAAAAATTATTTTTTTCTAAGATTAATATATAAAATGGCTTCCAAGTCTCGTTCCGCAAGAAGATCTAGATCCCGTGGTGCATCTGCTGCCCGCACAATGAAACGCGCTGCTGCCCGTGGTGCTGCTGCTGCCGCATCTGCTGCCAAGAGTGCATCCAAATCTGCTGCCAAGGCTGCTTCCAGAGCTGCCCAAGCTGCCAGAAGTGCCTCAGCATCAAGAGCCGCATCTGCTGCCAAATCAGCAAAGAAGGCTGCCTCAAAGGCTGCTCACGCTGCTGAAGCTGCTGGTGCCGCTGCCTCAAAGGCCGCTGCCGCAGGCAGAATGTAAATTATTTACAATTTTTGTTATCAATTAAAAAACCCAAATTAAATTTTAAAATATATAAATGATTCTATAAAAAATATAGAATCATCTAGAATCATCTAATAACTTGTAAATCATTTATTTTCTTCATAAAATTTGCCTTCTTTTCCACACATATTTTCAAATTTCCTTGCGGTAGAGCAATAATGTAGATGGTCAAAATTGTGAATTGGTTTTCCATTCACTAAATAATTACAATTTTCATCAGTATAGAGAAATTTGTTACATTTTCCAAATTCACTAAAAGAAAAAAAATCTTTTTTATAAAATTTACAATTAATACAAAATTTTGTTCCAACTTTACAAGCTGAATTTGGTAATAAAAAAATAGAAAAAATAGACATTACAATATACTTCATTTGTTATTATTAATTAAAAATAAATATTTAAGTTGTTTTTTACCTTGTTATACACAATACAAATAAAACAATATTTTATAAGTATGTTCTAATTTGTGTTACCTGATCATTTCTCCAATCATAGTAGCATATTTCAAATTTATCTTGATAAGAAAAATTGTAATCATAACATAAACCAATTTTATTAAACTTATCAAAACTAAATTCAAAATAAAAACCTGAATCATTTACAAAAGTTATATGTAACATTATTTCTAATTTTTTAGTTACAATTTTTTGAATAATATTATACCTTAGATCGTGTTTGTGTATTATATTTACATATTTCCCCCTTTTTTCTTTAATTCTCCCATCATATTCTAGTATTATATTTATTAATTCTTTTGACAAATATGAAATAGAAATCATATGATATAATAGTATTTGTAATTTTATATCATAAAAATTTTAAATAATAAAGAAATATTTATGCGGAACGATTGGTTCTTCTGCGGCAATATGACTTTCTTTTATTTGCTCTGGTTCTTTTACAGCCATTTCTTAGTCTGCAAGTAGTAAATGATTTTCCACGGCATGGAGAATTCTTTACGCGTTTACGGTAAATTTGCTTGCGGGTGCGGGTCATACTTCTGGTTTGAGCCATTTTATATATTATTATAATATTTTTTTATTTAAAAAATGCTAAAATTAACGATTATATCTTTTTTTTGTGTGAGTATTTCTTCTTTTTTTACTCATTTTGTTAGTTCTTCTTTTATTTGTTTTACTTGTGTTCCTTCTTTTTCTTAAACCCCCTTTAAGAATTAATCCATATGGATTAGCTGAACCAGTAAATACTAAATTTTGACCATTATATAAAGGACATGCTTTCATTATAATATACATATAAAATAATTATTTTAGGCTATAGGTTGATTAACGGCTGGATTAACGGCTGGATTAACGGCTGGATTAACGGCTGGATTAACGGCTGGATTAACGGCTGGTTTCACAGGTTGATTCACAGGTTCAATTGACAAAACTTCACTTGGATTTTGTTTTACTATTTGTTCATCTTTTTTTATTTCTTGAATTTGCTTATCTAATTCTTGTTTTTGCTCTAAAATTTTTTCTTGAGCAGTTTCTTTTATTTGTTGTAATTCAGCTGGTTGTGGAACTTGATCAGTAGTTACTAATTGATCTGATATTTTTTCTAAATTAGCAATTTGACTTTGCGCAGTATCAAATATTTTTTTATCAACAATTGCTTCAAACATTTTTAAACCATTAACATAATCAACTTCACAAGTTAAATATAATTTAATAATCAATGCTCTACACTCAACTACAATTTCTTGTAATCGTGCTTCAGTTAATTCTGGATTAACACGAATTTGTTTTTTGTTAGTTTGTGGGTCAACTGTATAAACAAATAATTGATTGATAATTGATATTAAAGCATTCTGATTTTTATTTGTATTATTTATCATTTTTTTCAAATTTTCAGCATAATCTAAAAATAATTTGTTAGTTTTAGGGCCTTTATACTTACGTTCAAATAAAGGATCAGAACCTTGACATCCAGGCATTCTATGATAATCTCTTAATTTTATATCACTAAATTTTGTAACACTTGGAGGCATATTAGATTTACCAGTAAAAACATTATAAAATATTTTTAAATCTTCTTGAAATACTTTTTTATTACTTTCTGACATACCAGTAAATTGTCCAGTTTCAAAATCATAATTATCATCATAATACAGGTGAAGTAATTCAGGAATACCTGGTTCATCTTCTAATGTTTTATCTTGACCATCATCTCTAATATTCATAGAACATACTTTAGGATTTACAGTTACATCACCATTTTCATCAGGAACATCACTATTATTATTTTGTAAAGAATTAATACGATTGTCACATATATTTAATTTATAAATATCTCTGTGTGTATTAACAGGTATTTTACCCTTTTCAGAAAGTGTAGCTCTAACAGTATTACCTTCTTCATCTTTATAAACATAAATAGGATTAATAGTTGTAACAATAGCAGCAAAAATATGAGCAATTTTAATATAAAATTTAGCAATACTAATACAAATTCTTTTCTTTTTAAAAGAATTTTGTACATCTAATTTGTCAAGATTTTCTCTATTAAAAAATATAATATTATCTTTATCCATTTCATTAACTTCAACTCCATTTTTAATTCTTTGATCTAAATATGTTAGTTCAATATCAGTAAAATACCTTTCTACAATGTCGGATGTTAAAATGACAAGTTTATCACAATATTCTTTTTCATAAAGTTTGCTTAAACTTTTAAAGTCCATTGTAACAATATAATAAGTAGAAATATAATCAATTATTTGAGAAATTGATTTAGGTTTTAGCTCCTCAGATTGATTTTTTATATTAGATAATTGATTTCCCATATATTATAATATAATACTTTTAAAAAATATTTATCACTTAAGAGTAAATTAAAAATATAAAAAGTTACTTATTTTTTAGTTTAAGCAATACTAATTAAATATATAATAAAATTGAATTGAAATTTTATTATATCAATGAATAAATATTAAACAATGTTAAGTAACGAAAGAAGCAAAAAGAAGAAGGAAAAAACATTTGATACAGCTAAATTATGGAATGTATTTGATACTGAAATTATTAATCCTGAGAAAGCAATTGAACCATTAGAATGTTTATATAGAACAATTGCTGATAGAGAATGTTGTGAAAGATGTCAACAATCATTAGCATATTCAGATGAAGGATTTTTGACATGTACAAATAATAAATGTGGTATTATTTATAAAGATATACTAGATCAAAGTCCTGAATGGAGATTTTATGGTGCTGATGATAATCAAGGATCAGATCCAACGAGATGTGGTATGCCAATTAATCCATTATTAGAAGAGTCATCATTTGGCTGTAAAGTATTATGTATGGGTAAATCATCTTATGAAATGCGAAAAATAAGAAGATATACAGAATGGCAATCAATGCCTTATAAAGAAAAATCACAATATGATGAATTTCAAAGAATTACAAGATATGCTCAAAATGCTGGTATATCAAAAAAAATAATAGATGATGCTATAAAATATCATAAAAAAATTTCAGAATATGAACAAACATTTAGAGGTGAAAATAAAGATGGATTAATGGCGGCTTCTATATATTTATCATGTCGTATAAATAATTATCCAAGAACAGCAAAAGAATTAGCAACCATATTTCATTTAGATGTAACAAGTGCTACTCAAGGATGTAAAAACGCACAAACAATTTTAAATGTTTTAGAAAAAGATATGGATAATAAAGATAAAACAGCATTTTGTAAAACAAAACCAGAAGATTTTATAGAGCGTTATTGTAGTAAGTTAAATATTAATTCTGAGTTAACAAAATTATGTCAATTTATAGCTATAAAAATAGAAAAAAAAGATTTAATGCCAGAAAACACACCACATTCAATTGCCGCAGGAATAATATATTTTATAGCTGAAATTTGTAAATTAAATGTTTCTAAAAGAGATGTTAAAAATATAAGTGAAATTTCAGAAGTCACAATTAATAAATGTTTTAAGAAACTAGAAAAGATGAAAGAAGAATTAGTTCCTGCTGTAATTCTAAATAAATATAAGTAATTTTATAATGATTTTTATCGGTTAAACATAATTGAATTCATTGAAATTGGTAATGAATTGTTTCTTTTTGTATAGTTTTGATAGTAAATATTTCTTTTATCAAGAATCAACATATCAATATTATAATTCATTCTTTTTTTTTCTATATCACTATAATTTGGTTTTTGTGAAACACATAATGGGGTTAATAAATACCATGTGTCAATTAATTGTAAAGATTTCCAATATTGGTCTATGGTATAAATTTTTTCCAATGAAGGGGTTTTTATTAAATTATTTACACCATTTTCAAAGTTATTAATAAGTTTATCAAAGTAATGTTTTTTTACCAAATAACCTGTTGTTGTTTGACATGCTTGTATTTTTACACAATTTTTATCTATAATAGTATAATTTCCAACATTATTACCAGCAATTAATAATACATCAAAGTTTTTATGATTTTTTAGAAAATTATTTATATTACTAACAAACAAATCAGGTTTTAAAAAATGTATATCATCTTCCAGAATCAAAATATGGTCAAAATTTTGTTCCTTAGCAAATTTTAATAATTGTAAATGACTTAAACTACATCCAATAGCACCAATATGGTGTTTTATAGCATTAAACCGTGTCACGTTTAATCCTAAATTCTCCATTTGTTTTTCAATAAATTTTTTTCTATCTACTCTAGATTCAAGATTAATATAATATATGTTTTTAATATCCTTAATACTATCCATTTATTTGAATAATAACTATAAATAAAAAAAGATTTTTTTACAAAATTATTATTTAGGTAAATAATTTAATAATTTAATAATTTAATAATTTATTCGTAGATTTGTAATAATAAAAATAATATTAATTCATAAGTGATATGTCTAACGAAGTAAATCAAGTACCTAAAATTATATTTATTGTTCCATATAGAAATCGGCCTCAACATAAATTCTTTTTTTCAAATTATTTGAAAACTATTATGGAAGATAGAAATGATTACGAATTATATTTTTCTCATCAAAGCGATAACCGACCTTTTAACAGGGGTGGTACAAAAAATATCGGATTTTTAGCTATTAAAAATAAGTATCCTGATTTTTACAAAGATATAACCTTTGTATTCAACGATATTGATACAATTCCTTTTTCTGCTATATTTGATTTTGAAACTGTCCATGGTATAGTTAAACATTTTTATGGGTTTGAATATGCCCTTGGAGGTATAGTTTCAATAAAAGGGTCAGATTTTGAGGCTACAAATGGATATCCTAATTTTTGGGGTTGGGGTATGGAGGATACTGTTTTACAAAATCGTTGTCAAAGAATTGGTTTAAAGATTGATAGAAGTCAATTCTATCAAATTGGAAGTCCAAATATAATTCATTTGTTTGACGGAGTTTCTAGAACAATCAATCGTGATGATTCTTTTAGAGCAAAGAATGATAATGGTGTTGATGGGCTAAGAACAATTCATAATCTTAATTATGAAATAGGGGATGAATCATCAAATCCATTAGATAATATAAATATAGTTGATTCTTCAAATTTTTTTATAATAAATATTATGGAATTTTTAACAGGAATTAATTCTGAAAATGAAAATTATTTTAAATATGATTTGAGAGAACCTCCTCAAAAAATAAATGGTTTTGATACAATGAATAATTCAAATATTATAAACCATGTAGAAAATGATTGGACCAATATTCCATATTATCCAAATGTTAGTCAAAGAAATAAATTGATTGAGACCTATGGTATCAAAAAAGCAGCGGAAATAATTAAATATAATTATAATAAATCAGGAAATCATGATAATGCTAATACATCTTCTTATGAAAACCCTGGGTCTTTAAATGAAATTCAAAGATACAATGAATTTTTAAGACAAAATAATTCCAATCAAAGAATTATTCCATCCAATATTAATAAATTTTCACCTGCTTATTCAAGATTAATTGCCGCAAAACCAAAAGCAAATGCGTCTGTTAATATTAGAATGGGTGGAGTATATTAAATGATTTCTTCGTAAACATAATAAAAATAATTTATATATATGTTTTATTATGAGTAAAATAAATAGTATAGATGAAATTAAAAATGCTTTCTATATTAATTTAGATCATCGCACAGATCGTAACGAACATGTACAAAAAGAATTAAATAGTATTGGTATTAAAGGTGAAAGATTTAACGCAATTAAAATGGAAAATGGTGCTGTAGGGTGTAGTATGAGTCATTTAAAATTATTACAAGAAGCTGTAAAAAATAACTTGGAACATATTTTAATTGTTGAAGATGATATAAAGTTTTTAAATCCTGATCTATTTAAAAGTCAATTTAATAAATTTATTGAAAATCATGGTAACAATTGGGATGTAATATTGTTGGCAGGAAATAATATGCCACCTTATCAAAATATAGATGATACATGTATCAAAGTATCTCGTTGTCAAACAACAACTGGATATTTAGTAAATGGTAATTATATAAAAATTTTGGCACAAAATGTGAAAATGGGACTAACACATTTATTACAAAAACCAAATGAAGCAAATAAATTTGCTATTGATAAATTTTGGTTTATTCTACAAAATAATAGTAGATGGTTTTTAATAACACCTCCAACTGTTGTTCAAAGAGAAGATTACAGTGACATTGAAAAGAAAATAACAAATTATGAAAAAATAATGGTAGATTTGGATAAGGCAGAAATGTTTAAAGCAATAAAACAAATGAGAGAAAAAGAGTTTATAAAGCAACAGCAGCAAAATAAACAATATATAGACAAGTCTAGGAATCATGGTTCGTTGAATTTTAATTGAATATTCTGTTACTAGTAACATACAGAATATTTTATGGATTAAAAATAAAATCTACAAAATATTTGTTAGTTTGTATATTTAACATGTTCTTTTTTAAAACAGGATCTAAGTTGTAACCAATAGCATAATCCTCTAAATATTCTTTTCCTATTTCTTCCATTTTTCTAATTAATTGTTCAACAGCTAAATCAGACAAAAAATAGAAACGACCACTACAATATTGTGTTTGTAAAACAGGAATATTTTCTGGTAATTCATGATGAATTTTATGATATTGACTTAAATAAGGTTTATCAACATCTACTATATATCCTCCGTAATGACTTTTAGGTATTTTATTTAATAATAAATTTTGGATTGTTGATAAAAAATTTGGAAAAACTAATTCTTGATCATCATCTGTTTTAAATATATATTTAAATATATATTCTTTATTTACTGCTGAATAAGCTGCTATAACTTTTTTTGGTAAAGAATTATAATCATCTTCAATCTTAACATACAATATTTTGTTAGTTGTATCAAATTTATAATCTGATTCTAAATTTGTTTCACCAATTACATGAAAATAGGGCATTAAATTGAAATCTTTTAGCCATGTTTCTTTTTGTTTTAAAGCTTTATAATTATATTTTTTACAATTAAAAATAAGTAATATAAAATCACTACTATTTTGTAAATTTGTCAAATTCATTTTTGTCAAATTCATTTTTGTCAAATTCATTTTTGTCAAATTCATTTTTATAAATTTATTATCTTTTTAGTTTTAAGTTTTAAAAGTCAAAAGATAATAAATTTATTAAATAATATGAAATTGGTTTATAGTAACACTGATTCTACTGTTAATATAAAAACAGAACAAAGTAGTTTTAGAAGAAAGATTATAACATTTTCAACATGTTGGTACGTATTAAAATCTAAATTTTCTATTAAACAGTATTTAAAATGGATTAAAAATTTTTTATCTATAGTTAATAATTTTTATTTGGTAATATATACTAACAAAGAATCTTTTGTATTTTTATCACCATTAATAGATAAAAGAAACAAAAATATAAAAATAATTATCAAACCAATAGAAGAATTTTATACATATAAGTACAAAGAATTATGGATAAAGAATCATGAAATGAGTGATATGGAATTACATAAAAAAACTGATTGGGAATTAAATATGTTATGGAATGAAAAAGTATTTTTTGTTCAAGAAACCATTAATAATAAATATTTTTCAACAATGTATTATGGTTGGTGTGATATTGGGTATTTCAGAAATAGACCGAATGATTTACATAGTGTATATTTAAATAATTGGCCAAATAATCAAAAATTATTAAGTAAAAATTTTAAGAATATTTGTATTCATTATGGTTGTGTAGAAAACGATACTTTAAAATATTGGAAACATATACAAGATATAAAATCACATTATGATAACAATCTTAATACTGATCCTAGTTTAGAACATAATGAATCATGTTTCGCAGGTGGATTTTTTATAATGCCTATATTTCTAGCAAATTATTACGCGAAATTATATGATGATAAGTTAAATTATTATTTTTCTAATGGTTATTTTATAAAAGATGACCAAACAATAGTTAAAGATATTATTTTTACAAATGAAAAAATGTTTGATATACACAGAGAATATGATACAAGATTTGATAATTGGTTCATGTTTCAAAGATTGCTTCTTTAGAGCAATGTGTATTTTATTTAGATCCTATTTTAATCCAATCGTTTGGAAATAAATCTGATGTATCATGCCCTGCTTTTGGACCAAACCATTGTTCAGGATAACATACTAGTTTTTCTGAATTATTATTTAAATAAGCACCCCACCAACTAAATGTACTATTCGCTATTATATTATGACTACATAAACTCATTAATAACATTTGTTCCCAATCTTCTAAAATTGGATTAGCTCTATTAAATTTTAAAGACGGAAACAACTCTTTTAATTTTTTTATTGTTTTATCTACATCTTCTACATCTTGATCCTCGCAAAAATATATTATTTGCGTTTGTTTATATATTCTATTGGAAGATAACTCATCTAATATTAATGAAATACTATTACTATAGTATTTTTCTGATAAAATTGGATGGAAATCTTGTATTTTTTTATAATCACCTAATCTAAAATGTAGCGAAATTGTTGTTACATTATCAAAATCTATTTTTACCTTATTTTTTACTACTATTTTTTTTTGATCTAATTTTATTAGTTTACAAATCATTTCTTTATATTTTTCAAAATATAATGGACTTTGAAAGTAACCAACTAACATTGTTCCACCATTTGTTGAAAAATTTTTGCTAATATCATCATAGTTAAATCTTTTTTCTTTTATAAAATTTAATTTTGGAATTTCATTCATGTTTTTTAAAAATGGTTTTAAATTTGATAAAAATGATTCCCAATAGGTATATCTTATTGTTGAACCATTTTCACCATTTCCTAATTGACGATTATTTAAAAAGAAAAATGGTTTACTATATTTTAAAGCATAAGATAATGTAGTAAATATTTGGAATAATTGATTTCCTAATCCACCTTGTAACTGACAAGTTAACATTTTAAATATATAATTAATTTATTTATATATTTAAATTATAATTTATATTTAAATTTATTATTATTTTACTCATTCTTCTTTATCATCACTATATATTGTTATTTCTATATTTATTGTTAAATTATTTACAATTAAAATAGTTGTATGATGTGAATCTATAAAATACCTTATAATATCAAATTTTTTATTAAATAAATAATCCCATAAATTAATTTCTATTGTTTTTGTTTCTTTACCAATTAAACCTATACTTAATATATCTGAAGAAGTTCTATAATTTTTTATATTTTCTGACGCCTTTTCATAAATAAAGAAAGGATTATATGTATAACATTTATATATTGTATTATTTAAATTTTTATTAATTATATATCCTCCTAATGAATGTCCCATAAAAATAATATTATATTCATTATATTTATCAATTATTTTTTTTATAAAAGTTTCTCCATCTTTTTTAATTTTATTGTAATCATTTACTATATTTGTAATTGTTGAAAAATTAATATTGTCTAAATATAAATTTAAATCTAGACCACAAATAATAACAATCACTTGTTTTATTCTTTTATCTACATATACAAATATTTGCTTTTTAATTGTTATATCATTATCTAATATATAACCAAATTCTTCTAATAATTTTGATTTTGATTCAAAATAACTACTTCTTAATAATTCAATGAAATCAATATTTATATTTTTCATTATTATAAATTATAATTATAATTTTTATTAAAAATTAAATTATTCAAAATTCTTCATTAAAATCAAAAGCCAAATCAGCATTTGATTTATTTGCTAAAGCATATGCGTCAGTTCTTTTCTCAAAGAAATTTGTTTTGGATTCCAAGCTAATTAATTCCATCCAATCAAATGGATTTACTACATTGTAAATTTTTTTATATCCTAATTGAACACATAAACGGTCTGCTACAAATTGAATATATTGAGTCATCATTTCACTATTCATACCTATTAATTTACATGGCAACGCATTACAAATAAATTCTGTTTCAATTTCTACTGCCTCTTTAATTAATTCGTGAATACGATTCTTATCAACTTTTTTCAACAGTTTTGAATATAATAAAATAGCAAATTCACAATGTAAAGCTTCATCTCTAGAGATCAATTCATTACTAAATGTTAAACCAGGCATTAATCCTCTTTTCTTTAACCAAAATATACTACAAAACGCACCTGAAAAAAATATGCCTTCAATACAAGCAAATGCTACTAAACGTGTAGCAAAACTTGAACGATTATCATGTATCCATTTTTGCGCCCAATCTGATTTTTTTTTTATACATGGATAATTTTGTATCGCATTAAAAAACTTATGCTTTTCATCCTTATCTTTTATATATGTTTCAATTAAATTACTATAGGTATGACTATGAATATTTTCCATTGCTATTTGAAAACCATAAAATGCCCTTGCTTCTGATATTTGTACATCGCTCATAAATCGTTGTGCTAAATTTTCTAGAACGATACCATCTGAAGCAGCAAAAAAAGCTAATATCATTGAAATAAAAAATTTCTCATCTTTATTCAAACCTTCCCAATGTGATAAATCTTTTGATAAATCTATTTCTTCTGGTCTCCAAAAACAATCTACTTGTTTCTGATACATTTGCCATATATCTTCATGTACAATTGGAAACATTACAAATCTATTATCGTCTGGTGTTAACAATGGTTCTACAATAATCTTTGACATCCTAAATAATATATATCATAGATTTTAAATTTTTTTATTATATTCTTTTTTTAAATTTTAAGTATTTTTAAGTATTTTTAAGTATTTTTAAGTATTTAAAAAAATTTAATAACTTCATAAAATAAGAATATGAACTTCCAGATACCATTAGCCCAAAGAGACTTACATTTAATTCAAATTGAACAAGAAATTAAGAATAAAAAAAATCTACTTATTAAAAAAAAGAAAGACTTAGATAAAAAACAAAATTTAAATAATTATTTAGATACAGTAAAAGAAGATTATACCAAATATTATCAATATATTGTTCAAGAAAAACAACAACAATATGATTCTTTGATGCTACTTAAGGAATATATGAATGATCTTATTAAAACTGAACATTTAGTAGATGATCAATTAAGAACAGCAAAATATGATCAAAAAGATATCATAGGCGAGATTGACAAAGTTAAGGCTGAATTAGATGAATTGATAAAATAAATAAAAATAAAATTATATTATATAAATGGCATCAAACCCAAATAGCCCGTTGAATGCGGCATTAATAGAATTAGGAACAACAGTAAATTCTATAACAGAAAAAATTACAGAAGGTAAAACTAAAGCCAATGAATATAAACAACAAATTAAAAATAAATTAGCCCAAGTAAATACTCAACTTGATTCATTAAAAAATAGCAATCATTTTCAACAAATTCCACAATTAAAAAGACAATTAGAAGAAAGTCAAGCTGCTTTACAAGATAAAACATCTCAGTTACAAAATATACAAAGTCAATTATCATCGGTAACTCAAGAATTAAATCAACTTCAAAATAGATTAAATACTATTAATCAAGAATTAGAACAAAAAAATAATCAAATAAGAGATTTGACTATAAATGGACAACAAAAGGATAGTCAAATTCAACAATTAACTACTCAAGTTACTCAATTAACAGAAGAAAAAGCGACAATTGAAAGAAATTTAGCCCAGTCTCAACAAGATTCCGCCCAATTAGTAACTCAAATTAGTCAAATAAATGATGCTTTGAAAAATCAAATTAATTTAATTCAAACAATATCTAATGAATTGGGAGATATTAATAATGGTGAAATAGGTCAACAATTTCAAGCAGTTCAAGACAATATTACAGCAATTATGGGATTGTTAAATGAACAGGGACAAGGTCATCGTGGTGGTTACAATAAAGTAATTAAAAATAAAAAAACAAAGAAAATAAAAAGAACAAAAAATTTACAAAAAAGTTATAACAAAGTAAAGAAAAGATCTACTAAAAAAAGAAAGCAGCGAGGAGGTTACGTGTATTCATTAAATGGAAATAAAAATTTAGAAAAATCTAGTAAAGTCATATCCTAACAACCATTATTGTTTTTTAATGGATATAACATACCTCTTAATCCTGGTAATCTGTAAGTTTGTAACCAATTATATATTACTTGTCTTTGATATAATGAAGAAGGTAAATTGCGTTTTTTCAACATAATTTCTCTTTCTTTGAATACTTTTTTCCACTTTTTTTGAATTATACGCAACCAAAATGTTTTTAAAATAGCAATTGTTTCTTGTGTAGGAAGAACAATACATTCTCCAATTTCTTTTCTAATATAATCTTTTTTTGAAATTATATTATGATAATTTCTTATTGTAGGATGTTTTTCATAAAAATTAATTTTTCTTACAAAATTTTTATAGTGCTTTCTTAGAAAATGTATAGCATCGTCTATTCTACCAATTCTATTTTCTTCATCTTCATCATTATCCATATCATATTCTTCATCTGTATCATAATCTTCATTATCATCTATACAAGAAAGAGATATGCCTGTTTTTCCATCAAATCTATCATATACTAAATAATGGCTTTCAATATCATAATTACTTTCATCCGTTTTTCCATGAATTACAGGATGATGTAATTCACAAATAATAAGATTGTTTTTATTTGTTTTACTCATTTAATAATATTAATAAATTATTAATAAATATAATTTTGTATCAATTTTTTTTAAAATCATATTATATATAAATATGAGTTTTGCAAAAGAAGCCTCAAAATTACTAACTAACAAATACTTTTTGTATTTCATGGTATTTTTAGCAGCAACAAATATGTTAGGTTATTTAGTTACTAATAAATTAAATGCTTTAATTTTCTTTGCTTTAGTTGCTTTAATTACATTTCAATTTAGTAAAAATATGGCTGTTGTTTTGTTAGTTGCTATAATTGCTACTAACTTTTTAATGTCTACTAATCTAATGCGTGAAGGTTTAGAAAATCAATCTGATACTACTACTACTAATAATAATTCTGATTCTAATTCTGCTTCTAATAATAATTCTAATTCTGCTTCTGCTTCTAATAATAATTCTGATTCTAAAAAAGAAATTGTAAAAAATAAAATAGAGGGTGCTGTAGAACAAGCACTTGCCGATGATACATCTGATGGTAAATCTAAAATTATAGATACTAATAACACAGATCTAAATAAAAATGTATCAAAAGATGAACCTGAAGGTGTTGTTCAATCTGCTAATGTAAAAGGTAAAACTGAAGAACATTTCGGACCACGTTTAGATTATGCGGCTACAATTGAGCAATCATATCAAAACTTAGATAAACTTTTAGGAAGTGATTCTATTAAACAACTAACATCTGATACACAAAAATTAATGGCTCAACAACAAAATCTATTTAATACAATGAATCAAATGGCTCCTGTTTTAGAAGGTGCTACAACTATGTTAAAAACTTTTGATATTAAGGGTCTAACTGAATCCCTTAAAAATATTTCACCTTTAAAAAATGCACCAACAGTATCTGTACCAAAAAATAATTAAAGTGCTATAAATTTTACACAATTAATATATTTTTAATAATATAATATATTAATGAAAAAGTGTCCTCCTGGAGTAATTTGTATTGAAAATATAACATTGTTTCTACTTTTTATAATTATAGGCATATTAGGATTTTTAATTTATTCTAATTCAAAAACTAATATTAACATTAATGAACGTCAAAGCATTCATATTAAAGATAAATCAGAACCTAATGTTAAGTCTAGTTGGGTTACATCATTAGTTCCTAGTTGGCCTTATAATAATTTACCAAAAGATGTATTATTAAATCCATATGATGCTCCTTATAGTGACGAACGTTACTTTGTTCCTCGCGTTGTTCCTATTAATGTTTCAACTAATATTGGAGCAACTCCATCAGATACATCTTATCGCCAAATGGGAATAATAACTCCTTTAAATGGTACTTCTAAAGATAATATATTACCATTAATGGGAAGACCATTATTTACTAGTAGAGATAAATGGCAATATTATACTATATCAAATCAACATAATAATGTAAAATTACCTATATCTTTTAAAGGAAGAAGTGCTTTGAATGATTATGGTGTAGACCAAATTTTTTCAGGAGATACAGTTTATGTTGAAGGTTATGATGATGCTTTTAAAGTTACAGTATATGAAAATGATACTATTAAATATTTACCATTTATTTAGACTTTTACCATCGTTTTTTATAACGACTTTTACCATCGTTTTTTATAACGACTTTTACCATCGTTTAAGAGTTTTATTACATAAATTAAATTGCTTTTTGTTTCTGACAGTGTTAGTATGATGTAAAACTTTTTGGTGTTTTTTAAATTTTTTTCTTGTTTGTTTAACACATGAATTATTAATTATCTTTTGTAAACGTGATTTAGTTAATTTCATAACCTTTTTATTTATATTTAGAAAAGGTTTATAAATGTAAACCCCAAATATATTTTTTCTTTTATTTCATTGAAAAAAATTTGCTAAATTTTTTACAATTGAACTAAGAAAAGTTTATATGTGTATAATATAATGAGTTGTCCAAATGCTACATCACCTATAGATATAAATTTATCATCCATTACAGGTAAATGTGATTATAAATGTGCTTATAATTTTACTTATAATAATAGTTCTTGTGTTGCTACAAATAGAGGTGATTATTTATCTTTATCTTATGATAATTCTTCATCTCATCCTGTGGTATATAATGCTTCAAATTATGACGTTAAAGAAATTAGATTATATATACCATCATTACATTCTTATTCTGGTTCTAAAACAGATGGTGAATTAATTATTATACATAATCCTATAACAGGAGCAGTGCCTTTGTTAGTATGTATACCAATAAAGAGTAATAATACTAGTAGTGTTAGTAGTTTATTATTTAAAACAATAGTAGATACTGTTGCTAATAGTGCTCCTGCTGATGGTGAATCTACAACCATAGCTTTAGGAAATCAACAATTTAATTTAAACGATTTAGTTCCTAAGAAACCATTTTTTTCCTATTCAGCAACAGAACCATATCAACCATGTTCTACAAATGTAAATTTTATTGTTTATGATTCTTTAACAGTTTCATTAGACATAATGCCTGATACTTTGACAAAATTACAATCTATTATTCAAAACAATCAATATGATATTAAAACAGGTCCAAATTTGTTTTATAATGAAAAAGGACCTAATACAAGTTCAGCAGGAGGAGATATTTATATAGATTGCCAACCGGTAGGTGAATCTGATGAAACTGTTGAAATAATAACTGACATGGGATCAACATCTTTTAAAGATTTTTTAAATAATCCATATTTAAAATTTATTTTATTTATGTTATTATTTATTATTGTTTTATATGGACTAAAATTATTATTAAATATGTTTAATGTAAAAAAAGGTGGTGCTTCAAATATAATTAATAAAATTAATAATGTGATCCCTGTTCAATAAATATATAATAATTTTTTATATAAAAAATA
>Ga0164294_10002500_pt1 | contig 16589 bp, 12 predicted proteins | sample GEODES005metaG_FD_111479 | JGI IMG/M metagenome (GOLD analysis project Ga0164294, IMG submission 111479) | Oligotrophic lake water microbial communities from Sparkling Lake, Wisconsin, USA - GEODES005 metaG | ecosystem: Environmental > Aquatic > Freshwater > Lake | place: USA: Sparkling Lake...
CGAGATCGCGCAGGCGACCAAGATGCAGGCGGTGGGCCAGCTGGCGGGCGGCGTTGCGCACGATTTCAACAACGTGCTCACCGCGATCATCGGCTATTGCGATCTCATGCTGATGCGCCACACGCCGGGCGACAGCGACTACGACGATATCCAGCAGATCAAGGCCAATTCGAACCGCGCGGCGAGCCTGACGCGGCAACTGCTCGCCTTCTCGCGCCAGCAGACCCTGCGCCCCGAAGTGCTGCAATTGCCCGATGTGGTGGCCGAGGTCTCGACCCTGCTCAAACGTCTGCTCGGCGAGAAGATCCAGCTCGAGGTGACGCACGACCGCAATCTGGGCCTCGTGCGCGCGGACCCGGTTCAGCTCGAGCAGGTGCTGCTCAACCTCGCGGTCAACGCGCGCGATGCCATGACCGGCAATGGCGCGCCGGGGGGCATCCCTGCGGCCAGATCCGGCGGGGTGCTGCGGCTGAAGACCAGGCGCGTGACCGCCGCGGACGTGCGCGCGATGAAGAGCGAGATTCTCCCCATCGGCGACTATACCGCGCTGATTGTCGAGGATACCGGCCACGGCATTGCACCGGCGCTGATCGGCAAGATCTTCGAGCCGTTCTTCACCACCAAGGAAAAGGGCAAGGGCACCGGACTCGGGTTGTCGACGGTCTATGGCATCGTCAAGCAATCGGGCGGGTTCATCTTTGCCGAAAGCGAGCCGGGCAAGGGTACGCGCTTCTTGATTTACTTTCCCGTTCATGTGCCTGATGCCGCCGATGTGGCCGAAGCAGCGGCAGCGGCGAATGCCGCGAAATTGCCGGCGCAGCGCAAGCAGTGGTCAGGCGGCGGGCGCGTTCTACTGGTCGAGGACGAGGATACCGTGCGCGCGGTGGCCGAGCGCGCGCTGGTTCGGCAGGGCTATGAAGTGACCACCGCGAGCGATGGTGAGGTGGGGCTTGAAGCGCTGGTCCGGGCGATCGGCGCGGGCGAGGAGTTCGACCTTGTCGTCTCGGACGTGGTCATGCCGAGCATGGACGGACCCGCCATGGCACGCGAGATCCGCGAACGCCGGCCGCAGCTGCCGGTGCTGTTCATGTCGGGCTATGCCGAGGAGCAGCTGCGGCGCGAGATCGACATTCCGAACATGTACTTCCTCGCCAAGCCCTTCAGCGTGGCGCAGATCTGCAGCGCGGTCGAGGATGTGCTCAAGGGGCGCTGAGCCGGAGAGCGGGGCGGATCAGGGTGCCGGATCGAAGGCCGGGGCGGGCTGGTCCTGCCATGCCTTCGCGACCACCGCGAGGTTGTTGGCATGGGCATCGCGATAGGCCCACCACAGGCTGACATCGCCGCGCCGGATCGCATCGCCGACGAAGCTTTCCAGCGGCTGCTTCTGGAAATCGGCATCCTTGGCATGTTCGACAAGGCGGCGGATATAAGCGCGCGTGGTGTCGATCAGGCCGAGGCCATAGCCGCCAGCGGCGATCACCGCGGGATTGCCGTGGTTGGGCAGAATCTTCGTGAAGCCCCAGCCGCGCATTGCGCCCAGCGTCTTGTATTGCTGCGGGATCGATTGCGGTTCGGCAACGAACGTCGCGGTGTCTTCCAGCGTGTCGCCGGCAAGGAGCAGCTTGTCGTCCGGCAGTTCGATCACGAGGCCGTCGGCGGAGTGGATCGCGACGGGGCGCAGGAGCACGCGCACTTTGCCGATCATGATCGTGGTGTCGCTCGCGATGCCGAGATCGGGGAGGGCGAGCGGGCGGATCGCGGGCGGGCCTTCCTCGGTCCCCGCCTCGATCGCATCGCGCTTCATGGCAAGCTTCGCGCGGGTGCCCTCGCTCGCAAGGCGCAGGCTGTCGGCATAGACCGCGTTGCCGCCGATGTGATCGAGATGCCAGTGGCTGTTGACGAGCACGAAACGGCGCACACCCGCTTTCACCAGCCAGTCGCGCACCCATTGCGCCGAGGCGGTATCGGTGAAGCTGTCGTAGACCAGCGCGGTATCGCCATCGTGGATCGCATACGTCGCGACACCGACGAAGATCGCGCCGAGATCAGGCCATTGGCGGGGGCCGGGTTTGACCGCCGATTCGTCGGGGCGGCCCTGGTAGAAGGCGACGAGGTGATCATTGAGCACCATGGTGCGCAAGGGCGCGCGGGGTGCAGTGTCGTCGGCGCGGGCCGGGGCGGTGCCGGCCAGGAGCAGAGCAAGCGCGGCAAACGCCGAGGGCAGCAGGGGCTTCATTGCGGTCTCCTCGGCGCGCGCCTTGGGTAGATCATTGTGCAGTGCAGCGAAGCTTAGCGGCGCTTTGAAGGCTGTCAATCGCGCCGGGAGGCGATGAGGCCGGCGGCCGATTCTGCGGGAAAACTCGTGCCGGACTGGTGGCATTTTCTGTGTTCCTGCCGCATGGGATTAGCCATCATCGGGATTCCCCACAGGAAAAATCCAAGGAAAACGAAAACTTGGCGAGATTTCCATCCGAATTGGCGTGAAATATCGTTCCCCTCTTGTTCCAACAGAACAAAGTGGGTACAAGGCTGGTGTTGACGGTTCGGGTCAGCCATCACTAGCAAGGGGAAACAAGCCATGGCGGCGCAGTTGAAGCTTATCCAGGAAGGCAAAGACAAGGACATGGACCGTCAGAAAGCGCTCGATGCAGCGCTCGCGCAGATCGACAAGGCCTTCGGCAAGGGCTCGGCCATGCGGCTGGGTTCGAAGGAGACAATGCAGGTCGAGGCGATTTCGACCGGCTCGCTCGGGCTGGATATCGCGCTCGGTGTCGGCGGCTTGCCGCGCGGCCGGGTTATCGAGGTCTACGGGCCGGAAAGCTCGGGCAAGACCACGCTTGCGCTCCACGTGATCGCCGAGGCGCAGAAGGGCGGCGGCACCGCGGCTTTCGTCGACGCCGAACACGCGCTCGATCCGGTCTATGCCAAGAAGCTCGGCGTCAACATCGACGAACTGATCGTCTCGCAGCCCGATACCGGCGAGCAGGCGCTGGAAATCGTCGACACGCTGGTGCGCTCGAACGCGATCGATGTGCTGGTGGTCGATTCGGTCGCCGCGCTCGTTCCCCGCGCCGAGATCGAGGGCGAGATGGGTGACAGCCACGTCGGCCTGCAGGCGCGCCTCATGTCGCAGAGCCTGCGCAAGCTGACCGGCTCGATCAGCCGTTCGCGCTGCATGGTGATCTTCATCAACCAGCTGCGCATGAAGATCGGCGTGATGTACGGCAACCCCGAGACGACGACGGGCGGCAACGCCCTCAAGTTCTACGCCTCGGTCCGCCTCGACATCCGCCGCACCGGCCAGATCAAGGACCGCGACGATATCGTCGGCAACGCCACCCGCGTGAAGGTCGTCAAGAACAAGGTTGCCCCGCCGTTCAAGCAGGTCGAGTTCGACATCATGTATGGTGAGGGGATTTCGAAGATCGGCGAGATTCTCGACCTCGGCGTCAAGGCCGGCATCGTCGAGAAATCGGGCGCGTGGTTCAGCTACGATTCGATCCGGATCGGGCAGGGCCGTGAGAACGCCAAGACCTATCTGCGTGAACATCGTGAACTTTGCGACAAGTTGGAAGCCGCAATCCGCGGCCAGACCGACAAGGTCGCCGAAGGGCTGATGGCGGGTCCGGACGCGGACGACGACATCTGATCCTTCAGGCGGCGGGGCGCATCCCCCCCTCGGCCCCGCCGTCAGTCCAAAGACCGGCGCGTTCCACAGGCGGAACGCGCCGGTTTTTGCATTTAGGCACCGGCCGGCGCGGGTGCGACCGGGCGCGGCGCTTTCCCGGCGGCGGGAAAGCGCCTAGCATGGTCAAAACCGGACCAGCGGGAAGGAAGCCTCATGTCGATCGTTCTGCACCATCTCAACAACAGCCGCTCGCAGCGGGTGCTCTGGCTGCTCGAGGAACTGGGCGTGCCCTACGAGCTCAGGCTCCACCAGCGCGATGCCGAGACAAATCTCGCACCGGCCGAACTCAAGGCGGTCCATCCGCTGGGCAAGTCCCCGCTGCTTGAAGTGGATGGCCGGGTGATCGAGGAATCGGGCGCGATCGTGCAGTACCTGTGCGAGACGCATGGCGGCGGAAAATGGCTGCCCCAAGCCGGCACGGACGATGCCTTGCGCCACAACGAGCTCATGCACTTCGCAGAAGGCTCGGCGATGACCCCGATCCTGCTCAACCTCTATGTTTCGCGCCTGGGCGAGGCGGGCGCGCCGCTGCGCCCGCGCATCGACGAGCAACTGGCAGCGCACTTTGCCTATCTCGAACAGATCCTGCGCCCTTCGGGCCACTTCATCGGCGATGACTGGACCGGCGCGGATGTCATGCTCAGCTTCCCCGCCGAAGTCGCGGTGATGCAGGGCATGGGCGAAGCCTACCCCAAGCTCGCCGCGTTTGTCGCAGCGGTCCACGCGCGCCCGGCCTGGCAGGCGGCGCGCGCCAAGGGCGGACCCTACTTCGCCACCTGACCGCATTAGCGCTTGCCGCAAGGGTGCGCGGCGCATAGCCTCCTTCGCATGACAGGCGCGCAAGAATGGCAGGGCCGGGTCGGCCAGAACTGGGCGGCAGAGTGGGAGCGGACCGACCGCAGCTTTGCCGCGCTTACGCCCCATCTCCTTGACGCCATCGCGCACGAACCCGGCGCGCGGGTGGTCGACATCGGCTGCGGCGCGGGCGAACTGGCGATCGCGGTGGCCACGGCGCGGCCCGATGCGCAAGTGACCGGGGTCGACATCTCCGGGGAGCTGATCGCGGCAGCGGGCACCCGCGCGGCCGGGCTCACGAACCTGTCGTTCACTGTGGCGGACGCATCGACCTGGCAGGCGGATGGCGCGGCGCCGGATCTCTACATCTCGCGCCACGGGGTGATGTTCTTCACCGATCCGCCGGCGGCCTTCGCGCATATGTCGGCCGCCGCAGCGCCCGGCGCGCGCGTGGTATTTTCCTGCTTCCGCCCGGCGCTGGAGAACACCTGGGCCGCGGAGATCGCGCGGCTCCTGCCGCCCGGGCGTCCGGCGCCTGCCATGGATTTTCCGCCCGGGCCCTTTGCCTTTGCCGATCCCGATCACGTGCGCCATTGCATGAAGGGCTGGCGCGACATCGCGTTCCAGCCGCTCGACTTTGCCTATGTCGCTGGATCGGGCACCAATCCGGTTGCGGACGCGCTGTCGTTCTTCAGCCGGATCGGCCCGGCTGCGGCGGCGATCCGCACTTTGCCCGATCAGGCGCGCGCAGCGTTCGAGCGGGGGCTGCTCGATCTCGTCCAGTCGCGCTGTGTCGGCGGTCGGGTGTGTTTCCCGGCGGCGGCGTGGATCGTGACGGCGACGGCGGACAACACCTGAGACGCCGCTTCATGGGGACAAGCGCGCGCCAGGCGCTGAAACGTGCTTGTTCCGCGCCGAGTGCTCGCCTAATCGGCATTCCATGACTTCGACCAACGAAATCCGCCGGTCCTTCCTCGACTACTTCGGCGCCGCCCGGCACGAAATCGTGCCGTCCGCACCGCTGGTGCCGTACAACGACCCGACGCTCATGTTCACCAATGCGGGCATGGTCCCGTTCAAGAACGTGTTCACCGGGCTGGAAACGCGCGCGACCAAGCGGGCGACGTCCTCGCAGAAGTGCGTGCGTGCGGGCGGCAAGCACAACGATCTCGACAATGTGGGCTATACCGCAAGGCACCACACCTTCTTCGAGATGCTCGGCAATTTCTCGTTCGGCGATTATTTCAAGGAACAGGCGATCACGCACGCGTGGACCCTGCTGACGCGCGAATGGGGTCTGCCCAAGGACAAGCTGCTTGTCACGGTCTACCACACCGACGACGAGGCGTTCGGCCTGTGGCAGAAGATCGCCGGCCTTTCGGATGACCGCATCATCCGCATCCCGACCTCGGACAATTTCTGGTCGATGGGCGATACGGGCCCCTGCGGGCCGTGCTCGGAAATCTTCTATGACCACGGCGCGCATATCTTCGGCGGGCCGCCGGGATCGCCGGACGAGGACGGCGACCGCTTCATCGAGATCTGGAACCTGGTGTTCATGCAGTTCGAGCAGGCCGCCGATGGCAGCCGCACGAATCTGCCGAGCCCGAGCATCGACACCGGCATGGGGATCGAGCGCGTGGCTGCGGTGATGCAGGGCGAACACGACAACTATGACACCGACACCTTCCGCGCGCTGATTGCGGCTTCGGAGAGCCTGACCGGCACGAGGGCCGAGGGCGAGAGCCGCGCCAGCCACCGCGTGATCGCGGACCACTTGCGCTCGTCGAGCTTCCTGCTGGCGGACGGCGTGCTGCCTTCGAACGAGGGCCGCGGCTATGTGCTGCGGCGGATCATGCGCCGCGCGATGCGCCATGCGCATCTGCTCGGTGCGAAGGAGCCCCTGATGCATCGTCTGGTGGGCTCGCTTGTCACCGAGATGGGGCAGGCGTTTCCTGAATTGGGCCGTGCGCAACCGCTCGTCGAGGAAACGCTCCTGCGCGAGGAAGTGCAGTTCCGCCGTACGCTCGCGAACGGGCTCAAGCTGCTCGACGAGGAAGCGGGCGATCTGGGCGAAGGCGACAGCCTGCCGGGCACGACGGCGTTCAAGCTCTATGACACATATGGTTTCCCTTATGACCTGACCGAGGACGCGCTGCGCGCGCGCGGCGTGAGCGTCGACCGCGCCGGGTTCGAGGCGGCGATGGCGCAGCAGAAGGCGGCGGCGCGCGCGGCGTGGAAGGGCTCTGGCCAGACCGCCGACAGCGAGGTCTGGTTCGATATCGCCGAGCGCGAAGGCGCGACCGAGTTCACCGGCTATACCGCCAATGTGGGGGAAGGCGTCGTCGTCGCGCTGGTGAAAGACGGCAAGGAAGTGGCCGAAGCCCATGCGGGTGAGGCGGTGACCGTGCTGACCAACCAGACGCCGTTCTACGGCGAAAGCGGCGGCCAGATGGGCGATGCCGGCACGATCACGACGATCGAGGGCCTGCGGATCGCGGTGAGCGACACGGCCAAGCCGCTCGGGCGGTTGCACGCGCATCTTGGCACGGTCGAGGCGGGTTCGGTGAAGGTCGGCGATGCGGTGGTCCTGGCGATCGACGTGGCGCGGCGCGATGCCACCCGCGCGAACCATTCGGCGACGCACTTGCTGCACGAGGCGCTGCGCCGCCGGCTGGGTGCGCATGTCACGCAGAAGGGCTCGATGGTTTCGGCCGATCGGCTGCGTTTCGACTTTGCGCAGCCGACCGCGCTGACGGCAGAGGATATCGCGGCAATCGAGGCCGAAGTGAACGCCGAGATCCGCGCCAATGCGCCGGTGACGACGCGGTTGATGACGCCCGAGGACGCGATTGCGGCAGGCGCGATGGCGCTGTTCGGCGAGAAGTATGGCGACGAAGTGCGCGTGCTGAGCATGGGCACCGGGAAGGACGCGCCCTATTCGGTCGAACTGTGCGGCGGCACCCATGTGCGCGCGCTCGGCGATATCGGCGTGCTCCGGATCGTGAGCGAAGGCGCGGTGTCTTCAGGCGTGCGGCGCATCGAGGCGCTGACCGGTGAGGGCGCGCGGGGCTGGCTGGTGGGCCGCGAGGAAGCGCTGAAGCGCGCGGCGGGCCTCTTGCGCACGACGCCCGACGATGTGGAAGCCCGGGTTGGCGCGCTGCTCGATGAGCGGCGCAAGCTGGAGCGCGAGCTGGCCGAGGCGAAGAAGGCGCTGGCGTTGGGCGGCGGCGGGGCCAAGGCAGAGAGCGCGGACGAGAAGGTCGGCGATGTGACCTTCTCGGGCCAGGTGCTCGAAGGGCTCGATCCCAAGGAGCTGCGCGGGCTGCTCGATTCTGCCAAGGCGCGGATGGGTTCGGGCGTGGCGGTGATCGTGGCGGTCAACGAAGGCAAGGCGAGCATCGCCGCCGCGGTGACCGAGGACCTGGCGGGCAAGGTCAGCGCGGTCGATCTGGTGCGTGCGGGCGTCGAAGCGCTCGGCGGCAAGGGCGGCGGCGGTCGGCCCGACATGGCGCAAGGCGGCGGCCCGGATGGCAGCAAGGCGGCCGAGGCGATTGTGGCGGCAAGGGCTGTCTTGGCAGGCTAACAGTCCCGCAGCCCCGCTGCCTTCAGCCGCGGCTTCTCCTCAAGCCCGCCGTCCCGCATGATCGTCTCACGCAGCTCGTCGCGCATTTCGTGGATCGAGGCGATGACCGGGCCCATGGCCACGCCCATGTCGACGAGGACGGCTTCGGAGAGCTGCAGCGAGCTTTCAAACGTTTCTGGCACTGCGTCGCTGGCGCCGGCGCGGTAGAGTTCGGCCGCGTGGTTGGCATCGCGGGCGCGCACGATGATCGGCAGGTCCGGATGCACGGCGCGGATGCGGCGGACGGTGCGGCTGACGAGGACGGGTTCGTCCATCGTGACGATCACGGCGCGGGCCTGGTCGAGGCGCAGCTTCTCGAGCAGCGCGGCATTGGCGACATTGCCGAAGATCACTGGATGGCCGGCGGCAGTGCCCTGCGCGACCACGGTGGGATCGGCATCGACGGCCACCCACGGCACGTTATGGCGCGCCAGCATCGCACCGACCAGTTCGCCGACCCTTCCGAAGCCGAACAGCAGCGCGCGGCCTTCCGCGTCGGCTGGCAGGTCCTGCGCGGGCGCTTCGTGCTGAAGGTCGATGCGGCGAGCAAGGCGGCGGCCGGCCATGGCGAGAACGGGCGTGAGCGTGAGGCCGAGCGCGGTGACGATCTGCCAGAACTGCGCTGTGGGCTGGCTGACAAGCCCGGCAGCGGCGGCGGCTGAGAGCACGATCAGTGTGGTTTCGGACGGGGCCGCCATGAGCAATCCGGTCTCCGCCACCATGCCCCGGCTGGCACCGCGCACGCGCAGGAGCAGCGCCGTGACCAGCGCCTTGCCAGCCAGCACAGCGGCCACACCGAGCGCGATCGCGCCGAGCTGGCGCCAGATTTCGGTGACGTCGATGCTCATGCCGACGGTGATCAGGAACACGCCGAGGGCGAGGCCCTTGAATGGGGCGGTCAGCGCCTCGACCTCCTGCGAATAGTCGGTTTCGGCGATGAGGAGCCCAGCAAGGAGCGCACCCATGATCGGCGAAAGGCCGGCGCCGGCCGTGGCCAGTGCCGCGGCAATGACGACGAGCAGGCTGAAGGCGAGGAACAGTTCGGGGCTCTTGGTTCGCGCGGCGCTGGCGAAAAGGCGCGGCAGGAGGAAGCGGCCAAGGGTGAGCATGACGAGGACAATGACCGCGCCGCGCCAAAGCGTTTCGACAAGCGCGGCGCCGCTTGTCCCGCCGGGGCCGAAGGCGCCGAGCACGAAAATGATCGGGACGAGGGCGATATCCTCGAGCAGCAGCATGGCGAGGGCCTTGCGCCCGACCGGGCTCTGCGTGCCGGCGATGGGCAGGACCAGCGCGGTGGAGGAGAGCGCGAGCGCGATGCCGAGGCCGGCTGCGGCGGCGCTGTCCTGCCCCATGGCCAGGAGCACGCCGAAGAGGAGCGCGGCGCAAAGAAGCAGTTTGGCGACACCGAGGCCGAAAACCTGGGCGCGCATGGCCCACAGGCGGCCAAAGGAAAGCTCCAGCCCGATCTCGAACAGCAGCAGGATCACGCCGAGTTCGGCGAAGGGCGCAATGGCTTCGGGCCGTGTGATCGTGACGTAGTAGAGTTCGGGGATCTGGCCGACGAGCCGGCCAAGGCCGAAGGGGCCCACCAGCACGCCGACGAGAATGAAGCCGATGACCGGCGTGATGCGCGCGCGGGCAAAGGCCGGGATGACGATCCCCGCCGCGCCGAGGACGACAAGCGCGTCGCTCATCGAGGTGTTGAATTCGAGATGACCGGCCATGGGACCGCCACTCTAGCCGGGTGGGCGGCGTTGTCATGGAATAAGGTGCCGATTGCCGCGGGGGGACGGGCCGGTTAGGCTTTGTCTTTATCCGGGTTCCATGGGGGCGAGTTATGGCGAAGAGGGCTTGGCGCAAGGGTTTGGGGTACACGCTGGCGGGAAGCATGGCCCTTGCCGCTCTGCCAGCCATGGCCGAGGGCAGCGCGGCCCCGACGCGCCATGCGATTACCATCGACGATATTGTGGCGATGCGCACGCTTTCGGGCCTGACCTGTTCACCGGACGGGCGACAGGCGGTCTATGTGGTGAACGAGGCCGACGTGAAAGCGGACAAGCGGCGCAGCGCGCTGTGGCTGGCGGAACTGACCAAGGGCGCCGCCGCGCCGCTGGCACTGACAAGCGGCGAGGACAGCGCGAGCGCGCCCGCCTTCAGCCCGGACGGGCGGTTCATCGCCTTCCTGTCCAAGCGCGGCAAGGACAAGCAGGCGCAGATCTGGCTGCTCGACCGGCGCGGGGGTGAAGCGAGCAAGCTGTCCGATGTGAAGGGCTCGATCACCGATTTCCGTTGGTCGCCCGATTCGAAGAGCCTGGCGCTGATCATCACCGATCCCGCGCCCGAATTGCCCGCGGACGTGCAGAAGGACGATCCCGAGCGGCCGCTGCCAGTGGTTGTCGATGACGTGAAGTTCAAGGAAGACGGGACGGGCTTCATCACCGCCACGGACCATGCGCATCTGGCGCTGTTCGACGTGGCAACGAAGACCGAGACGCGGCTGACCGGGACGGATGCGTTCGATGTGATCGCGGCGGAGTGGGCACCCGATGGCCAGTCGATTGCCTATTTCGCGGACCATGCGCTCGACACTGGAGCACCAGCGACGCAGTGGCTGAGCGTGGTAACTGCCAAGGCGGGGGCGGCGCCGCGCGTGGTGGCCAAGGTGCCGGCAGCTTCAGGGCAGGCGCTGGTCTGGTCCGCCGATGGCGCGAAGATCGCCCATCTCATCGGCAACGAGCCCAAGCTCAACCAGTACAACCAGCCGCATCTGGCCGAGACGGTGGTGGCGAGCGGGCAGACCAGAACGGTGGCCGCGACGGGCGACACGTATGTGCAGCGACTGGTCGATCTGGGCGGTGGGCGCGTAGGGGCGATCCTCGCCGAGGATCGGCACGAGATTGCGGCGGTGATCGATCCGGCTTCTGGCGCGATCCAGCGGCTGGGTGATGGCACGCTGGCCGTGTCGGACCAGTGCGGCGGGACGAACCCCAAGGCGCCGCGCGCGGTGATCGCCAGCGGGGATGATGTGATGCCCGAAGTCTATGCGCTGGAAGGCGGCGCGATGCGGGCGCTGACGGCGCACAACCGGGCGCTGGGGGCGAGCGTTGCCTGGTCGCCGGTGCGCGATTTTGCTGCCAAGGCGAGCGATGGCAGCGAGGTTCACGGAATCCTTACGCTTCCGGCAGGCTATGTCCAGGGCCAGCGCTATCCCACGGTGCTGTGGATCCATGGCGGGCCCACCGGGCAGGACACGCACGAGACCGATACCATTCGCCAGTGGATCGCGGCGCAGGGCTATGCCGTGCTCGCGGTCAACTATCGCGGCAGTTCGGGGCGCGGTGATGCCTACGGCACGGTGCTCGCGGCTGACTGGGGCAACAAGGAAGTGCTCGACCTTTACGCCGCGACCGACTGGGCCGTGGCGACCGGGATTGCCGATCCGGCGCGGCTTGGCGTGGGCGGCTGGAGCTACGGCGGCATCCTCACCGATTTCCTGATCGTGCGCGACAACCGCTTCAAGGCGGCGTTCAGCGGGGCGGGCGAGGGCAATATCTTTGCGCTGTTCGGGGTGGACCAGTATGTCCAGCAATATGCGCAGGAATTGAGCGGGCCATGGGTGAACCCGGCGCTGTGGATGCGGCTTTCGGAGCCCTTGATGCATGCCGACCGGATCAAGACGCCGACACTGTTCATGGGCGGGATTGCCGACGACAACGTGCCGCTGATTGGCGGACAGCAGCTTTATCAGGCGCTCAAGCTGACCGGCGTGCCGACGCGGCTGGTGGGCTATCCGGACGAGAACCATGGCATTTCGCGCCCCAGCTTCCAGCGTGACCGGCTGGAGCGGATTGTCGACTGGTACAAGCGCCATCTGAAGTGAGGGCGGCAAGCTGTTGACCGATATCGGGGCGATTGTCGCCGAGATCACCGCAGAAATGCGCGGTGCGACCGAGCGCGGGCGGGTGGCGGACTATATCCCGCCGCTGGCCTCGGTGTCGCGCGACCGCTTCGGCATCGCGGTGATCATGGCCGATGGCACGCTGCATCTGGGCGGCAATGCCGAAGAGCCGTTCTCGATCCAGTCGGTCTCCAAGGTCTTCTCGCTCACGCTGGCGCTGGGCATGGTGGGCGATGCATTGTGGCACCGCGTGGGGCGCGAGCCTTCGGGCAGCGCGTTCAACTCGATCGTCCAGCTGGAAACCGAGCAGGGCATCCCGCGCAACCCGTTCATCAATGCCGGCGCCATCGTGGTGGCCGACGTGCTGCTGGCGGGCGGCACCCCGGCCGAGGCGATTGCCGGCATTCTGTGCTTCGTGCGCACGCTGGCAGGCGACGAGACGATCACCATCGACGCGCATGTCGCCGCGGCGGAACTGGCGACAGGCCATCGCAACATGGCGCTGGCCAATTACATGCGCGCGTTCGGCAATCTCGAGCATCCGGTGGAGCAGGCTCTGGGGGTCTATTTCCACCAGTGCGCGCTGGCGATGAGCTGCCGGCAGCTGGCCATGGCCGGGCGGTTCCTGGCGCATGACGGGCGCGATCCGGCAACAGGGCGCTGCATCGTGACGCCGCAGCGCGCGCGGCGGATCAATGCGCTGATGATGCTGTGCGGGCATTACGACAATTCGGGCGAATTTGCCTTCCGGGTCGGCCTGCCGGGCAAATCGGGCGTGGGCGGGGGCATTCTGGCGGTGGTGCCGGGCACGGCGAGCATCGCGGTCTGGTCGCCGGGGCTCACGCCCAAGGGCAATTCGCAGCTGGGCGCGCTGGCGCTGGAGCGGCTGGCGGCGCGGACCGGCTGGTCGGTATTCGAGGCTGGCCTGAGCTAATTCGGGGAATAGAGCCCGCGCGGGACTCGTATTCGGAATGGGTGCGCCCTATTTCCCGCTCCCACTGGAGGATTTCATGGCAACGACCCACAAGACCCGCATGCTGATCATCGGTTCCGGCCCGGCCGGGCTTTCTGCCGCCATTTATGGCGCGCGCGCTGGCATGGAGCCGATCGTGGTGCAGGGCCTGCAGCCCGGCGGGCAACTGACGATCACCACCGATGTCGAAAACTATCCCGGCTTTCGCGATGTGATCCAGGGGCCGTGGCTGATGCAGGAAATGCAGGCGCAGGCCGAGCATGTCGGCACGCGGATGCTGTGGGACACGATCACCGACGTGAGCCTCGAGGGCCCGCCGTTCCGCGCGCAGGGCGACAGCGGCGATGTCTATGAGGGCGATGTCCTTGTTATCGCGACGGGCGCGCAGGCGCGCTGGCTGGGCGTGGAAGGTGAGCAGGCGTTTGGCGGCAAGGGCGTTTCTGCCTGCGCGACGTGCGACGGGTTCTTCTATCGCGGCAAGAAGGTGGTGGTGATCGGCGGCGGCAATACGGCTGTCGAGGAGGCGCTCTACCTCACCAACCATTCGCCCGACGTGACGCTGATCCACCGCCGCGACAGCTTGCGGGCGGAGAAGATCCTGCAGGACCGGCTGATGAGCAATCCGCGCATCACCGTGCTGTGGAACAAGGCGGTCGAGCGCTTCACCGGCTCGCCGGGCGGCGGGCTCGAGGCGGTCGAACTGCGCGATACGGTGACGGGCGAGACATCCTCGCTGGCGACCGACGGCGCCTTCGTGGCGATCGGCCATGCGCCCGCGACCGAGCTGTTCAAGGGCAAGCTGGAGCTCGACGCGAGCGGCTACATCGTGGTCGAGCCGGGCACGCCCAAGACGGCGATCCCGGGCGTGTTTGCTTGCGGCGACGTGATGGACCACACCTATCGTCAGGCGGTGACCGCGGCAGGGACAGGCTGCATGGCAGCGCTCGACGCCGAGCGGTTTCTGGCCGAGCATGCTTTTGCGCCGGCGCAGAAGGTGGCGGCGGAGTAGACGCTTACCGCACCGCCTCCAGAAGGCGCTCGAACAGCCAGCCTTGCGCGTCCTCGCCGGCAAAGCTGTGGCCGCTGCTGGCGTGGCGCTGGATGCGCGGGTCGCCTGGGGCCCAGACCGCTTCGAACATCTGCGCGGTGCGGTCGCCGCTGGCGAGCAGGATCGTGACCGGGCCGGGGAAGCGCGCGAGATTTGCCGCCATGCCCTCGACCAGCGAGGACTTGACCGGGGCCGAGGCCGCTTGCCTGAGCCCGCGCGACAAATTGGCGAGGTTCACGCCCCCGGTGAGGAGGCGCATCACTTCGCGCGGATTGGCCAGCTTGGCGAGGTAGCGCTGGCGCAGCGCGGCGGGCGCGCCTGCACTTTGGGCGGCATCGGCTTCCTCCGTCTCCAGCGTCCACGGATTGGCGAGGCCGAGGCCGTCGAGGCCGAGGTCGGCGCCGTGGAGCATCAGCGCGGCGGCGGCATCGCAATTGCCGAAAGCGATCACGCGGCGCAGCGGGGGAACGGCGCCACGGAAAGCGGCGAGCGCGGCGGTGATATCCTCGCGCGTGTGCTGGAAGCCGGGATCGGTGCCTTCGCTTTCGCCGACGCCGCGGCGGTCGTAGCGCAAGACAGGGACTCCGGCGGCGGCGAGGCGCGCGGCGATCTGCGCCTGTCCGCCCCAGCTGCCCGCGCGCACTTCGCGCCCGCCGGAGACGAGCAGGATCCCGGCGGGGCCGGTCACCGTGTCTGCATCGAGTGTGCCGACGAGCGTGTCGGCGCCGCAGGGGAAGGTGAGGTGGCGGCGCATCAGGCGCTCGCCTCGGCGGCGATGATCCGGGCGAGCGCGGCGGACTGGGCGGGGTCCTCGCCGGGTTCGCTGCGCAGCCAGAGTGCGCCTGCGCCAAGCTCGGACTGGCGGATCACGCGCTGGCCTTCGTCCTGCGGCAGGGCGGCATCGAGCCCGGCGACGAGCGCGGCGGAGAGCTGGTAGCCGGCGAGACCCAGGCCTTGGTGACGCCCCTGTTCGAGCAGGTCGGCGGTGTTTTCAACGCGCCCGGCTTCCTTCGCCGCGAGGATGCGGGCGCGCAGGAGCTGGCGCAGGATGGAGGTGCCCCTTTGCGGCTCAAGCACCCAGCCGGGGAGCGCCGTGGGAAAGACCAGCGCGCCGCCGCGCACGGCGAGCACGTGGGTGGCGGCGAAATGACGCGCGGCGGCGGCCATGGCATCGCGCCAGCTGCCGAGGCTCTGCGCGGCAAAGGCCTGCGGGCTTTCGTTGCAGCCGGGGAGATCGGGGAGCATTGAATCGACGCCAAGCGCGTCGAGCCGGCGCTGGGTTTCGACGAGCATGCGCCGGGTGCGGTTCATTTCCTCGAACAGCGCAGGCACGATCAGCAGACGGACCCGGCGCGCGCGGTCAAGGACGACAGCGAGTTCGTCGGCAGGACCGGGGCAGGGCCAGGTTGTCGGCATGCGCGGGGTCAGGCCTGCCCAAGCTTGCGGGCGATGAAGGCAAGCAGATCGCCGTACGTGCCGAGCATATCGCCATCGACCTCATCGTCGTCGATCACCACGTCGAAGCGGTCCTCGATTTCGGTGAGCAGGCCCGCGACCGCCATCGAATCGAGTTCGGGCAGCGCGCCGAACAGGCCGCTATCGGCCGTGAGCGCGGCAGCGCGGGCCGGACCGAGGCCGAGCACATCGCTCAGGACAGCGCGCAGCAGGGTATCGGTTTCGGTGGTCTGGATCACGATGGGAGCCTTGTTCCTGAAGCGTTTTGCGGATTAGCCAGCAGCCTGCGGCGATACAATCGCGCCCTTGGGGCCGGGGCGGAGCATGCGGCGCGCGGCGAGGCGGGCGAGCGCGGGCCAGTGGCCGACCGCGGCGGGGCGGTAGAACTGGAGCGCGAAGCGCGGGCGCTGCGCTTCCATCCAGTCGCGCTTGTAGGGATTGTCGCCCGTGCCGAAATCGACGGTGTGGACGTGGTCCGCGTCGATCACATGGGCAAACAAGGCGGCGGTGAGCAGGGTGCCGGGCGAATGGGTGCGCATGGCTTCATCGTGCGCGAGCTTGTGGATCCAGGCGGTGCCGCCCTCGACCGTCCAGAACTGCGCGGCGACCGGCTCGCCGTCGATCTCGGCCATGCCCATCCGAAGCGCGCCTGCGGCGGATTCGGCCTCGGCGAATGCGCGCAGGAACGCGGGATTGCCTTCCTCGGGCTTCCAGCTCCTTGCGTAGATCGCTTCGTAAGCTGCCCAATCGTCAGCATTGAACGCCGTCTCGATGCGCAGCGCGACTTTCCCGCGCGCGGTCTTGCGGCGGACGGTTTCGCGCAGCGCGCCGGGGCGGGCGGCCCAGTATTGGGCGAAGCTGCGGCCTTTCAGTTCAAGCACATGGTTGGTGTCGCAAGGTTCGATCGTGCCGATCCAGCCGGCGGCGCGGAAGGCCTGGGCAAGTGCGGTGGCCTCGGCTTCAGGCATGGGCGAGAGGCGGGCCGCGCCGATTGGGGCAAGGCTGCGGGCGAGTGCTTCGAGCAGGGCCGGCGCGCGGGCCGGATCGCTGACAAGGGGGCGGACGAAGAAGCTGTACCAGGTGCCGAACGGGGCAGCGCCATCGCCC
>Ga0164294_10002501_pt1 | contig 16588 bp, 12 predicted proteins | sample GEODES005metaG_FD_111479 | JGI IMG/M metagenome (GOLD analysis project Ga0164294, IMG submission 111479) | Oligotrophic lake water microbial communities from Sparkling Lake, Wisconsin, USA - GEODES005 metaG | ecosystem: Environmental > Aquatic > Freshwater > Lake | place: USA: Sparkling Lake...
GGGAACACGGCCTCCTTGACCGCCACATGCTTGAGCGGACGCTCTACCAGATTGAACGAGGCCAGGCTCTCGCCGGCCATCACGCGCGAGGCGATCTTGGCGATCGGAATGCCCGTCGCCTTGGCGACGAACGGCACGGTGCGGCTGGCGCGCGGATTGACCTCGATCAGATAGACCTCGCCATCCTTGACCGCGAACTGGACGTTCATCAGCCCGACGACGTTCAGCGCGCGCGCCAGAGCATCCGCCTGCCGCTCGATCTCGGCGACGATTTCCTTCGACAGGCTGTAGGGCGGCAGCGAGCAGGCACTGTCGCCCGAATGGACGCCCGCCTCCTCGATATGCTGCATGACGCCGGCGATGACGACATCGGTGCCGTCGGATATCGCATCGACATCCACCTCGATCGCATCGCGCAGGTAGCGATCGATCAGAACGGGGCTATCGCCCGACACCTGCACGGCGGTGGTAATGTACTGCTCCAGCTGCGCCTGGGTATCGACGACCTCCATTGCCCTTCCACCGAGGACGTACGAAGGCCGCGTAAGCACAGGATATCCAATGCGTTCGGCAACGAGGATCGCCTCCTCGCGGCTTCGCGCGATGCCATTGGCCGGCTGTTTCAGGCCGAGCTTTTCGACGAGCGCGGCGAAACGCTCGCGGTCCTCGGCCAGGTCGATCGCGTCGGGCGATGTGCCGAGGATCGGGATGCCGGCATTCTCCAACTCCTGCGCCAGCTTCAGCGGGGTCTGCCCGCCGAACTGAACGATCACGCCGACAAGCTCGCCCTTCGATTGCTCGACATGGAGGATCTCCAGCACGTCCTCGGCGGTCAGCGGCTCGAAATAGAGGCGGTCGGACGTGTCATAGTCGGTGCTCACCGTCTCCGGATTGCAGTTGACCATGATCGTCTCATAGCCGGCATCGGTCAGCGCGAAGCAGGCGTGGCAACAGCAGTAATCGAACTCGATCCCCTGCCCGATGCGGTTCGGACCACCACCGAGGATGACGATCTTGCGCTTGTCCGTCGGCTGGCTCTCGCACTCGGGCTCACCGAAGGTCGGCGCCTCGTAGGTCGAGTACATGTAGGGCGTCTTCGCCTCGAACTCGGCGGCGCAGGTGTCGATGCGCTTGAAGACCGGGCGCACGCCGAGCTTCTGGCGATGCGCGCGCACCTCGGCCTCGGTGACGCCGCCGGTCATGCCCGACACCGCATCGTGGACGATCCCGCCCGAGCGGATCTGGCCGCGCTTCATGTCGCGCAGGTGGACGGAGTTGAGCGACAGCCACCCGAGCCTTTTGTCGGAGAAGCCCATTGCCTTCAGCTTGCGCATCCCCACCGCATCGTTGGGCAGGCCATCGCGGCAGACGCTCTCCTCGGCCTCGACGATCTCGTCGAGCCGCGTGATGAACCAGGGATCGTACTTCGCGATCTTGCAAACATCGTCGACAGTGAAGCCTTCGCGCAGCGCCTGCGCCGCGATCAGCAGGCGATCGGGCGTCGGCTCGGCCAGCGCAGCCTCGATTTCGGCCCGTGGAGCGCCCTTCAGGCGATCGACGACGTTGAGGCCCGATAGGCCCGTCTCGAGGCCTCTGAGGGCCTTATGGAGGCTCTCATGGATATTGCGGCCGATCGCCATCACCTCGCCCACCGACTTCATCGCCGTGGTCAGGTGATCGGACGCGCCCTTGAACTTCTCGAAGGCGAAGCGGGGGATCTTGGTGACGACATAATCGATCGTCGGCTCGAAGCTCGCGGGCGTGGCGCCGGTGATGTCGTTGTCGATCTCGTCGAGCGTGTAGCCCACCGCCAGCTTCGCCGCGACCTTGGCGATCGGGAAGCCGGTGGCCTTCGATGCCAGCGCCGAGGAGCGCGACACGCGCGGGTTCATCTCGATGACGACGAGGCGGCCGTCCTTCGGATTGACCGCGAACTGAACGTTCGAACCCCCTGTTTCCACGCCGATTTCACGCAGCACCGCGATGCTCGCGTTGCGCATGATCTGATATTCCTTGTCGGTCAGCGTCAGCGCCGGCGCGACAGTGATCGAGTCGCCCGTATGTATGCCCATCGGATCGACATTCTCGATCGAGCAGATGATGATGCAATTGTCGGCGCGGTCGCGCACGACCTCCATCTCATATTCCTTCCAGCCGAGGACGGACTCCTCGACCAGAACCTCGGTGGTGGGCGACAAATCGAGGCCGTTCGTCACGATCTCGATGAATTCCTGCCGGTTATAGGCGATGCCGCCGCCCTGCCCGCCCATCGTGAAGCTGGGGCGGATGATCGAGGGGAGCTGCACGAACTCAAGCGCGTCGAGCGCCTCCTCGACCGTGTGGGCGATGCGGCTGCGCGGGCTTTCCAGCCCGATCTTGTCCATCGCATCGCGGAACTTCAGCCGGTCCTCGGCCTTGTCGATCGCCTCGGCATCGGCGCCGATCATCTGGACGCCGTATTTCTCCAGCGTGCCGTCATGGAACAGCGCGAGCGCGGTGTTGAGCGCGGTCTGCCCGCCCATCGTGGGAAGCACGGCATCGGGCCGCTCCTTCTCGATGATCCGCGCGACGATCTCGGGCGTGATCGGCTCGATATAGGTTGCGTCGGCCATGTCCGGATCGGTCATGATCGTCGCCGGGTTCGAATTGACGAGGATGATGCGATAGCCCTCCTCGCGCAGCGCCTTGCACGCCTGCGTCCCCGAATAATCGAACTCGCACGCCTGCCCGATGACGATCGGACCCGCGCCGATGATGAGGATGGAGGAGATGTCGGTGCGCTTGGGCATTAGTGCTTATCGTCCCAGTATTTTTCGTTGCCTACGAAGCCCATGCCCTTCGTGCCTCTGCTCTTCATCAGCTTGGCAAGAGCACAGTCGATGTCTTCGTATTTCGCGTTTGCGGAGGGCTGAAAACGAACTTCATCAGGCTGTTTGAATTGTAAGACCCCGGCAGGAAGGTGGCAGGCCCGCGCGATCTCGCGAATTTCCGCGCCCTTTTGCTCAACCGTGAGTCTTTTCCATTCAGGCGAGAAATCCCCCAGCGTCTTGGGCGGGCCATCTGCGGCAAGCAAAAGGGCTACCGTGGCGATGATCACCGCAGCTGGCTCACGAACTGCTCGAACAGATAATGGCTGTCCTGCGGGCCGGGGCTCGCTTCGGGGTGGTATTGGACCGAGAAGGCGGGCTTGTCGGTCAGGCGTAGCCCGGCGAGGGAGCCGTCGAACAGCGAGATGTGGGTCGGCTCCGCATTGGCGGGCAAAGTCTCGGCATCCACCGCGAAGCCATGGTTCATGCTGGTGATCTCGACCTTGCCTGATCCCTCGATAGCGCCGACGCGCTTCACCGGGTGGTTCGCGCCGCGGTGGCCCTGGTGCATCTTGTAGGTCTTCGCGCCCACCGCGAGGCCGAGCAACTGGTGGCCGAGGCAGATGCCGAAGATCGGCGTGCCGACCTTGAGCAGTTCCTGGATCACCGGCACCGCGTAAGCGCCCGTGGCCGCCGGATCGCCGGGGCCGTTCGAGAGGAACACGCCGTCGGGCCGGTGTGCCATCACATCGTCATAGGTCGCGGTCGCGGGGACCACAGTTACGCGGGCGCCGGCCGCCACCAGATTGCGCAGGATGTTGCGCTTCAGCCCGTAATCGATCGCGACGACGTGCGGGCCTTCCGGGTTCGCCGAGTGGGTCGCGTAGCCCTCGCCCAGCGTCCACAGGCCATCGTCCCACTTATAGCTCTGCGTGGCGGAGACGGTGATGGCGAGGTCCATCCCCTCCAGCCCCGGCCACTCCTTCGCCTGGGCCTTCAGCGCCTCGATATCGAATTCGCCCTTGGCATTGTGCGCGATCACGCCGTTGGGCGCGCTGTTGACGCGGATCGCGCGGGTCAGCGCGCGGGTGTCGATGCCCGAAAGCCCGATGCGGCCGTTGTGCTTCAGCCAGCCATCCAGATGCTGCGTGGTGCGGAAGTTCGACGGATCGGTCACGTCCTCGCGCACCACCATGCCCAGCGCGTGGGGGTTGATCGCCTCGATATCCTCGGGGTTGGTGCCGACGTTGCCGATGTGCGGGAAGGTGAAGGTGATGATCTGCCCAGCGTAGGAGGGATCGGTCATCACCTCTTGGTATCCGGTCATCGCAGTGTTGAAGCACACCTCGCCGACCGATGCGCCTTCCGCACCGAAGCCCTTGCCCCACAGGCAGGTGCCATCGCCCAATACCAATACCCCCGTCGCTCCAGCGGGCGCAGCAGAGGGCGTGGCGTCGGCCATGGGGGGCGGGCTCCTTAAGCGTGGTCAGCGATGTCGCTAAGCCGCGTCCGCTAGACGGCACGGGACCAAGGGTCAACACTACCAAATGCCAGCCATCGCGACTATCTGCGTCGTTTCCCGAAATTCGAGAGACTTATGATCCGAGACGATATCAAGGCGGCGCAGATCGCCGCGATGAAGGCAGGCGACAAGGGCACGGTGGCGGCGACGCGCCTGATTCAAGCGGCGGTGAAGAATCGCGACATCGAGCTTCGCACGGCTTCCGCGCAGCCCGACGACGACCTGCTCGTCACCGAAGTGCTGCAGAAAATGATCAAGCAGCGCCGCGAATCGATCGACATGTTCCGCAAGGGCGGTCGCGAGGAACTGGCGGCGGCCGAGGAGGCCGAGGTCGCCGTGATCGAACGCTTCCTGCCCGCGCAGATGAGCGAGGACGAAGCCAAGGCCGCGGTGGATGCACTCGCGACCGAGCTGGGTGCTGCGTCGGTGAAGGACATGGGTCGCGTTATGGCTGCGCTGAAGGAGCGCTTCGCGGGCCAGATGGACATGGCCAAGGCGAGCGGGCTGGTGAAGGCGCGCTTGTCTTAATACCTTTGTCATTCCGGACTTGATCCGGGATCCCGCTTCCCTTCATCAACGCTGGTTGAAAAAGCGGGACCCCGGATCAAGTCCGGGGTGACGTCGGGATCTTAGATCAACTGTAGATCCCTCGGCTGCGCACCGGGAAACACCTTCCCCAGCCGATCGCCGCCCAGCGCGAACTGCCGTTCGGCCAGCCCGCCGATCAGCGCGCGGTAGTCGGTCAGCACCGGCAGGTCGCGCCCCTCGTTGAGCGCCTCCGCGGCGATCTTCGCCTGCGGGCCCACGATCCGCCCGCCGGCGACATCGCCGCCCAGCACCCAATAGACGCTGCCATGGCCGTGATCGGTGCCATGGTCGCCATTCTCCTTGAAGGTGCGGCCGAACTCGGAGACCACCACCACCGTCGTCTTCGTCCAGGCGTCCGGGCCGATCGCCGTCACGAACGCCGAAAGCCCGCGCCCAAGCTCGCCGATCCGGTCGGCCAGATAGCCGTTGGCGCCGCCCTGGTTCACATGCGTATCCCACCCACCGACATCGACGAAGGCGAGGTTGAATTGGCTCCGCATCAGCGCACCGATCCGCTGCGCCGAAAGTTCGAAACCCTTGGGGCTGACCGCGCCGCGGCTCGCCGCCTTCATCTCTTCGTCGAGCGTCTGGAACACCGCCTCGCGGACGTGGAAGCCCTCGCGCACCGAGGGTTCTAGATCCTTCTGCCCGGCATACATCCCCTGGATGAGTTGCACCGTCCGCGCATCCGCAGGCTTGCCGACGCTGTTCAGCGCGAGGTTCGGGATCGGATCGACGCCGCCCCGGAAGCAGAGCGGTAGCTGATCGGTGAAGGAGATGGGCTTGTCGCTCTGCCCCAAAGCCGTCGCCAGCCGCGCCATGAAGCCCGACGCGTAATCGCGGTGGCCGCCGATCGGCTGGCCGAGCTCGATCGTGTCCTGCGTCTCGAAATGGCTGCGGGTCAGGTCGTCGGTGCCGGCGAAGGGCACGAAGGCGATCTGCTTCTTCTGCCACAGCGGATAGATGCTGTCCTTGAGCGCAGGGTGCAGCCCCCAATCGCCGTCCAGCGCCAGCGCTGCCTTGGGATCGGCCGGGTCCGGCTTGGCGAGCCCGAGCGTAGGCCGCGCCTGATGATAGAAATCGCTCCCCACCGGCGCGACGATGTTCGCCGCATCGTATCCGCCGCGCAGGAAGACGACGAGCATGCGGCTGCCGGCCTGCGGGGCCGCGAAGGCCCGGCCCGCGATGAGGAGGGGCGCGGTCGCGGCAGCGCCGGTGAGCAGGGTTCTACGATCGAGGTTCATACATCACCTCTCCAAAAATCCGCTCATGCTGAGCTGGTCGAAGCACTGTCCTTTCTTCGCAACGGTTGAAGAGAAGGACAGCCCTTCGACAAGCTCAGGGCGACCGGGTTTAGTACAATGGAGCACCCTCACCTCCGCATGAACTCGGGCGAGGACAGGAACAACGCATTCCATTCGGGCACGTTGCGCGCCTGATCGAGCGCGGTGCGTGTCGTGGGGCTTAACGTCTCCGCCAAACCGCCGAAATACAGGGCGTTCTGCACCACCGGGAAGGCCGGACGCTCCGGCCCGCCGTCGGCAGGCTTGAACAGATCGAAGGGCTCGCGCCCGATGAGCCGTGCGATATCGAAGCGCGTCGCCATCTGGCCCGGCCCCGACCAGGCGGCGGATTCGAGCGGATAGCCGTCAGGCGTCTCGTGATTGTAAAGGTTCTCGCCCAGCCGGCTCGTCCATTCGACGACGTTCCTGGTGTTGAGGATCACGCGATCGCCGTAGGCCAGCCGGATCGCCGAGATCACATAGTGCATCGGATCCTTGAAGGCGTGCCCCAGCGAGGCGGCGAACTCGCGGCTGCGGACCATCGTGTGCACCACTTCGGCCATGTCGCCATGGGACCGCTGGAAGGTCGCCACCATGCGATCGACCATCGCGGGCGCGGGATTATCGCCGGCGAAGTAAGTCGCGAGCTTCAGCGAAACATGGTGGGCGGTGGCGGGCGACGCCGCGATCAGGTCGAGCGCCTGCTCGACCTCGCCGAAGCCCGATCCCTTGATCTCGTGGCCCAGGAAATGCTTGGTCGAGAAATCGTGGCGGGCGGGATTGAACTCGAACAACCCCTCGCGGACGTAGAGCGGCTGCCATTCGGGCTTCAGTTTCGGATTGTTCGGATCGAGCCGCACGCCGACGCCGGTCAGGATCTTCGCCAATTCCTGCACGTCCTGCTGGCTGTAGCCAGAGCCCACCCCCATCGAGTGCAGCTCCATGATCTCACGGGCGTAATTCTCGTTGATGTGGTTGGCGGCATTCTGATCGTTGTCGAGGTAGCGCAGCATCGCCGGATGCTTCAGCGTCGCCTCCAATATGTCACGGAAACGGCCGAAGGCGCGGTCGTGGAGCAGCTGATCATAGTCGCCGACCATAGCGCGAACGTCGCGCTTGCTCACATGGACGTTGAACAGGTTGAACCAGAACCAGCCCATCTGCTCGCGCAACTGGTCGGGCGCGTAGAGCGCGCGCAGCAACGTCCGCGTCCGCGCCTCTTCGGCGAGCAGGTTCATCGCCTTCTGGTAGGCCTGCCGCGATGCCTCGCGCACCGCCGGATCGGTCTGGGCGTTCGCGGCCTTGGCGGACGCCTCCTGATCGACGACGAGTTGCGTCATCGGTACCCGGCTGATCATGAGCTTCGCGACCTGCGCGGCAGCCTCGGGCGGCAGATCGGCATTGGCCGTGTGGAGCTGGGCATTCAGCCAGCGATCGCTCGTCGGATCGTCGCCCGATGCCATCGCCGCAGGCGTCACGCCCCATGTCAGCCGGTTGAACCAGACGATGCGCGCAGCGGCGGGCGATGCCGCTGCGGCAGGCACCGAAATGGCCGCCATCGCGAGCGCCATCAGCACCCAAAGAGGTTTCCACTGTTGCCCGAACGACTCGCTCATACGGATCCTTAAACGCACGAGTGCGTCATTTCCGTCGCTCCTTTCGTCGAAAAATCGCAGACGCCCGGAATTTCGATGATTATCGAGATAGTTGCCTAGGCATTGACTGTTGAGGCATTGATTGCTAGAGCAACGATCCATGAGCTACTACAGCGAACAAAATTTCTGCCCCGAGCGGTCCGTCGGCTATCTGGTGCGGCGTATCCATCAGCTGAGCCAGGTCCTGCTGGATCCGATCTTCGAGGCGCACGGCATCTCGTCGGCGCAATGGTCGGCGATGGTCACCATCTACCTTGGCCGGGCGACGACCTGCGCGACGATCGCGCGCGAAGTCGGGCACGACAAGGGCGCGATGACCCGGCTGATGGACGATCTCGAAGCCAAGGGCCTCGTCACCCGCGAACGCTGCAACGAAGATCGCCGCGTCGTGAACCTCGCGCTCACCGCGAAGGGCGAGGAGCTGGGCCTGGCCTGCAAGCGGCAGGTGATCGCCACCTGGAACGAATGGCTGGGCGAGAGTGACTTTCACGAGATCGAGGCGCTCGTCGAAGGGCTGAACAACCTGAAATCACGGCTCGATCTGCTCGTCGAGCGCACCGATACGCGGGAGTTCGCCGAATGAGCCGCGCCTGGATCGCCCCTTCGCTGCTGGCGCTGACGCTGGCGGGTTGCGTGCCCGATATCCGCGGCGCGACGCACCCGATCTCCGAACAGTCGCTCGGCCTTTCCGCGACGCCTGCGCCCGCCATCGACGGCGATTGGTGGAAGAGCCTCGGCGATGCCCAGCTCGATCGGATCGTCGGCGATGCGCTCGCTGGCAGCCCCACGCTCGATATCGCGCTGGCCCGGCTGCGCGGGGCGCAGGCCTCGCTCGGCGGAGCCCGCGCCGGGCTGAATCCCACCGTCTCGTCGAGCAACGACATCCTCGCCGCCCGCCCCTCCAAGCGCTTCCTCGGCGGCGGCGGAGACGCGGTGCAGACGATCGGCATCGTCGGCGTGAACCTCAACTGGAACCTCGATCTCTTCGGCAAGCAGCGCGCTGCCATCCAGCAGGCCGGCGCCTCGGCCGACGCAGCACGGCTCGACGTTGCCGCCGCGCGCCTCGCCCTCGCCGGCTCGATCGCGCAGACCTATGTCGCGATGACGAGCGCCGAAGCGCAGATCGGCATTGCCCGCGATACGATCGGCACGCGCGAAAATTCGCTGAAGCTCGTCCAGTCGCGCGTCCGCAACCAGCTCTCGAGCCAGGTCGAGGTCGAGGCCGCGACGACGCTGCTCGCCCAGGCGCGCCAGCGGCTCGAATCCGCCACGCGCGAACGGACGCTCGCCGCCAACGCCCTCGCCGCGCTGGCCGGACGCGGTGCAGACTATGCCGCCGCGATCCAGCCCAGCACGCTTTCGCTGACCACCCTGCCGACCCTGCCCCCGGTCCTCCCCGCCGACCTCCTCGGGCGCCGCGCCGACATCGCGGCCGCGCGCGCGCGGGTCGAGGCGGCGGCGGCTGGGCAGACGGTCGCGAAGAAGGCCTACTACCCGAACGTCAACCTGCTCGGCCTCGCCGGCTTCCAGGCGTTCGGCCTCGCCAACCTCTTCTCGCTCGATGCGGGCGTGGCCGGAGGTGGCGGCGCGATCAGCCTGCCGATCTTCGAAGGCGGCAAGCTGCGTGCGGGCTTGGAAGGCGCGACCGCCGAGCTCGATCTCGCCACCGCCAGCTACAATAGCGCTGTGATCGGCGCGGTCCGCGAGACCGCCGATGCCGTCACCCAGATCCAGAGCCTCGACCGCGAACGCCAGCAGAGCGCGGAGGTCGTCCACGGCTTCTCCGAAACGCAGCGGCTGAACGGCATCCGCATCCGCAGCGGCCTCGAGAGCCGGCTCGATATCGTCGACACCGATATCCGCCTGCTCGACGCCCGACTCGCCGACATCACTCTCGCCGCGGCCGAGGCCGATCAGCGCGTCGCGCTCATCGTCGCCTTGGGTGGCGGCTTCGATTCCCGACAGGACAAGACGCAATGAACGCCATGACCGAAACCACCGCCGCAGAGACGGATGCGCCTGCCGGAAATCCGACGGCGCGGCGCCGCTGGCTGACCGTGCTCGCCATCGTGGTCGTGGTCGCGGCCCTGATCTGGGCGGTCTTCCACTTCCTGCTCGCCAAGCCGGCGCAGGAGACCGACGACGCCTATGTCGCGGGTGACGTGGTTTCGATCACGGCGCGCAATCCCGGCCAGGTTACGGCGCTCCATGCCGACAATACCCAGACGGTGAAGGCCGGCCAGCCGCTGATCGAGTTCGATGATTCGACCGCGCAGGTGAACCTCGCCGCCGCCGCCGCCGATCTCGCCCGTGCCGTCCGCGCGACGCGCGCCGATTTCAGCCGCGTCAACCAGACCGGCGCCACCGTGATCCAGGCCCAGGCCGAGCTCGACCGCGCGCAGGACGATTACAAGCGCCGCCGCGGTGCCGCGGGCGAAGGCGCGATCTCTGGTGAAGAACTCGCCCACGCGGCCGATGCCGTGAAGGTCGCGCGCGCAAACCTCAACCTCGCCAAGGCGCAGGAGGCCCAGTCGCAGACGACGGTGCAGGGCACATCGGTCGATACCAACCCGGCCGTGCTCTCCGCCATCGCCGCTTATCGCCGCGCGGCGATCGTACTCAGCCACATGCGCATCGTCGCCCCGATCGACGGAGTCGTCGCGCAGCGCACCGTCCAGCTCGGCCAGCAGGTCGCCCCGGGCAGTCCGCTGCTGGCGGTGGTGCCGCTCGGCCGCGTCTGGGTCGATGCCAATTTCCGCGAGACGCAGCTGCGTGACATCCGCATCGGCCAGCCGGCGACGATCACGACCGACGTTTATGGCGGCAAGACCAGCTTCCACGGCCATGTCATCGGCATCGGCGCCGGCAGCGGCAACGCCTTCGCGCTACTGCCCCCGCAGAACGCTAGCGGCAACTGGATCAAGATCGTCCAGCGCGTCCCCGTCCGCGTGGCGCTCGATGCCGGTGAGCTCGCGCAGAATCCGCTGCGCGTCGGCCTCTCGGTTCAGGTGACGATCGACACCGGCGACACCGGCGGCCAGAAGCTCGGCGCACCCGCGACGAAGCCCTATGAGGGCACCGTCGTCGATCGCACCCTGCCCGACGCCGAAGTCCGCATCCGTCAGATCATCGCCGCGAACCGGTAATGGCAAGCGCCGCATCCGCCGAACCCCGGCCACTCGAGGGTGGCCGGTTGGCGATGGTCGCGGTCGCGCTGGCGCTCGGCACCTTCATGCAGGTGCTGGACGGCACGATCGCCAACGTCTCGCTGCCCACGATCGCCGGCACCCTCGGCGTCAGCACCGACAATTCGACGTGGGTGATCACGGCCTTTGCCGTCGCCAACGGCGCGGCGGTGCCCCTCACCGGCTGGCTGATGGGCAGGTTCGGCGTCGTGCGGACGTTCTGCGTCTCGGTTTTCGCTTTCACGATCGCATCGCTCCTGTGCGGCATCGCCTGGAGCCTACCTTCGTTGATCGTCTTCCGGGTGTTTCAGGGCGCGGTGTCGGGCCCGATGATCCCCGGCAGCCAAGCGCTGCTGATCTCGATCTTTCCGCCGCACAAGCGCGGCACGGCGCTCGGCATCTGGTCGATGACGACGCTCGTGGCCCCGATCATGGGGCCGATCCTGGGCGGCTACATCTCCGATAATTATCATTGGAGCTGGATCTTCCTGATCAACATCCCGATCGGCGTGGTCTGCGCCTTCACCTGCTGGCGGGGCCTGTCCGATCGCGAGACGCCGACGCGCAAGCTCCCGATCGATCGCGTCGGCATGTTCCTGCTCTTCTTCTGGGTCGGCCTGCTGCAGGTGACGCTCGATCTCGGCAAGGATGCCGACTGGTTCCACTCGACGCACATCACGGTGTTCGCCATTCTCGCCGTGATCGGTTTCGTCGCCTGGGTCATCTGGGAGATGACCGACGAGCATCCGATCGTCGATCTGTCGCTGTTCCGCTATCGCAACTTCCTCTTCGGCTCGATCTCGCTCTGCCTCTGCTATGCGGTGTTCTTTGCCAACACGCTGATCCTGCCGGTGTGGTTGCAGACGCAGATGGGGTATACGGCCACCTGGGCTGGACTAGTCGCCGCGCCGGTCGGCGTGGTCGCCGTGGTGTTGACGCCCATCGCCGCGCGCCTGTCTGCCAAGATTGATGCCCGCATCATCGCGACCGTCTCGATGATCGCGTTCGGCACGAGCTATTTCATGCGATCCTATTACACGACGAGCGCCAGCTTCTGGGAGCTGACCCTGCCCTTGCTGGTCCAAGGGATCGGGATGGCGACCTTCTTCCTCTCGGTCATCGCGATTACGCTCGACGGCATACCGCCCCACAAGATACCGTCCGCGTCAGGCATTTCGAATTTCGGTCGTATCACCAGCGGCAGCTTCGCGGCGTCGATGATCACGACCGCATGGGATCGCCGCGAGACCCTCCACCAGAGCCGCATCGCCGAAGCGGTCGGCAATGGGCCCACCCTGCATTCCGCGATGACCGCGCTGCACGGTGTCGGATTGACCGATCAGCAGTCCGTGGCCGCAATCACGCGCCAGATGATCAACCAGGCCTATCTCCTGGCTTCGACGGATCTGTTCCGGCTCTCCGGCTGGATTTGCTTCGCTTTGACCTTCACGCTCTGGCTCACGCGTCGGCCGGCTCCACCGAAGGGCCCGGTCGCGGCGGATTGACGGATACTCTGCCTGAACAGACCGATCAGCACGGGTTCAGCAAGAAATGCTATGTCTGGGTTTCGCGAAAAGGAGCGAATCATGCGTATCACGCTGCCTCTCGTCGCCGGTCTCGCCCTGGTTCTGGGGAGCGGCGCCATCGCCCGCGATGCCCAGCCCGATCCGAAGGGCGAGGCCAAGCTCGCCAAGCTGCTCGACGGCCGCGTCGCCGGTAAGCCGACCAGTTGCATCGACATGCACAATATCGATTCGACCGAGGTGATCGATCACACCGCGATCGTCTACAGCATCGGCGGTACGCTCTACGTGAACCGTCCGCAGATGGCGGCCGAAGCGCTCGACAGCGACGATATCCTGGTCACCAAGACCATCTCGACCCAGCTTTGCCGGATCGACACCGTTCGCCTCGTCGAACGCTCGTCGATGTTCGAACGCGGCTTCGTCGGGCTCGGGGACTTCGTGCCCTATACGAAGGTCGCAGCGGCCAAATAGCTAGTTGAGAATGACCGGCTGAGAACCCCGCGCGATCAATCGGCCGATGGCGTCGAACAGCTTGCTCATCGCGACCGGCTTCAGGATCACCTCGTCGGCACCCTGATCCATGCAATTCTGGCAGATATCCAGTGCGGTATCGGCAGTCACCACGATCACCGGCAGCCCCGCCTTCGAATCGGGCCGCGCGCGGATGTGACCGATCGCCGTCAACCCATCCATGCCGGGCATGCGAAGGTCCATGAGGATGATGTCGTAATCATGCTCATCGATCATGCGCAGGCCGGTCTCGGCGTCGGCCGCCTCGTCCATATTCGCGCCGGCGACCGTCAGCATATCGCGGACGACACGCCGGTTCATCGCATCGTCTTCGACGAAGAGGATGTTCACGGCTGGATGTCCTTCCGCGCGGTCACGCAGCAATCTCCTCGGGCGCCTGGGCGGGCTCATAGAGAGAGGCGAGCGCAGATACCAGATCGGGTGCGGCGATTGGCGTCGCGATCAGCTTGCTGAGCCCGCCCTCCTGCGCAGCCTGGATCACCGCCTCGTCCGGAGCCGGCCAGGTCAGCACAGCGCGACCGCCGCTCTGGAGAATCGGCGTGGCCAGTTCGACCATCGTCGCCACGTCGCGCCCGATCGTGTTGGCCTCGGCCAGCAGCAGATCAATGCCGCCGCCGGCGACGAAGCCGCGCGCCTCTTCCACGTTCGATGCGATCGTGACCTGCGCCACCTTCGCGGACAGCACCGCGCGCATGATGCTCTGGCTGAGCGGATTGCCCTCGACCAGCAGCAGCTTCGCCGACTCCAGCGTACCCTGCTGCGCCGTCGCGATGGCGACCGGGACGTGCGCGCGGACCAGCGGAATATCCAGCGTGAAGGTCGCGCCGGCACCCAGGATGCTGCTCACGGTGATGTCGCCGCCCATCGCCTTGGCGAGGTTGCGGCAGATCGCAAGGCCGAGCCCGGTGCCGCCGTGCTGGCGCGTCGTGCCGCTATCGACCTGGCGGAAGGATTCGAAGATCTCTTCGAGCTTGTCGTCGGGAATGCCGATGCCGGTGTCCTTGACGAAGATGCGCAGCCGTTCGCCTTCGGGCGCCTCGACCGCCATCGCGGTCATCCGCACCTCGCCACGCGCGGTGAATTTCACGGCATTGGCCATCAGGTTGAAGACGATCTGACGGAGCCGGACCTCGTCCTGCACGATGCGATCCGGGCACTCGGCCAGATCGAGCGCGATCGAAATGCCCTTCGATTCGGCCTGCGCCTCCCAAACCTGGCTGGTCGCGCGCAGCAGGCGGTGGAGATCCATCTCCTCGGGGCGCAGCACGAGCTGCCCGGTCGTCATCTTGGCAACGTCGAGAATATCGTCGACCAGCGCGCGCATCGTCTCGCCCGCGCCATGGACGAGTTCGATCTTGCTCTTGACCGCCCCGTCGAGCGCACGGTCCGCCAGCAGCACCTGGGTCATGCCCAGAATGCCGTTCAGGGGCGTACGAATCTCGTGGCTGGTCGTCGCCAGAAATTCGGTCCGCGCCGTCAATGCCCGCTCGAGCTCCACGTTCGTACCGCTCAATTCCTCGTTCGCCGCGCGCACCTGATCGCGGCTCCGTCGGATCGAGATAAAGCCGAAAAGCAAAAGGGTGGTTACGATCCCGGTACCAGCCAACAGAATCAGCAAGATGGTGCGCTGGCTGCGCGCGATCTTCGCTTCATTCTGGGTTCTGGTTGTTTCCAGCTGCGCGATCGACGCCTGCTGATTCGCGAATTCGAACTGCGCCGACATCAGCGCCGCGTTGGCGGAAGCGGCAACCTGGCGGGCCTGATCATCGAGTTTTTTGAAGGCCTCGAGATGGTCGAGAGCACGGCGCGCCTCTCCTCGGTCCTTGAAGATCTGATAGGCCGTTCGCTGCTCGTCGCGCAGCATGAAGGTGTTGGCGCCGCCGGCGTCGAGAGCCTTGTCTATATATTCCGCTGCTTGATCGAGCGCGCGTTTTCGCAATGCGACGTTAGCAGCCGCCGTATAGAGCGCCGATCGCCAAGCGGGCGATTTCACCGACGCGCTCAACCGAAGCCCCTCGTTGACGGATGCTTCGGCCTCGCGGACCTGTCCGGCCGAAAGCTGCGCTTCAGCCAGGGACGCGAGCGCGCGAACCTGCAGCATGGGACTGTTCATCGTCCGCGCGAGCCGCAACGCCGTTTCGTACCGGGGGATGGCGCGATCGAACTGCTGCCGCTCGGTGAAGACTACACCCTCGTTGTTGGCGATCGAAAGCAGCAGTGCCGGATCGGATTTGAACGTGTCGGCCGACTGCGCGAAATATTGCAGTGCATGATCATAGTCGCGCGCCTGCACGTAGATCATCGCGATGTTCTGCAGCGCGAGCGCCTGCCCGCGCGGCTGCCGTGCACGCGCATAGATTTCGTAAGCTCGGCGAAGTTCGGACAGTGCGAGGTCGAACTTGCCGGTAAAGCCCAGGGCTGTGCCGTAAGCGTAAGCGAGATCGCCGTTAAGCTTCTCGTCGCCGCGAAACGCCGCGATGCCGCTATTCAGCCCGTGCTTAAGAATGGGCAACGCCTCTGGGGCGCGATCCAGGCTGATGAGCGCTGCCGCATGAACCCAATCCGCGCGCGCGGACAACTCGATCTCTGATCGAGTCTTGGGCCGGTCGGGAAGATAGGTTTGGGCGCTGACAGCGGCATTGAGGGCGCCCTTGGGGTCAGCCATCAAAAGCGCTTGGCCCGAAGCGACGAGGTCCTGTGCCTTGGTCGCTGCTGCTTTTGTTTCCGCAGGCAAGGCTACGAAGATCGTGGCGCCAAAAAGCGCCACACCGAAGCCTTTAAGACGAACACGGTGCCATCTCATGAAGAGATAACCAGTGCCGATGGTTGGAGTTGGAAGGATTCTATCGATTTCACTCCGAAACCGCGGCTTCCGGAGATTTTCGACGAAGGACTCGCGGAGCTGAAGGACTCAGTCCGGTGTTTCACGACTTTCAGATCGAACGACTGCGACTTGGCGCGTACCATTCGATGTGCGTCCTAGAGCTTACCAGGGGTTGATCACGACTAAGCACTCCCTCGCCGCAAATGGCCAAACGCCATCGACGACTCAGGAACTACCTGACCCGGGAGGTATTGTAAAGAAAAAAAGTTAAGGGGGCGTTAAGCCTCTTTCTTCATCCCGGTCCCCGGTGTCTCATCGCGGTCCCCCAACCGCAGATTTGGTTGTTTTTGCCCACGGAACATCGACCATGACGGTCTCGTTCCCCGTGTCTTCGCGCATGTCGAGAAAGGCCCGAAGCTCGCCGAGCTGCATCGGCTTGGCGATCAGATAGCCCTGCACCATGTCGCATCCCATCACGCGCAGCAGCGCCATCGCGGCCGCCGAATCGACACCCTCGGCGGTCACTTCCATGCCCAGCGCGTGGGCAAGGTCGATCGTCGAGCGGACGAGGAGCGGATCGCGATGGCTGGTCGAGAGCGACTGGATGAACATCCGGTCGATCTTCAGCTCATGCGCGGGAAGTTGCTTGAGGTAGGCGAGGCTCGAA
>Ga0164294_10002503_pt1 | contig 16586 bp, 12 predicted proteins | sample GEODES005metaG_FD_111479 | JGI IMG/M metagenome (GOLD analysis project Ga0164294, IMG submission 111479) | Oligotrophic lake water microbial communities from Sparkling Lake, Wisconsin, USA - GEODES005 metaG | ecosystem: Environmental > Aquatic > Freshwater > Lake | place: USA: Sparkling Lake...
CTCCTTGCAGAAATTTTAGGAACGGTGTCGGGCTTTGGTTCATCCATTTTGTTTGTCCCCTTGGCATCCATGTTTTTAGATTTCAAATTGGTCCTAGGCATCACGGCGGTATTTCACGTGTTTAGTAATTTATCTAAAATCTATTTGTTTCAGACGGGCATCGACAAAAAAATTGCGCTCAAACTAGGTATTCCAGCCGTTATAGCTGTGATCATCGGCGCCATATTGACCCACTATATTCCCCAGAAACAGACGGAATTAGGGATGAATGTGTTGATATTTTGTTTGGCGATTTACCTGCTCGTCGGTGGGCATAAAAAAATCAAACAAAGCGATTCCAATTTATATATTGGGGGTGGGATTTCCGGTTTTTTAGCGGGCTTAATTGGCACAGGAGGTGCGATTCGAGGTTTGACCTTGTCGGCTTTTCAATTGCCCAAGGACATTTTCATCGCCACCTCGGCCCTCATCGATATGGGGGTGGATACGTCCAGAGCTATTATTTATGTGGCCAATGGCTACTTTACGAAGGAATACATCGTGTTTATTCCTTTCCTCATTGGAATTAGTATGACAGGATCTTTTCTGGGGAAAAAAATTCTCCATTACATGCCTGAAAAGGTCTTTCATTATGTGGTACTGGGCATTATCTTACTGATGTCAGCGATACAAACGGGCAAATACCTAATTCAATAGCAAAAAAAAAGACGCACTATATGCGTCTTTTCTCTTAAAAAAATTGTGCTTATTTCTTTGGAGCAGCAGGCTTCGTTGCAGCTGGTGCAGCAGGAGCAGCGGCTGGTTTAGCAGCAGGCGCAGCAGCTGGTGCAGCTGAAACTGGCTTCGGCGTGATACCCATTTTCTTTAAAACAAGGTCAGAAATCGCAGCTTCTGCAGGGTAGTGCAATAAGATAGGAGCAGTTCCCATACCAGCATCATAATTGAAAACGTGTGTGTAGGCATTCTCATTTGCGACTGCATGCATGTTTTCTTCGATTTTCTTTAAAAGAGGTTGCAACAATTGTGCTTGTTTTTTCTGCAAAGACGATTGAGAATTTTGTTGGAATTCTTGGATCGAAGTTTGAAGATTTTGTAATTCCTTCTCTTTGTCTTGCTTGATGATATCTGGCGTTTTTGCATCCGCATTCATTTTTTCAAAGACCGCTAATTTATCTTGGAAGTCCTTCACTTTTCCTTGATATAAAGTTTCGTATTGTTTTTGCGTGTTTTTCAAGTCTTCTTCAACTTGTTTCGCTTCCGGCATTTGGCCTAAAATATAATCAGCATTGATAAATCCGATTTTAACTTGAGCCTGAAGCGGCATTGTTGCCAAGCCGAACATAAGGCCTACGGCCAATAAAAATTTGGTTTTCATACGTTGTTTTCTTTTTTAAATTATTTTTTTTGTTTTGTAATGTCAATTATTTTTTCAAATTCGGGTCGATTTCAAGACCCAATTCCTCTAAAATGTAATCTGAATAATCATGGACTGGATTTGTATAAATCAAAGCTAATCCGTCATTTGCTTTATCAAATAGAAAGTCCAGGCGCTTTTGCCGAACTACTTTTTCCACGGCTTTGGCAATCTCATCCAAAATCGGTTTTAAAGCCGCTTGCTTGGATTTAAATAATTCGCCTTCAGATCCAAAGATCGCATTTTGTAAAGCCTTTGCTTCTTGGTCTTTGGCCTTAATGAGAAGGAGGCGCTGAGCACGCAGGTCGTCGGTTAATAATAATTCCTCCAACTTAAAAGCACGTTCCAATTCCGCCAATTCATTATTTTTCTTTTGAACATCCTTCACATATTGTTTCGTCAATTCCTCCATTTTGGCCTGAACTTTTTTGTATTCAGGCATTTTAGAGGTAATGAATTCCGTATCGATGTATCCAAATTTTTGGGCAAAGGACCTTTGTCCCAAGCTCACAAGCACCAAAATTAAGAAAAAAATCGACTTTTTCATTACGAATTTATTCGTCTTATCTGATTTGTTGACCGATGGAGAAGGTAAACGCCTGCCGTCCAAAATCCGAATCCCCCGGTCTTGGCTTATCAAAGCCCATACCATAATCAATACCAATCATACCAAAGGCTGGCATAAATATACGTGCACCAACTCCAGCTGATTTATACAAATCAAATGGATTGTATTCATGAAGATTCGCAAAGTTATTTCCACCCTCCGCAAAACCAAGGACAAAAATGGTCGCCGAAGGATTTAAGGAAACCGGATAACGAACTTCCATCACAAATTTATTATAGGCCACCCCTCCATTTCCATAGGAACCCGATGGTCCAATAACACGATCTTTGTATCCACGAAGACCCACAATGTCTCGGTTAAATGAAAATCCTTGCACCATTCCCGAACCACCTAAATCAAAACGTTCAAAACGGGTCGTTTCCCGACCCCCATATGAACCCAAAAATCCTAAATGAGCGCGCGTGTGTAAAACAAATTTACCGGCTAATGGGCTGAACCAACTTGCATCCAACATCCATTTGTGATATTCAATCAATGATCCATCTTTATTTCCCCCTAATAAAGAATAAGGAGGCGTCAAAGAAGCGGTCATCGAGAAACTAGATCCCGAACGAGCAAATGTGGGATTATCAATGCTATTCCGAGAGAAATTCGTCATGAAGGTCACCGAAGTCGACTTTCCTTGCGGATAGGCCCACGTATAATAACGATCTACATCGTATTGAGAAAAGGCAAGTGAATTACTCAAAGAAAAATAATCATCCGGCCATTTTAAGCGTTTTCCTAAACTGAAAGTTATACTATTGACATTAAAGTGGGCGTCCAACAAAGAATCCGGTACCGAATAACTACTCATCCCGCCATATCCACCGTATCCGCCGCCATAACCGCCATAGCCACCGCCATATCCACCGTATCCGCCGCCTAGACCACCGTATCCGCCACCATAGCCACCGCCACCATAGCCACCACCGTAACCCGTAGTCCTAAATTGATACGGATATGAAATACTTCGGTTCAAAGAAATCGAAAATGAATTTGGTTTTTTACCTCCAAGCCAAGGCTCCGTAAAAGTCAAACTGTAATTCTGAAAAGCTGCACCATTTGCCTGAAAACGCACAGAAAGCTTTTGACCATCTCCAGCTGGCAAAGGACGCCATGCTTTTAAATTAGTCAGGTTTTTGGCAGAGAAATTATTGAAGACAACCCCCAATGTACCTACAAAACCGATGTATCCACCCCAACCACCTGATAATTCAATTTGATCCGAAGGCTTTTCCTCCACATTATATTCGATATCCACCGTTCCGTCTGGCCTTGGCATTGGATTTGGCGAAATCTTTTCCGGGTTAAAATAACCAATCGTCGATAATTCACGCACCGTCCGTATAATAGCTGATTTATTGAATTTCTGACCTGGCAAAGTCCGTATCTCACGCATAACCACGTGATCGGAAGTTTTGGTATTACCATTCAAAATCACTTTGTTGATAGTCGCCTGCTTACCTTCTGAAATGCGAATCGTAATATCGATGGAATCCCCTTCAATCGCCCTTTCTACAGGCTCTGCATTGTAATACAAATAGCCATTATCCATGTACACGGAACTTAAATCCTCCCCAGGATTTTGGCTCATTTTCTTATCTAATTCCTCGGTATTGTAGACATCACCTTTCTTCACACCTAGTACATCTGCTAAAACAGAATCCGGATAAATGTAATTTCCTTCAAATGTAATGCTGCGGTAATAATATTTGTGACCTTGGGTCAAGTTGATCGTTAAATCAATCGACTCATTGTCATGTCTCGAGATCGAATCCGACTTCAACTGAAAATCGCGAAAGCCTAATTTATTCATCGCAACCAACAATTTCTCCTTATCCTCATCCCATTTTTTAGGCACAAATTTGGATGGTTTAAAGATTCGTCCAAAACGCATTTGCTTTGTATTCTTGATCTTACGCAAAATCAAACTCCGCTCTGCCGGCTCGATGCCATTTAAAACAATTTTATGGACTTTAACTTTTTCGCCTTTATCTACCTCCACGGTTAAGGTTGCATTGTTTCCTCGAATCGTATCTGTCTTCACGATCGATTTGGTCTTCACATTCAAACGCCCCTTTTCTTGATAAAATTTTCGGATCACTAATTCCAAATTCTTACGCAACGTTTCCGTAATAATTTTCCCTTTGTAGGCTTTAACCTTTTCATTTAACGTCTCTATTTCCCCTTTACGAACACCCGTGTATTTCAAGGCATACAAACGTGGACGCTCTTTTAGGGCGATATTTAACCAAATTTTAGTCCCTTCGGTTTTGGTTGCCGAAATCTCAACTTCCTCCAAAATCCCTTGGTCCATAATCTTGCGAATCGCAGAGGCAATCATGTCACCTGGAACTTTGATTTTATCCCCCACTTGCAATCCAGATATATTAATCATGGAATTCCCATCATAAAATTGGGAACCACTGACCGTGATACCTGCAATTTCATATTCTTGCGGCGTAGCATAGGAAAATTCGCTAGTGGCCGCCTGCGTAGAAGGAAACAGCCGACCGCCCCTAATTTGGGCTTGCAGCAACTGAGAACTAAAAAGCAATACACCCAGCATCCATCCAAAAAATAAGCTGCTTTTTGATCCTTTCAAACAATTCATGTAATAAATATTTTTCATATACGAGCCTTAGCCCTCACTTTTAACTTGTTCACTTGTTTTACCAAATCTACGTTCCCGCATTTGAAAATCCACAATCGCTTGGTACAAATGCAGTTTTCTGAAATCTGGCCAAAACAAATCTTCAAATATGTATAATTCCGCGTAGGCTAATTGCCACAACATAAAATTACTAATCCGATGGTCACCCCCGGTACGAATCATCAAATCCGGATCCGGCATTCCTGCTGTAGACAAATGCGCGTCCACTAAATCCGCATTAATGTCATCCGAGTTTAATTCACCCGTTTTTACCTTTTCAGCCAAGCGTTTCCCGGCCTCCACAATGTCCCATTTTCCCGAGTATGACAAGGCTAAAACCAAGGTCAAACCCGTATTATTCGCTGTTTTCTCAATCGCCCCCAAAAGCTCCTTCTGCGAAGTGGCTGGCAAGGCATTCATGTCGCCGATGGCCTTCATACGAACCTGATTCTTCATCAAATCTGGCAATTCTTCATGAATCGCACTGACCAATAAACCCATCAACGCCTTCACTTCCGAGGCTGGCCGATTCCAATTCTCCGTCGAAAAAGCATACAACGTTAGGTATTTTACGCCCAATTCGCCGCAACCTTCAATCGTCTCCCGAACCGCCGCAATCGCATTTCTGTGCCCAAAAATTCGATCCGCAAAACCCTTTTGCTTTGCCCATCGACCGTTCCCGTCCATGATAACGGCAATGTGCTCAGGCAAATTGTTCAGGTCGATTGATTCTTTTATGGTTGAATTCACAGATGCTTAAGCTAACAAAATAAAGGGCAAAGATAGTAATTTATCCTTATTCCTTGGGGCAATAAATAGAAATTATCGAATAGGTAATCGAAAGATTTAAATGGAGGTTTTGGTCAGTCTGAGAAAGTGTAAAAAAACCTTCACTTCCACCGGAGTTTGTCGGCCCCGCATACCCATCCAACATATCATTCAATGCCTTTGTCGTACCAAATTCACCTTGTAAACCCCACTGGGGATTTAACTGATATTTTACCCCCAATCCGAAAGGAATTCCTAATGCGACTACCGGTTTTATTTCCGCCTTCGTGCCCGACTTTATTTCGGGCATCGCCAATATCCCCGAAAGCCCCCCGTAAAAATAGGGCGTCCAATTACGAATTTTTTTATTGCTTTGATAATCTCTGAAATTATAATCCACAATACCCCCTAATTCCAACATAGGCCCACTAAAAGAATCTTGATTAAATGCGATGGATGGCGTAGAAAACAAGGAGGCATCCCCCCTTATTTGACCAAAAGACAAAATCCCTCGGTAAGCAAATGCCTGTTTTTCCTGATAACGCACCTGGGCATGCAAACTTGGGGTTGCTTGCAATAACTGTTCAAATGTGGGCTTTAGGGACCAATCCATCAAATCCCCTTTAAATAAATTTGCCCCAATTCCTCCCCCCACCTGCCAGCGCTGAGCCGACAATGTCCCCGAAATACCAAGCAAAAAAAGGAGTACAATGGTCTTTAACACAAAAATTTATTGGGGTAAGGGCGGATTGCCGATGAGATTGGGCAAGTGATAAATCAAACGAATTTGCGTCGTAATATAGTGATCTGGACCCGCTAAAAAACTGGGCGCTGCGTTGGTTGCAAAAGTGCTACGATCGACTAATGTATTCGCAGCCGTTGTCTCATAAGTCCGATAAAAAAGCGGCTTCTTCGAAACCGCCGAATACCGATTATCCGACACATCATCCAAAAAATCGGTCATCGAGATCCGATATCCAATGTCAAAACCTATATCCGTCAGAGGCCCCACTTTATACCTCAATCCAAATCCAAAAGGAATCGCAAAACTAATTTTGGAATAGGATGCATTTTCCTGATCATCCAAGGAAACCCAATCCTTTTGACCCGGGCTAGGATAATCAAAATTACCCCGCGCCATCGGATCGAACATGATCCCCGCCAAACCCGAATATAGGTATGGAGAAATGTAAGACCTTTTTAACAATTTTTGCGCATTTGGAAAAATTTCATAGATCTGTAAAACACCAAATTCCTTAATATCCGTACGGAAATGCAAATTCCGGCCATAATTCCCCGCATAGGTTCCAGAAGGAGAAAAATAATTATCATCACCCGCAATTCGAATGTATTGCAAACTAATCGCCGTGCTGAAATGTGGGCTGAAATGGCGCGTGTATTGAAAGCCGGCGTTCCAACGTATCGATTGCACCGCCACCGAAGCCAAACCCCCAAAGGAGGCTAAATCGCCAATATAATTCGCAGAGCCCGCCCCAAAAGTCAGCGAGGAATGTGACTTGAATCTAGTCAAATAATAGGGTTTTTTGCCTTTTTGGCCTAAAAACCAATATTGAGCCTCCACAAAATGGATTCCCAAACAAAGGAAAAACAATAAAAAAATACCTTTTTTAAACATCGTGATTGAAGTGGTTATTATCTTAAACGTAGGGATGAAAAATTTGTTGCATACCTACGAACCACGAATATACGAATTATTGTTTGATCATACGCCTATTTATGCGCTGACCTGTTGAAGATGACAAACTTATGATATAAAAACCGGCCGACAAGCGGGATAAATCCAAGGTCATTTGATAAGATCCGATCGCTTTTTCACCCGAATAAATTTGTTGGACTTCCTGTCCAGATAAATCATAGACTGCCAATCTGATCGTTTGTTTGGTCTCAAATGTATTTGGCGCAAAAACCGAATATTGCAAAAAGGCATAATCTTCCACCGGATTCGGAACCGGATTCACTAATTCTAAACTTGAATTTTCAGGTAATGTCTCCGGCGAATTATTGTAAATCGGCAAACGCTCAAAACTTTGTTTAAAGATACTTTGGGTATTCACCGCATCCAACCCTAAATGATCCCGCAAAACAGTACTGTAAACCTGCCGGTAATCATAAACAAATTTAATGTCACCATTTGAATCTAAATTTTTCAAATTAGGATTCGGTCCGACTAATCCTCCTTTGACCGTTTTCCCAACAACTAACATCGGCGCCGCCGTCCCATGATCAGTCCCCGTCGTCCCGTTTTGATTTAATCTTCGTCCAAATTCTGAAAAAGTCATCACCGACACATATTCATCCAATCCCTGATTTTTTAAATCATTCTGAAAACTCGAAACCGCATCCGAAATGGTCTTCCAAAGATTTAAATGCTGGTTTAATTGATTCGAATGCGTATCAAATCCACCGATGTTCGCCAAATAAATCGGCGTTTCCAATCCACCAGAAATCAATTTGGCAATAATGGCCAATTGTTTCGCCAAATTGGTCGTCGGGTAAGTAAATGAATTTTTGCCTTTATTCGCCCCTGCTTGAATGACACTGGCATATTGAATAGAAGAAGTGGCAATCTGCTTCAAAAAGCCTAATTCATCTCCGGCCATGGTGGCAGGTGGCAGATCCGTATCGGCACTGCTTCCATTCACTAATTGGTAAAACAAATTCGGATCCTCAAAAACCGTTCCGAAGCGGCCCATGTCGGACTGAAACAACAAAGATTCCACAGAACCCAACTGTATCGCCATCGGATCCTTCGGGAATTTCATCGGAAAACTCGGATATTTTGTCGTCAAATAGCGACTTGCCCAACCCTCATCCCATAAGACATTCGCATCCGAGCCCGTGTTCCAAATATCAGTCGCCCTAAAATGGGAACGATTCGGATTATTATAGCCAATGTTTTGAATCACACTCACCTGCCCCTCATCGTAGAGTTTCTTAATCCCGGTCATCGCCGGATGAAAATACATGCCATTGCTAATAGGAAGTCCATTTTCCTTTTTAATCGCGATATCCGGACGTTTGCTAAAATATATATCGTCTTCCGCAGGAATGATGGTATTTAATCCGTCATTTCCTCCGTTCAATTGAATAATCACCAATGCCTTCCCGCGAAGCGATCCCGCGGCAGATGCAAAAGCAGCTGGCATTTGAGCATAGGCTTTGCCAGTCATGGAACCCATGCCCCAGGCGACACCCCCGCTGAGCCAAGCCATTTGCTGCAAAAATTGTTTTCTAGAAACGGTCTTTTTCATATCAGCACAATTGATATTCTGGCAAACGCATTAATGCCTTTAAAAATTTATTGATTCGTGTGTCCGCACTCGCCGTATACGTAGACCAATTCATGATGGTCGTGCCATCAAGCAGCGTGTCTAACAAAAACTTCTTCCGAACATCCGATAGCGGAAAGCGCAACGACAATGCCACAAGCTCATCCACAAATTCCACGGCCTTCTCCGCATTTACAAAACTACGTGCATAGGTCAATGCATCTAGTTTCCCTGTCACCGCCACCCCATTATATCGCTTTCCCGTTAGTAATGAATCTGTAAAACCTCCTCGATGCGAATAGGTCGTCGAACTAATCCAATCCCGTTGGCCAGGCCAACCAGCCACATTGGGCGGTTGAAATAATTGCATCTGCAAAGTCTTCGCTAATTCATACAGATTGACCGTATCAGTGGCTTTGCTTTGAAGCAATTTGGCCGAACCCACCATCAATTCACTCGGGTTCTTAATTTTACTACCCTGAATACTGGCCTTATAAAATTCATCCGAATTGAATAAAAATCTCAACAAGGGCTTCATTTCATAATTATTCTTCCGCAATACATCTGCCATTTGAAGCACAAACGCCTCATTCGGTTTATAATAGACAAATTCTTGGTATAATTTCCGAGAAATAAACTCCGCCGCCGCCTTCTGCTCGAAAATCCAATCGATCAAGGTATCATATTTGAATTTAGCGGCCTTGGTAAAAACGGTCACCGTCGCATCCGTATACCAGCGGGTAGAATCAAAAACAGATACAAGGTCTTTTACTTGCCAACCCGAAAATACCTTAGCCGCCTGTTTGATATCCGTCTCCGTATAATTCCCGATGCCCAAGGTGAATAATTCCATAATTTCCCGAGCATAGTTTTCGTTCGGACTAGATCCCCGGCTATTATTTCCATCTAAATAAATCAACATCGAAGGATCGATGGTCACGTCCTTCACTAATTGTTTAAAATTCCCAAAAGCATATTTGCGGAATAATTGATTTTGCTGGTACATGTGTTGCGGATAACTCACCTTATCTCGCTCATTCGAAAAATGATTATGGAAAAACAAAACCATTTTTTCACGCATATTCAGTCCTTCGTCCAACATTCGATTATACCACCAATAGGTTAATTCCCGGTACCAATTGCCCGCGCTACCATCATTTTGTTGGGCCTGCAAAGGGGCTAAAGTCACCCACGAGTTTGGCGCGGCTGGCATGGGCGCATCCGCTAACAGAGCTTTATTGATTAAATCCGAAAAATTACCATAGCCCATGGCTTGCTGCGAATCTTTGGCTGAAAAGCCAAATAAACTGCGGGCCAACAAATGATTAACATTCGTCTGATTCCAAATTGGCATAGACTAGAGAATTAACTGAACCTTCTAAGAAGTAAAAATTGGTATTTTAGAAAGCAATTTTAGGAATATTTTTGATAAACCCAAATTAATTTTTCATAAACTCAATCTGCAAAATCGTATCTGGCTTTGAAAAGCGTGACACGCGAACATCCATCGAACCAGCCACTTTATAAAAACGCTGCGGAACAGACACCTGATCGAAGAACACAGGCTTCGCCTTAAAAAGGTCTAATTTACGGCGAGTACCATCTTTTTGCCTTAGGACTAATAAGTAATGAATCTCATTCGGGTCAGAGGCATCCGTGTATTTTTTTCGCAAAGCGCCATCCATCGTCATCTCCCTGATTTCAGATTCAGAATCATACACTTTTTCAGACCAAAGCGATGGCAAGAATAATTGGGCTAATAAACCTAACGTACCTACGATGAAAATAATGGTCGAGAAATTTTTTACTCCCCAGTCCGTTCCTCCTTCGGATGAGGAACCCGAACCCATGTTACCAAACAAGGGCATTTTTAATTTCTTTCGAGGCGCTCTCCTTGGCGGACGGGCAAATTCAGACATAAGGTTCGATAATTTCTTGCAAAACAAATGAATTTAAAAAAGAATACATCATTTTTTTGGATTAATTCATCGAACATAGCAAGGATAAAAATTCAAATTGGTAAATTGCGTTTTAATATTTTCACCACCCCACAAAGGGGCACATGTAGAACAATGTTTTCGATACTAAGCAAATCCGTTACAAAAATATTTGGCACTAAATCAGACCGTGACATCAAAGCGATCATGCCACTCGTCGATCAGATCAAAGCCGCCTATGCCTTATTAAGCAGCCTGACCGACGATGAATTGCGTGCAAAATCCAGTGTTTTTAAAACACGTATTCAAGAATTTTTAGCCCCAACCGATGCGGAGATCGCTTCTTTACACGAAAAAAGCCAGGCCACCGAGGACATCGACGAAAAAGATGGCTATTTCCAAGCCATCGATAAATTAGAAGAAGAGCGGAACCAACAATTGGAAATCGTCCTGCTCGAAATCCTTCCTGAGGCTTTTGCTGTCGTGAAAGAAACCGCGCGGCGTTTCACCGAAAATAAACAATTGGTCGTTACGGCAACTTTTGATGATAAAGCTTTAGCCGCCAAAAAATCCAATGTGAAGATCGAAGGCGATAAGGCCATTTGGTTAAACCAATGGAACGCAGCCGGAAATATGATCACCTGGGATATGATTCATTACGATGTCCAATTGATCGGGGGAATCGTTTTACACCAAGGAAAAATTTCCGAAATGGGTACCGGAGAAGGAAAAACCTTGGTTTCCACGCTTCCTACTTATTTAAACGCATTGGCGGGTCGCGGGGTACATATCGTGACGGTGAATGATTATTTGGCGAAACGTGACTCCGAATGGAACGCACCTTTATTCGAATTTCATGGCCTGAAAGTTGATTGCATCGACAAACACGAACCCAACACAGAATCCCGTCGGACGGCCTACATGGCGGATATCACCTACGGAACAAATAACGAATTTGGTTTTGATTATTTACGGGACAACATGGCCCGTAGTCTCGAAGATCAAGTTCAAAGACCCCATCATTTCGCCATGGTGGATGAGGTCGATTCCGTCTTAATCGATGACGCAAGAACGCCATTAATCATTTCAGGGCCGATTCCAAAGGGCGACGAGCAGGAATTCGAGGCATTCCAACCGCGCGTTCAAAAATTAGTCGAAGGCCAAAAACAAATCGTTCAAAACCTGTTAGTCGAAGCGAAAAAACAAATCGCCGCGAACAATAAAAAAGATGGTGGATTGGCCCTATTCCGCGCATTCCGTGGTTTACCGAAGTCCAAGCCTTTGATCAAATTCCTATCGGAAAGTGGAAATAAGCAATTATTAAACGACACGGAAGGAATCTATTTGGCTGAAAACCAAAAATTAATGCCGCAGGCGGATGAACCCCTTTTGTTCACCATCGAGGAGAAAAATAACCAAGTCGAATTAACCGAAAAGGGTTTGGAATTCATGAGTGGAAATACGGAAGATCCGAATTTTTTCATCTTGCCGGATTTGTCCATCGACCTAAATAAAATCGAGAAAAACACCAGCCTATCAGATGGCGAACGCCTATCTCAAAAGGAAACCCTAATCCGCGAATACAACGAAAAGGCCTCTCGCATTCATACGGTTAACCAATTATTAAAAGCCTACGCACTCTTCGAAAAAGACACCGAATACATTTTGGTGGAAGGAAAAGTGAAGATTGTGGATGAGCAAACGGGCCGTGTCATGGAAGGTCGGCGCTATTCAGATGGCCTACATCAGGCGATCGAAGCGAAGGAAGGTGTGAATGTGGAAGATGCTTCGCAAACCTACGCGACGATTACCTTGCAAAATTATTTCCGGATGTACCATAAATTAGGGGGTATGACGGGTACGGCTGAAACAGAGGCTGGCGAATTTTGGACGATTTACAAATTGGATGTGGTGTCGATTCCGACCAACAAAGCTATCCAACGAAAAGACCACGAAGACAAAGTATATCGCACCGTTCGTGAAAAATACAATGCCGTAGCAGAAGAAATTCAGGAATTAGTGAATCAAGGCCGACCGATCTTGGTAGGTACGACTTCCGTAGAAAATTCAGAATTATTGAGTCGCTTATTGAACATTCGCAAAATCCAGCACAATGTCTTGAATGCGAAGCAGCATGCACGTGAAGCGGAGATTGTGGCTGAGGCGGGCCAATCTGGCAAGGTGACCATTGCGACCAATATGGCCGGTCGTGGAACGGATATAAAGTTAAGTCCCGAATCGAAAGCGGCGGGTGGTTTGGCGATTATCGGTACGGAGCGACATGAATCTCGCCGGGTGGATCGGCAGCTAAGAGGTCGGGCGGGTCGCCAAGGTGATGTCGGATCATCTCAATTCTTTGTTTCCCTAGAAGATAATTTGATGCGTTTGTTTGGTTCAGACCGAATTGCGAAAGTGATGGACCGTTTGGGTATGGAAGAAGGCGAAGTGATTCAGCATTCGATGATTACCTCGTCGATTGAGCGCGCGCAGAAGAAAGTAGAAGAGAATAACTTTGGGATTCGGAAACGCTTGTTGGAATACGATGACGTGATGAATTACCAACGGAATGCGATTTATAAACGTCGGCAAAATGCCCTTTTCGGCGAGCGTTTGTCGCTGGATATTATTAATATTTTGTTTGATGTTTGCCAAGACATCACGACGAATTACTTGAGTTACGAGGAATTGGAATTGAAAGTGATCGAGTTGTTAGGCATGGAACCGCCGTTTAGCGCGGATGAATTCCAACGCATGCAACCACAAGTGAAAACAGAGCAATTGTTTTTAGCGGCAGAGAAACATTATAAAACGAAGAATGAGGGTATAGGCCAACAAGTTATTCAGGTCGCCAAAGAAGCCCAGCGTCAAGGCTATTCCGGTATTCAAGTACCGATTACCAATGGCAGCATGGTCACGGGTGTCGTGGTGGATGCTCAAAAAACCATCGATTCGAATGGCAAGGAAGTCTTGACTGAAATGGAGAAATTCATCACGCTTTCCTTGATCGACCAGGAATGGAAAGAGCATTTACGTGAGATGGATGATTTGAAACAATCGGTACAAAACGCGGTATTTGAGCAGAAAGATCCTTTGTTGATCTACAAATTCGAGTCCGTGAATTTATTCCAACGTTTTGTAGCGCGGGTAAACATCGACACCATCAGTTTTGTGATCAAAGCGGAGATTCCGGAAGTACAGTCGACGAATCAATCGGCCGCCAAAGCACCAAAAGAGAAAGCCCCAAAATTACAATTAAGCAAAGACGAAGCGATTTCATCCCTCGTAGGAGGATTGGCGGGGGGCTCTGAATCAGAGAATCCAGGCTACCATGATCCATCGCAGCGTTCGGTGGAGCGCGTAGCTCCTCGTCAGGCGATTAAAATTGCGGATCGGAATCAGCGCGTGACGGTACAATACATGGATGGAAGCACGAAGGAAAATGTGAAATACAAGGTGGTGGAACAGGATGTGGAAAGTGGCAAAGCGGTGGTAATCGCCTAGGTTTTTCTAAAAAACGACAATATCATCCGCATTGGCAACTTCCATGCTCGAATTTGCCTCTAGCAATTCGTTGCGGGAACAACGTGTCCGAGCAATGGCCACTGGATTTCTGGCAGGATCCAATAATTCGATTACTTCCCCTTTGTCGAAATCTCCCAGGTATTCGATGATGCCTACGGATAATAAACTTTTTCGTTGGCCTACCGCCTTCACTGCTCCTTTATCTAGGACAACTTTTCCGGCAATTAAACTTCCGGTGGCCAACCATTTTTGGCGCGCAGATAAACTGGCAGGTTGTGCTTCAAAAACCGTTCCAATTTTTTCATCCATCGCATCGATGATGCCTTGGCCATGATCGAGGCCGAAAATCACCACCTTAATTCCGAGCCGAGAAGCCAAACGCGTAAAGGTCAATTTCGAAATCATTCCCCCTAAACCCGTACTCGACGTATCCGTACTTACGGCAGATAAGATTTCGGAATTGATTTGTTTTACGTAACGAATGATTTGGCCTTGTGCATCGAGCAAGCCGCCCACCGAGGTAGATATCAATAATTTTTCCGCCCCAAAACCCGTGGCGATCAAGGTGGCTAATTCATCATTGTCTGAGAATTTTAATTCCACATTACTGACCACGTCGTTTTCATTGGCGATGGGAATAACATCGCTTTTCCAGAGTTCTTGGTAAGTTTCTTTGAGTTGGAGAAATTGTTCCCTTTGGGAAAAATGATGCCGCTCACAAAGCGATTGCGCGATGGAAATGCCGTATTTCTGAAAATAATGTGTGTAGCGGGCGATCAACAAAGGATTTCCCACCGCAGCCGCTGCCTTTCGTTCAGAAAGACTGCCTTTGAAATTTTTAATCACCGATTTTCCGGCGGCCACGGCCCCGGAGGAAACTAAGACGATGTGGTAATTGGGTTGAAGCACAGCGACTTGCGCAGCAATTTTCTCCAGCGTCGACTCATTCACATCCCCATTCGCATGGGTGATGGAAGAAGAACCAAACTTGATGACTAAAATCGGCTTCGGCATATTTCTAATGTAAAACAAGGCCAAAGATAGCTGAAAAGACGGAAAATTGAAGCCTATTTCTTCCGGTACAATGCGATGATGCAGGCGCCATAGCGATTCCCCATCCATTTTTTGGCCATAAAACGCGTCAAAGGATGTAAAATCGAAGCAAAAAACGAACCGAAAATTCCGGTCAATTGAGCCTTATAAATCCGACTTTTCTCCGAAACACTCGCCTCCGATTTTAAGATATCCACCAATTCCAAACCATATAAATCCGCGATTTTGCGCAAGGAAATTTCATCCCAAAGCATCACATGATGCGGAGGCAAATTCAAGGTATGGTAAGGTTCCAAGGCAAAAAGCAAAGAATGATTATTGGGAACAGCTATACTCATAATGCCCCCTGGCCGAAGCGCATCGATGGATTTTCGAAGAGCGGCGTCGACATTTGGTAAATGTTCAAATATCTGAAAGGAACAAATCGCATCAAAAGAACGATCGCCGGTTAGTTCCTCGATGGGTGATTTAATCATGTCAAAGCCTTTAGCCCGACAAGCCTCCACCGCATCGCTTGAAATCTCCAAGCCGGTCAATTTTGAAAAGCCAAGGCCCTTTAATTTTTGTAAAAAATAGCCGTGCCCCGCCCCTATTTCCAGAATTTCCATGGAGGGATTCAGAAAAGGCAAAATCGCATTAAATTCCCATTTTTCTTCGGAATAATAGGCTGGATATTGGCGGGCGAGTTGGCAATAAAAGGCATCTTTCCCCGCGATTTCTGTATAATTTTCGTAGAACCGCAGGAGGCTTTTTTTGCATTGGTAAATCCCAATTTTAGGCATGTGCCCAAGCTCAGGTTTGACATCCATCGAAAAATCACGCTGGTACAGCTTTATGATTTTCGCAGTTTCGAGGTCTTTGATATGAACGACTTCGTCCGTATGTGTGATGGGCGATAAACTCATGGGCGTTTAAAAGACTCAAAATTACATTTTTTTGTCAAGGCTTTTTTCAAGATGACGAAATAATCTGCTTGGGGTATTTCGATGGCACCGAGGCGCTCGACGTGGTCATTGATAAATTGCGTATCCAATAAGTCAAATCCCTGTTCACGCAGGCGGACCAATAAATGATGAAAGGCTACCTTCGACGCATTTGACACCAAGGAAAACATCGATTCTCCAAAAAAAGCGCCCCCCAGACAAACACCATATAGACCTCCGACTAATTCCCCATCTACATACACTTCCACCGAATGAGCTAGGCCCGCGCGATGTAAATCCGTATAGGCTTGAATGATTTCCTCCGAAATCCAGACTCCATCGTCCTCTGAACGGGGCTGCGAGCAATGCCTCATGACCTGTTCGAAGGCTTGATTAATCCGACATTCGAAAATCCC
>Ga0164294_10002504_pt1 | contig 16581 bp, 9 predicted proteins | sample GEODES005metaG_FD_111479 | JGI IMG/M metagenome (GOLD analysis project Ga0164294, IMG submission 111479) | Oligotrophic lake water microbial communities from Sparkling Lake, Wisconsin, USA - GEODES005 metaG | ecosystem: Environmental > Aquatic > Freshwater > Lake | place: USA: Sparkling Lake...
GGCGCCGCCGTGGCAGCCGTCGCCACTGTACTCAGTGGCCCAAAGGTTTCGAACAGAGGTGGCGTTGGTGGGACATTTGGCATTGAATCTGACACAGATGTGGCTGTCGCGCTGGAAGCTGCTAGCACCTCTCTAAGCCGTTTATATGCCCCATCACGAGATGCCTTGGCAAGACCGCGTGGAGGCCTACCGAGCATGGTCACGAGAGCACGCGCTGCTTTGGACGTCGCGGATGGTGCATATCCGGGCTTTGTGCGCTGCCTCCGGTTCTGAAACCACACTTGCACTGAGCGCGGTGTCAAGTCCAGCTTGGCCGCTAGAGCCATCCGTTCGTCGTTGTCAGGCAGAGGCTGCACCTCGAAGAAGCGCATGAGCGTGGCCGCCTGCTGTGGCGTGATCTTGGACCGCTTAGATGAGCCCGAGTCGTCCTCCATGACCCGTGCGGCGAAGCGGTCCACGTGCGGCGAAGAATGCGACTGTGGCGGCGCTCATCAAAAGGTTCTCCAAGAAATGACGAGGAAGTCAAGCTAAAGATTCTCGTCCAAAATTGCCGCACGCTCACTGGAACCAAAGCAAGCACCAATACCTCAACATCCGGCACGTGTCTATGTCACAGTCGCGCTGTTTCCGTACGTTTCGAGACTGCATCCGCCGCCGATCGGCGGGCCCGCCCCCCCGTGCACGAGACGATCGGACTGATGCATCATGATCGGCCCCATCGACGAGCCGCCAAACGGACAACGAGGCGTCCTGATCACCCTCCATGGACGCCGACGTTAATGCGTGCCTTTTGCTAGGCTTGAGCTCTGGCACCCACGCCGACTCGCAGCCGAGCGTGAATGTGGATCCTTCTGGGGCATCACCCTCGGCTCTAAGTCCGCGGTGCGCGCCGGCCGTGTACGGCCGTGGTGGCCGCCGCGCTCATGAGCGCTAACAAGAAGTACGACGCCACTACAGCTGCCGACTCGACCAAAAATCGACGTATGCAGGTGTCGGCGCTGCCTCGCAAGGAGTGGAGTGCAGAGGAGGATGCACTCATCCGCAGTGGCGTCGAGAAACTCGGCTGCCGTTGGCGCGTGATCGCGGCACAGCTGCCCGGCCGCTCGGACGATGCGGTGCGCAATCGTTGGAGCCGGCTGCAGGAGTCGCTCCGAGACGGCTCAGCGCAGAGCCGACGGGCCAGCGCATCCTCTAGCATTGCGGACATGGAGATCCTGCACAGGAACAGCAGCAGAAGCAACGCTACCCGACTGAGCGGCATTCCTCGCTTTGGAACTGCAGGCGGCAGCAGCGGCAGCAGCAGCATCGGCGATGATGAAGGCGCCGCCAGCGGCGGCGATCGCGTGAATGGCAGCGAGGCACCCGCCGTGGCCGTGAAAGGAGCCGCAGCATGGGATAACATTGGCGGCAGAAGCGGCAGCGGCAACAGCGGCTGCACCGGCAGCTGCAGCTGCGGAGGCAGCTGGGGCTGCACCGGCAGTGGTGGCAGCAGTGAGGATGGGGCCGGTGGCAACGGCCGCAACATGACAGGCAGTAGCAGTAAGTTGGGCGAACCTCGCGGGCATGAGCGAACCTCGTGGACCCGCGCCGAGGATGATGTCATCATGCAGGGCATCGCCGAGCTCGGCCACAAGTGGTATGAGATCGCACGCCGCCTGCCTGGCAGAACCGACCATGCCATCCGCAACCGGTGGTCGCGCCTCCAGTCAATCATCGGGATGGAATCAATTGGCGGTGCTGAGAGCAGCGCGAAGCTCAGGTCGCCACGCCAGGTGCCGATGATCGTCGGGTTCGACAGTCCGGCCGTTGTGCCCCCGGCTATGGCCCGAACTGCCGATTTGCCACGTATTTCGCTCGCTGTAACGCTCCCGCCGCCGCCGCCTCCCTCTCAGCCAGCCGCCGCCTCTCTGCAAGTGCTCTTGCATACTGCGACCGAATCCCCTGCTGCCGCTGCCGCCGCCCTCGCGGCCAGCAACCTCCTCCATCACTCTTCCCAGGCGGCGGCCACCTCGCCAGCAGCCTCACACGAGGCGACCACGACGATGCATGCCTCGCTCTCGTTGGCCGTTCTCGCTAATGTGGGGGGTCTTCGTCGATCGGATGGCAGCGGCATCAACCCAGAAGGTAGCGATGCCGAGTTCACAACAGGCACTTCCGAGTTGCTCTTGCTACATCGCACGCCCTTGTGCCATTCGTCGCCACAGATCTCATCGACGGCGAGATCGATCGAGGAGTGGCCCGACCTGTTGCTCCTCAACTACAAGAGGTCGAGGGTCTGAGCGCTGTTCCCGGCCCGGAGTGCAAGGCTCGCTGAGTTCGATCGCGCTGAGTGTGTTCCGCCTATTGGGCCTAGGTGCGCGCATGAAAACTGTGATCCCGCAGCTAAACCCGCGGCGCATCAGACAATGATCGTACCAGATCGAACAAGATTCAGATTGCGCGCCGCGGGATTGCGCACTTTGCCCCTGCGCGTTTTTGGCCACGTGTTCCGGTGTCGACGAGTCTTTGTCTCGAGTCTCGAGACTGCCGGCGTGCCCCGACGCACGTCCGTCCTCCGGTGTCGGGTCCGGTGTACAATTCTCAATTGTAGCGTGTAGCACGCCTAGCACGCGCCCACGCGCAACGGTCTCACACATGATGAGCCATGACGGTCAGCCGTGTAGAGCGTGTCCAGCTAGTTGATCCGCGCGTTTGGATGATTTAAGACGAGCCCATGGAAAACAAATTAAGCTACTTCACAGATTGTTCACAGACTCGTGCGCTAACGGCTGACAGCCGGTACAACTTCGCGTCCCTCTGCGCGGTAAGCACGAAGTGCGAGAGCGTCGTTGCGGGTTCGACATGCCGGCCAAGGACCCTCAGGCCGAGGCTAAGGCCACCCTGGCGAAGCTGGTCATCGGCTGTCGGGATGACGACGAGGGTGTCGGCTCGAAGAAAAGCCTCGTCGAATCTTTTATGACGAGCAGCTCTCAGAACCTGACTGAGATTCTGCTCGCCATGCATGTCCACAATGCGGTGAGCGTGGACGGCCGCGGACTCATCAAGGCATCGAAGTGGCAGCATGTTCCTATGGGCAGCAAAACCCCGAGAAGCGGGTCCGTGGAAGAGGAGGCCGGAAACCACGGCATGTTTCTTGCGAGCGTCCTCAGCGGTCTGGGCGAGGGTGGCGGCGCGGCAATGTCAGTCGTTGATCAGTTCTGCGATGCCAACCCTCACGTCGACGTCATTGAGCTCCTTCGCTATATCAACGCCATCGGCTTCTTCACTACGTCCACCGAGACGTTGATGAATGGGTTTGTGGTCAACTGGAAGAAGCCGCCTCCGCCGAAGCAAGAACTGCCCTCCTGGACGAGAAGGTGGATGGGTACGAGCACACCATCCGGGCCGCACGGTGCCTCAAAGTACGTCACGGTGCGCGATACTGCGCGCGGCCGCAGCATCAAGCTGTGCTTCCTCGGTTCGGTAGACCCTATGAACGGCATCCTGACGCTGGATTCGCCACAAAAAGTATTCGACGTGTTCGGTCTTCGCCGGCCGAGAATGCTCGTCAATACAGATGCGGGATCTATGCATCCCCGGAAATTGGACGAGAACAATATGTTGCACAACCTTCCCGGCTTCTGCGACTGGGTGGCGGCAGCGCGAGCTCAGCAGAACCCCAAGGAAGCGGCTGACCTAGAGGCCGGTGGCGCCGTGGATGTGGGCGCGGACTGGAAGACATTCACGAAGAAGGGCGGCGGTCTCAGTCTCCGGACGAAGGGGGTGGCCACGCTGAATCAGCTGATGCAGAAGACCATCGACCAATGGCACAGCGAGCTCGAGGTCATGGACACCGACAAGATCATGGGGACGGAGAGCTCGATCAACACTCTAATCTTCACGAAGCTGACGGAGGTGTTCGGCGCGCTGTTGGACTCGGTCAAGGTCAACGATTCGTGGATTCTCGTCGATCGTACAGAGGGCAAGGAGTCGGCCACGGCCGAGTACCTGCTCGAGATGGCACTGGAAAAGGGTGCAACGCGCCCTAATATCATCGTAATCGACTCCCTCGAGCGGCTGGGCCAGGCTCACGACGGGTGCAATTCGGGCAGGATGATGAAGCAGCTGTCGGAGCTGCACGACGACGAGAACTGTGTCACAGGGCCCAACGGCACTGAGAAGACTCTCAACATCGATTTCTATTACGATGTGAAGCAGTTCGAGAGTTCTGAGGCGTTCCATGACATCAAGGACAATATGCTGCCCTTTGACGTCCTGGCGGAGCACACACGCAGAGGAGGAAACAACACGTGCGATCCGAAACGGAAGTGGCGCTACTTCTACGTGGACAGCCTATTCTCGAGCGCCACGCACTACGTCATCAAGACCAACGACAAGGACGAATTCAACGTGGATCAATATGCGCCGATGGGGTACCTGTACGCACACGGCGACACGCGGACGTACAAGCGACTGGCCAGTAACATTCAGCAGGGCAAATCGATCGTCCTGCTGCACAACTCGGGCGGTTGCACCACGGCCTTCAGCTGGCTGCAGCGAGTCTTCAAGTTTCAGCGGCCGGCCCCCGACATCTCCAGGCTTCGCGCTCCGCTAAAGTTCATGATCTCCGCCCTGTCGAAGGGAAACTGGTCGTTCGAGTTCGGAGTTCCTGAGATGCTCATGATGAAGGATCTTGCGGAGCGTGCCCCTCTGCTCTTCAAGAAGCACGTGGTGTCGGTGGACATCATGACCAACTCCGAAGAGCAGGTCCTGGAGACGATCACCGGCTGCTTCTCGGCCGGCTTTGGCGGTGTTCCCGAGCTCGGTCTTGGAAATGCAGAGACCAACGTCATCTACAACGCCTGGAACCTCCACTTCATGCTCTGCCAGAACGCGAAAGTCTTCCTCCGCTTGTCTAAGGTCGCGCAAGCAGTCATGTGGACCTTAGCCATCGCCACAACCACCCTCGCGATTTTCCACGTGTCCATCTCGGGCGGTGCCATGAAGGACGTCATCACCGACCCGAAACAAAAGACGGACGTGGTAAATGCGATCGAGACCGCAGTCCTTCTCATTCCGATCGGCACCGCTTTTGCGTCCACGATCTTGGCCAAACTGCTCTGGCGTGATAAGTGGTCGATTTGCCTGTCGGCGGCGTCGCAGCTGGCTGCAGAGATCTACAAGTTCCGGATGAACTGCATCGAGTACGACCCGCGCGCCATGACCGGACCGCTGGTGCAGGGCGGGGAGGACCGCGTAGGGAAGGCGACCATGGCGCGGAAGATGTTTGTCGATCGTGTCCAGGCCATGTACGGAGCTGCTCTCACCGAGCTCTCTCAGACTGGCGCGCTCAGCGCGCAGAACAAGAAAGCAAAGAAGAACGACCAGATTCAGACTCGTTCGCACCGCGAGGACAAGCTCACACTCTCTCAGTGGCTCATCTTCAAGCGGCACACGGAGCGCTTCTTCTACAAGACGTCGTGGACGTTCCCGACCACTTCCTTCCAGAGCTGGTTCGCTGGCCTGCGGCCCTATTTGCATGGACCATCTCTACGCGAAGAGGTTAAGGCCGTGATTGAATCGCTTCTCGCTGAGAACAAGATTGTTCTCATGGGTGTGCCTCTGAATGACACGGAGTCCAAGATGGTTCGCCAAGAGGTGGCCAAATCCATCGGGCTAAAGAAAACGATGCTGGACGGACAGAAGGATGAAATCATCAAGATCCAACGCGAGATCGTCACGCAGCTCTGGAGGGAGAAGCAGGCGCAGCAGGCCAAGCAAGCAGCGGGTGGACAGGGAAACCCTCTCGACGGGATTGAAGATTCCCCCAAGAAGAAGGGTGCGAAGGTGGTGCCAGTTGATGATGACGATGACGACGTCTTCACCGACAGCGTGGCGGCGATGCGCAAGCACCTCCTGGAGCTGCAAGGCATCAAGGTTGGCAGGAAGACTGCCAACGAGATCAAGGAGGAGAAGAAGAATAAGAACAAATCCGTCGTTTTTAAGGAAATTGAGGACGATTACCTATGCGGCCCTCTCTCTATTGAGAGCTACGTCGTCTACCGCGTTCGGCCGATCGTCGAAAAGTTCGAGAAGCACTGCACGAAGCTTGCTTGGCGTCTCCAAGCCATCGACCTCCTCTCCTTCTTATTGAACTCACTTGGCACCGTCCTAGCAGCTTGCGGGCTCACCGAGTTTGTGTCTTTGTCCGTTGCCCTCGTGTTCGTGCTCAACAGCATCATCGAATTCTCTAAGCTCCGCGATGAGGTGGTCTCCTCGAACCTGGCCCTTCGCGACATGCAGAGCATACTGGTGGATTGGGACTCACTGTCTATGGTCAAGCGTCGCTCGCCGGACGTGAAGGCCAAGATCGTGGATGCGACCGAAGAGTCGCTCATCGCGGTGGTGGTCGCCCACACGACTGCAGCCTCGGTGACTCAAATCAGCGTGAAGCGGAAGCTTGCTCTGCATATCGCCAATGGCCACTACGGGGCAAATGCGGCCGCGGACACTGGGGAATCCGCCGAGTGAGTTCATATTCTGTCATGGTTACTGAGATGCATGTGTATTGTACGCCTGCCCAACGGGAGCGCTGGCACGGCGGACAATGCATTGTTGTCATGGGACACAACGTGTCGAGCATGAACCGGGCTAGGAACGGCAGGCGCGATCGTGCGTGGAGAAGGCCAAGCGGAGGTGGACGGTTCGGCACACGATATGGTGATGCTCAGAACGACCAAGAGGCTGTTTCACGACAAGATGCCGCCAGTCAAGAGTCACATGTGTGTGTGCGTATTGGTAGCGTGTTGGTCAGGGTGGTGCGCACGACGCGCCTGGTCACCTCCCGGCAATATGATCACTCAGATCCGGCCTGCAGCGTGCAGTGCAGTGTCCCGGGTCCAGTGAGTTTCCCCCAGACGTTCCCCAGGCCGGCCCAGGCCGGGGTGCCGTGGCTGAGACGCTTCAGCCACGTGTATTTTAACGAGCCGGCCAGGGCCCCGCACCGAGAGCGAGACCGACAGCCGGACACTACGGCCGGACACCCACACCGGGCGCCCGGGACCGCGACGCGACCGCGGGCGGGGCCGCCCCGGGCCTCCCCGTTTCGTTTAGCCGACGACCCTCAACCCTGACCGTGACCCTCCCGGCACACGCGGACCGACAACCCGCGCCCGGTGCGCCTCGCCGTGACGCCAATGCCCGTGACCCGCCGGCGCCGCAGACGTCGACCGCGGACGGTTATAACTTCGTTCGAAGCATAATTCGAAGCAGTAAACGAAGCGGGGTCTCTTGATGTAGAGCAACATTCATGCAGACGACGACACAAGTATGTAACATCAGTCTGATGTGGAATTAAGAGGGGAGCGGGACTCGGACTGGGGTATACGTATAGCGGCGTCGGTCCGCGTCGATAGCGGCGTTCACTGTTGCGCGCCGTAAGGGTGAGCGCGTGATAGTCAGATAGCGAAGGTGGGGCGGCCGCGCGCACCGCGCATCTGACCAGAACCACGCGGCCGACTTCCCCGTCAATTCACGTTAACGTCGTTGTGGTTAACCCGCATCGAGCTCACGAGCCATCACAGTCAAGGTTGAGGTCAAGGTCGCCAGCGTCAATCAATACCTGATCTGATGCTTCCGGTCCTTGACGACGCTCGTGTGCATGTCTCGGGAGCCGTACTTTTCCCAGTACTTCACGTCCTGATCGGCAGCATGTAACACCAAGTCCTTGAATTCATCCAAGGAGATGGCGCTACTGTCATCTTTGTCGGCACAGGCAAGCATGATGGTGATATCGATCTCCGTCAGCTGCGGGGCAAACTCCTTGATTGCCAACCGAATCTCTCCCGGGTCAAGCTCGCCGTCGCCGTCGCGGTCGATGGCATTGAACGACCTCTCAACCGATTCGGCAGTGAAGCCCTGAAGGCGTGCCTGCTCAGCGAGCTTCCGCCACGCATTGCTTGCGATCTTCATGAACGATTCGTTGAGGTGAGCCTCACCCGCAAAGATGCTGATGCCCGTCTTCGAGAAGGTATCAGTTGAGACGTTCCTGCCCTGCTTCTTGAAGATAGGGTGCGTGTGCCTGCCCACAAGCTGCGTGAAGATCTGTGCATGCGGGGACACGCGCACGCTGTCCCATCGTTATAAAGATGGCCCAAGCTCTACCGTGTGATGGTACAAGATGTTGAGGCACGCACCGTGAATTCTTCGAACGAGATCTTATGGTCCTTATCAGTATCCAGGTCCGCGAACTTCAGGTTGCTACCAATCTTTGCAAGCGCGGCTTTGCACTCATCCTCCTCGAGGAAACCAGACTTGTCCTTGTCGAATTCGTCGAATTGGCGCCGCAGGTAATCAAGGTCGAGGGTGTTGTACTTTACGGCATCTGTTTCGGGCTTCTTCGTGCCCTTGGGAGCACGTTTGGGAGCAGGCATGGCGGTCTTGCCGTCCAAGGCAAAAAACGACTTTCGAACGTGCCTCCACAGCCCGTCTATGTGCCAACGCGGCGCGCGTCGCGCGTGCCGCGGGCTTAATGTCTTCGCCAATCGAGTTCATGTTCCGCGCGAGCATACATCGGATGACCCCGCCCCGTCCGTTCAAAACGGACATTCCTTTTCTTGACTTGACCTGACTTGCCTTGTGCTGCCAACATACACGTGTATTGGGTCATGGCGGCCATGCCGCCGGCCTTGCGCCAGCTCCTTCTTGACGGCGGCGATATATCACCTCAGGCTGTACGAAACGCACTGCCAGCACTGCACGTGGCGCTCCCAATTGGAACAAATGCTCACGTTCTGACGAGGGAAGCACTTCTTTCCGTATCGGCATGCGCAGCACTAAGAGCTGCAATAGATGCCCGGGTGAGTGTCGAACGCGATACAGTCGACGGTGCGGCCGACTATCAGCTAAACTTGAGTGTGGACGAGCTCGTGGCGCTCGTGGGTGCGGAAAGTGTTGCTGCAATCCTTGCGGTCGGTCGTGAGCTGGACCTCACCAGTGGAGGCAGCGGGAGGCGGCCCCTGCCCCTGGTTGAAGCCTTCGTGAGAAGATACTCTCCAGAGACGCGGCCGTGGCACGCTTTCCATCAAGATCGTGCGGCGGTGACGGTCAACGTGGCCATTTCAGACGACTTGAGTCACGGTGGCGGTCGACTCATAGGTCTCTTTCCTAATGGTGCGACAACCTTTGAGCGTGAAGCAGGCACGGCAACTGTGCACTTGTCCAGGACTGTGCACGGCGTTTCGCGCATTACATACGGTTCGCGCTACTCGCTCATCTGCTTTCTCGGCGAGCCGCCGGCCGTGAGGCGAGAGCTGGTGAGGGTAGAGGATGAGGATGGCGTCGTGTCCGATGAATGGAGTCGAATCATCGTGGAACCGTAGGAATCCTATTACAGAATGTGTGTGTTTGTGGGTGCGGCCAGATTACTCATCGAGCCACGTCTTTTTTTCGGGCGTCGTGCTGACAACTACTAACTGACGATGGCCACACATCCGCGACGCATCGAGCGATTGAATAACGATTCGGAATTAAATTCGGACGACGTAGAGCGGCGCGCGCTCGTGCTCGTGTTGAGGCGGGTCCGGAGGTCCATACGCGTTGTGTTGAACAACACAGCACGATGCTAGCAGGCGTACCGGCACCGAGGCGCTCGCGCGTCCGTGCTGCCGCAGCGGGCCGTAAGCGGGCCGCTGCCGCGAACACAGCGGTCCGTACCATCGGATTACACTTTGGTGTGGTGAGGTGGTTGCCTCGCCCGCCCACCTTCTGCCGATTAACGGACTTTGTATGGCCAGGTTGAGTGTCGGCGACACCTCCTTCCATAGCGATAGAGGCCCTTGTGCTAGGGGTCCGGAGAGCGCGTGCGTCGTGTGTTTCACAGCCAATGGTTTATTTCGACACCCAAGACACCGGACCGGCGTTTCACAGCAGCGTTCAGCACCACACACAGCGATGCGACCATCTCTGGACGGCAGCGATGCGACTATCGGCGCCGGCGCGGCGCTCGCCATGCGAACTGCAGCGCTGGGGTCCGCGGAGAACCTTGGGCCTCCGGACTTGTGCTATCTGGTCGTCCAGCAGAGCACGGCTATCGGGCTGCTTCCATCGCTGCGTGGTCTTGTGCTGGGCATGTCGGAGGAAAATGAGCCTGCCTCGACAGGTATCTTCCACCACTTGATTGGCCTCGACGTGTCGTCACCAGCGCCCATTGCCGGGTACGTGGCTGATCTTGCCGCGGAGCATCCAGAGACCACAAGCCTCTCCGCAGTATATTGTTGCTGGGACGCTCTCGCCGGCCAAGACCTGCGGGTGCACGTGTCCATCCCTGGCGGCGTGAGCGCAAGCGCCCTGCATCCTACAGCGATGGGCGATGTCGTCGAAGTATCCGTCGATGAGCAAACTTGGAGTCGCGCCGCGATCAGCGCCACGCTCCGCGCGCTGTGTCCACTACCTCCGGTCGCCGGCATCCGATCCCTGCAGCCGGCGCAACCGGCAGAGGACGACTTTTTGAGCGCAGCTCGGCGATATCTCCTACGCGCGGCGAGCGCAAGCTTCGAGGGAGCATCCGCCGAGCGTGCCGCCGACCTGTTCGATGCTGCGGTGGACGACGCAGCTACGGGCTTGGTCGGGCCGGGGGCCGCCTCGGCACCGTTGCTGGTCGAGGCGCTGTACCACTTCTTCAGCCACTCGTTTCGATTTGAGCAGGCGGTGGCCTTCTTCGACCCGCTCGCCACGTTGCTCGGCTGCTGTGCGGAGCGGGTGGCCGCTGCCCAGCGCGCGCTCGGGCAGCTCCCCGAGGCGATCCTCACGCTGGGAGCGGCGCTCGACGCGGCGCCATCGGATGCGTCGCTGCTGATCGCGCAAGGCGAGCTGCTGCTGCAGTGCCAGATGCTGGACGCGGCGTTGTGCGTGGCTACGAATGCGGTGCAACTCGGCCCCAGCCGACGCCGGGGATGGATGCTTCTCGCGCGTGTTCAGCTCGCCAAGGGAAGGGCTGTGGCTGCGCTGCGCACGCTCAATGCCGCGCCTGTGGAGCTGCTACGCGAGGCCTCGCCACCCGGCGCTTGCGAGCTGCGCCGCGCTGCCGGCAAGGGAGCATCGGGGCGAGCGCACGAGATTGAGGCAGCTCAGGAGCAGACGAGGACCGCGGCTTATCATGTGCTGGCTGAGCTGCTCCGGGACGTAGGTTGGGAGAGGCTGCTGAGCTTTCGGAGCGCTTCATTCGCCATGGAGGGCGACCCGACGTTGCCGGCCAGCGACGTGGCAGGCGCGGCAGAGCACGGAGGGAGCTGCGCGGTGAGCGCAGCCACGCACGGTGCAGGCGGTGACATGCGCGACGGCTCGGGCGGCTTCACGGGCGGTGGGTACCGGTGGACCCACGATCCCACAAGCCTGAGTCGCGGTGACAACGAGTCCGGACTTGACGAAGCTGCGCCGTGCGCGCGGCCGCTGCCCGGCACTATCGGCGTGCCCTCAACGGACGGCCCGCTGCGCAAGCCGCTGTGCCATGCATGGCTCGATGAGCAGTTCGAGCAGTTGCATGCCGACATGGTCGCGATGGCGGCGTGGCGCGCGGAGGACGAGAGGGGGGCTGTGGCTGATGGGAGCACAGCGGCGCGACAGGGCGGCATGGAAGGTGGGGCTGCCGCCGATCGGCACTCGGCCACTGCCGGTATGCCTGGCGGCGTGCCCAAGAAGAGCGCGCAGGCAGAGGCCCAGCGGTGGCTCGAACGCGCGCGTCTGGCCGAGCGGCTGCTGCGGCCTGCCGAGGCACGCGCCGCATACACACGCACGGTGCAGGCGATCGAGGAGGTGCTTGATGGGACAGAGGACACCGCGCCCGCCGAGGGCCCTGTGCGTGCGGGTGCTCAGGCCCTATGGACGGAAGCATGCACTACGTTGATGCGTCTCCATGCCGCGGGCGACGACGAGGGCGCCTCTGTCACCGAGGCCCTCGCTGCCTCCCATCGTCTGCTGGACGAATGCAACCAACAGCCCACGACGGCGGCGGTGGGGTCTGCGCCCGTGGCGCCCCGCGAGGTGACTGCGTGCGTGTACGCACTCGTCTCCGCGCATGGGCTGCAGCGTGTGCGCGCCGCTCAGCGCTCCGTTGGCGAGGCGCACCCGGCACTCAATGCCATCTTCCACGAGGTCGTCGAGCGCAAGGTCCACGGGTTTGATCGTTGACCGTTTCCGTTGCCGATTGCGGTGAGCGCCGCGTGCGAGGTGACTACACCCTGCTGGGACGTCGTCGAGGGACGTCGTATCAAACATCCGTAACGGAAAAGTAATCCAATTAAATGCGAAGCGACGAACTTAAAGCGGACGCCGGGCCCGGATTTCACGCATTTCACACACGATGCCGCGCGTTCATCGTGCAACCCTGCGTCGTGGCTACGAAACAACACCGCGCGTAACAGACCCGGGGGAACGGCGATGTGTACTCAGATCGTTCACCTCCGATTTGGCGGCAGCTTCTCCAGCCCCTGGACCACTGGGCGCCGGCGTGCGCACGTTCCACGGCACAGCCGATACATTGCGCTGCCGATCTGGCCGCCGCAGAAGCATGCGAGCAGCATGAGCGCCGCCGTGGGTAGCATGCCGAGACGATCGTGGATCCAGAGTGACCCGAGCGAAAATACAGTTTCGCTGCGCGGCGCGCGCATCGCCTTCGTCGACGGCGGCGGCGGTGGGAAGGGAGGTGGCGGCGAGGGGTGGGGCGGCTTTGGGGGCCTCGCACTCGCACTCGCACTCGCACTCGCCAACTGCTGCTCGACAACAACGGTGCGCTGGGCAAGGCGGTGGTGTACCCATCCGACCAGGCTGGCCACCAAGCTCATCGCGGGCGGCGGCGGTGGCGGCGGCGGCGACGGCGGCGGCGCCGACGCCGCCGCCACCGCCGCTGGTGGAGGCGGCCGCTGCAGGAGTACACTGGCGCGGCCAGCTTGAGCGTGCAGGCATGGCTCGTGGGTGCACGCGGGGGCCGTCGAGGCGGTGGTGGCCACCGCTGTATACGCGGCCGCCGCGCTGTGTGCGCGCGTTTGCAGCTGCAAGAGCTCGCCGTCGCTCGTCGCCAGCCAAAGGGCGCCGTCCGAGGGACGGAAGAGGGCGGCACTCATCGCGGCGAGTGACGGGCGGATGAGGACGTCCACGACCAGTGGCGAGAGGCGCAGCCGCAGCAGCGCCCCCGAGCGGCAGCCCAAGTACGCCGCGCCCGCGCTGTCGTCTGCCGCGGCCGTCGTTACCTGCTCGGCCGAGTACCGACCGTGCAGCTGCGTGCATGCCTCAGCGGACGATGGCAGCGACGTGCCCATGCGCACGCGACACAGGCGCGGCGGCGCGGCGGCGGCCCAATGGGGGCGCGAGGGCTCGGCTTCGGTGTCGGAGAGGAGGAGGAGGAGGCGCGAGGCGGGGAAGGCGAGCAGCAGAGGCAGTGCGCCCGCCCATGCCGGAGAGAGCGTATCGGCGCCCCGCGGCGGCGCTGCTGGCTGGCCACCACGCATGGGCACGCGTAGTAGGCGCGGCTGCCCGGCCGCCGAGCCGGTGCACAGCAGGTATAGGGTGGCGGTGCGTGCGTCGTATTGGGCGGCACGTGGCGCCGAGGGCACGTCGAGGCGAAGCGCGTGCACCGGCTGCAGCTCGGGCAGACGGAGGGTGACGAGCTCGGCAGCAGTGGCTGAGAGGGAGAGGAGCACCGCATGAAGCCACCCGGGCGCCACAGCAGACTCACTCGCGTCGCCGCCGAGGGCCAGGGTGCCCACCTCAACCATATCGGGCGAGCCGAATGGCCCTGTCGCCCCCACGAGCGCCATCGACGGCAGCGCTAGCTGCAGCACGCTCGGGCGCCGACCGCGTGGGCTCCCTGAGGGCGTGAGGCTGAGCGCCACGTATGCGCGGCCCGCGCGCCAGTCGACGGCAGAGGCCACGACGGCGCGCGGAGCTAGGGGCTCGGGCGGCTCCGACTGCCAGGCGGAGGCGAAGGCACCGCCAATGGCCGCACTCGCGCTGCGCGCACCCAGCGCCGTCGCTGCCTCGTCCTCGCGCAGCGCCGAAGTAGCGAGCACGCGCGCCGGCTCAGCAGCGCCTAGCGAGGCTAGCGTGCTGAGCAGTTGCGGCGACGGCGATTCGGGGGCACCATCGACGCTCCAGTATGCGACCTGTGCACCGGGTGGTAGCGCCGTCGCCAGCGGCCGCAGTGGCCTGGTCGCGTGCACTTTTGTGCGCGCCGTCACATTGAGATGCAGTGTGGTGACCTGCAGAGCGACAGGAAGGAACGTTGCGAGCGGCGGCGAGGGTGGTGGCGAGGGCGGCGGCGCGTGCTCAGCGCAGTCGTAGCCCGCGTAGCCAAGGTCGCACACGCAAGCACCCTCGGCGTCACCCAGCGGGCACCGGCCGTGTCCTGAGCAACGGAGCGAGCACCGCGGCTGCGAGCAGTTATCGCCCCCCCAGCCACGGAAGCACGCACACACGCCAATATGCGAGCAATTGCCGTGGCCCGAGCACGGCGTTCCACGCATTGTGGACGGGCACGATGGGAATCCTGTAGTCGACGCCGCGACGGCGGGCGGGTCCACTGACGGGAAGAGCCTTGTGGCGAAGGCATCGCTGCTTGGGAAGAGGTTGCCACTTGGAAAGAGTGCCTGCTGCGCGCCGAGGGCTCCTGCTGCAATCGGAGGAAGCGGAAACATGGGTGGGACTGTGAGCAAAGTGTCGGCCCAATGAGCGCTGTGGCTCGAGTGTACCTAGAAGGTTGACCAAAGAATGGAAGGTGTACCGCATGGATAATGTTGTCGCCTCACAGCGGTGTGAACGTGAAATGTGTCAACAAAATTGCGGGGGCTTGTGTCTGAATGAATCGAAGAAGACTGTTAGAGCGATCGAAGTGGCCAACTTGGTTCACGTGTGCTTGGGGGCGCGCCGGCCGGTTCACGTTCACGAGTGCCGGCCGGCTGAGATGTTGAGGCTCACGTCCTCTGGACGTAGCTGCGGTGGAGCGGCGCCACAATTTGCCATCGGTGCTGGCCCACGACCGGCGTCGCCGGCCATCCGCTCGCCTCGCTCTTCGCTACTTGCGAGCGGCACCGACGAATTCATCATCACGACGCCGCTGGATGCCAAGGGCAGGAGCGAAGGTGCTGCGGCAGCCGAGCTGGTATCGGGATCGCAAGACGGTCCCGAGGCCATCGTTCTCACTTTGCCGGACGCACCACCGCTCACGCCTGCGGGCACGAAGGAGATTCCGGCAGCGCCTTCGTGCGCGCCCTCCCCGGCATACCGCTTCACACCTGACCACTACGTGCCCGCGGCGACGATAATGCTACCTGCGCCGCTGACGATGCCGTCGCCCGCGGGCGGCGCGCGCGTCGTGCCGCTGCCCGTGCCGCGCTACACTTTCGGCGCAGACGTGCTCGACTCGACATCCTGCGCAAACGTGGTGACCACGCCGATGGTCATATTGCCACCACGCAAGCCGCCGCCGAGCAAGCAGGAGCGCTCCTTAGCTGTGGACGACCGGCCGCTCTTTGCCGCGCGGCCCGTCGCCACGATGCCGATTCCCGAACCGGATCATGCGCTGCCCTCGATGGTGCTCCCGCCGCCGTTGCCCTCGGCACTGATGGTGCTGGGCACGCCGAATGGGAACCTGCGCCGTGGCCTCGAGCCGGCACCGGCGCCAGTACTGGCGTTTGGCTCGACCTACGGCGCCAGCACCGCCGCGCTCTTCAGCGCCTACATGCCCGGCCTGCCGGCTGCCACCTTTTCGATGACCACCTCGAACGCCTCGAGCGCGGCGCTCGCGGCCGTTACACGGAAGAGCTCCATGGGTCCGCGCACAATGACTACGATGGCGCTCAAGCCGCTTCGCTCCGTCGGCCGCTTTTCGATGGCAGTTGACCCAAGCCGGCTCAGCTCCTGGCAGTTTGACGTCCTCAACCGCACGCAGCCCGATGCGGCGCTCACCCGTAAGGCGGCCGTGCACATGGAGCGGGGGGGGCGGCGCACTCGGCCGCCGTTGCGCTCGCCGTCGGGCGCGCTCGCCTCGCCCTCGAGCCTCTCGTTCGACATGAGCGCATCGGCCACGTTCGACATGGCCGAGGCGATGGCGTCGGTCGGTACTAGGCCCGCAACTGGCACCGCATTGTCCATCGGAAGCAGCCACGCGCTGCGTGCGTCATGCAGCGAGCCCGCCTTCCTGGGCACCGGAGGGCACGCCACTCCGATGGCGGGAGACGGGGACGCAAAAGCGTCGGCGCATGCCGATGCCCAAGTCGCAGATCCTCGGCTGTCGATAACGGCGGATGCGCAGACGCTGCGGCCGCGGCGAGCCGCGCACGCCCACAGAGGGGCGGGCGAAAGCGAAGGCGGCGGCGGCAGCGCGCCTGCTGTGGGCCGCCGCGCGCACACACCTGGCATGTCTCCAGGAACGCCCGCCATGCCTCCACGCTCGTTCAACGATAAGCTCCTTAGTAAACTCGAGGTTCTGCCGTGCGCGCCGCAGCAGATGATCAAGCTTATGCGCCGAGGCGATTGGAATACGCGAGGGCTGTGAAAAGTAGGGAAACATGCCCCAGCCTACAACGCGATCGTGGCACGCGAGCGCAGCCC
>Ga0164294_10002506_pt1 | contig 16576 bp, 13 predicted proteins | sample GEODES005metaG_FD_111479 | JGI IMG/M metagenome (GOLD analysis project Ga0164294, IMG submission 111479) | Oligotrophic lake water microbial communities from Sparkling Lake, Wisconsin, USA - GEODES005 metaG | ecosystem: Environmental > Aquatic > Freshwater > Lake | place: USA: Sparkling Lake...
CATGCGGCGAGCGGGAAAGGGTGTTGTGGATGCGGAGCGCGGTCACGCCTGGAGCCCCCGCTCCTTGCGGTCCAGCTCACGCATTTTCATTACGATCATCGCCTCATACATCGCCTGAAGCCGACAGTAGTCGAACCCGGCGCGACCATCTAGGAAACCGCGCTTCACGAGGTACATCCATAGGAACTTGGCCGTCGGCCGCAGAGGCATCCGGAAACTCTGCTCCTTCAGCGCACGCCGACGCTCGAATGGATCACGGGACAGCAATGCCGAAAGACTGGGGGCAGAACCGGAAAGCAGTTTCCTGCCCTCAATCGCTTCAAACTGGCTGTATTTATTGTGCTTATCGAACCACTCCGAGAGTCCCTTCGAGAAGTTGTAGTGCTCGAATTGTGCCTGCAGATAGCCGTGCGGTCCATCAATGACGGGTACGGGATTGACTAAGCGCTCAAATCGGATACGGCTCGGCTGGAAGAAGCGCATGATCCATCCTGGTGGCATCGCATGGCGAATCCAGCGCCCCATGAAGTAGTTCCGGCGCCCGCAGAAATAAGCCACTTCGTGACGTGATGAATCCGCCGCGATGCCGGCCACCTCGCGCGCCAGTTCTGGAGTCATGCGTTCGTCGGCATCCAGATAGAAGACCCACGGATGGCGAAATCCGATATTCGCCATCGCCCAATTCTGGTGGGAGGCCCAATTGTCAAAGGGGCGCTCAACCACGCGGGCGCCGCGGTCGCGAGCTGCGTCTTGGGTGCCGTCGGAGCTCAGGCTGTCAAGAACAACAACATCACGAAATCCCGACACACTGCGAAGACAAGAGTCGATATTACTCCGCTCGTTGAGCGTGAGGACCAGGATGGAAATCTCTGGTGATTCAATGACCATTGGCTTACAAACCATACAAGCATCGGTGCAACGAGACGGCGCAGGGCGGGAATAACCCACTAGATTACAGCAGACCGCACTCACGAATTGGAACCTTTCGAAGCGACGAGAGCTTGACCCCGACTTATGGAGTCGCGGGTCACCGAAGCGCCACCCCGACAACCAGCGAGGCGCCCCGCGTCGCCAAATCCTGCAGCAACCTCAAAGAACATCGTTGATGACCTAGAAATCCACGGGTCCCGATGCCAGTCTCCACCTGAAGCGCTGTGACTTCAATACAGATGAGACGAGTTACGGCCCATCCAATTGTTGATAACACGACTTTGTCTGGGCTTGGCAGTTGGGTTGGGGATAGTGCTAAAAAGCTCCCTATGCTGCTTGGCATGTATCCTCTCAAAAATACCTCTGCAGCCTTACTGGTGCTATTCACCGCAGCGTGGTCTCGCCCGACTTGTGCCGCCACGGAGATTGCTGTGCTCCCCAGAGGCTTTGCGGTGCATACATCGTCACTGGAGTTGGAAGTCCGGGATGGCGCGATCGTCCGACTAGTGAACCAGTTGACAGGTGAGGTCCATACGGACGCTGACAGTCAAGGGTTCGCCATGCCCACCGGCATCGGTACGGTTAAGGGTCAATTGGAAGCCATGCGGGCACTACACAGTCCATGGGGATCGACACCAATAATGCCGCGGCGCGAACAAGCCGTTGCTCTGCCCTCTCAGCATGCGCCTGATGCCCGATGGCAGTTCTCCGCTGTAGTTATTGAATCGGGAATACGGGCGCAATGGCAGACAATCCCGGGCAGTGGTCCGCTAGAGACATTCACCATTGAGGCGACCGTTTCCGAGCCGGATGGTTCGGTAATGATGAAAGCCTCGGGCGAGTCACCCGCCGGGATCTGCGGACTGACGGTACCGATCGTGAACCTTCATGCTAAGCATGGGGTGTATGTGTCGTCGTTTGGCGGCATCAGGTACGACGGACAAATCCTGCAGGGTCTAGTCTCGCTCAATTCGGCGCCATTTGCGGAGGCGCCAGCGATCGCGATCGAGGGACTAAAGGGAAGTATCGGCTTCTGGATCGGTGATGATCATGTCCGACCATACTGCCTATTTGTTGGCGGTGATCGGAAGACAATGGCGGTCGGAATCGAATCGCTCCAACTGATGCCGTACGAGTCAATCACGCACGCGGAGTCGTCAACGTGGAGAATCACAGCAACGTCAGGAGATTGGACTTCGGCATTGCAGCCGTACCGTGATTGGTACGCAAGCGCGTTCGCCAAGGAATTGGAGACCCGCTCTGCGATCCATTGGGCCGAAAGCATTGAAGTCATTCTCGACCAAGCAGACCTAACACGCGCCGCCTATGCCGCAATTGCGCGGCAAATCCCCCCTACGGCCGTGCTGGTGCACGAATGGAATGCTCGCAAGCTGCCGTTTGGAGTTGATCTACCCGATTGGACACCGCGACCGAAGTTCCTCGAACAAGTCCGTATGGCGCACGACATGGGATTTCGCGCCATGTCGTACGTCAACACTTACTGCGTGAACGTGGCCTCGCCGCTGTACACGCAAGACCATGTCGCCAATTTCGGTCTCGCACGCCCGCTCGCCGGGCCTTGGGACTACGGCAAGCCGCATGAGAGCTTTGCTGCCGCCAAGCCCGGGCAAATGCTTTACCTCGATCCGCTCTCGAAGCGTTGGCGCCAATACCACGTCGATGCGATGGAACGGTGGGTCCAGACCACCGGCTGTGATGCGCTCTACGAGGATGTCGGCGGGACCGCGGGCGATTTCGGTAATGGCACGGTCGATGGTCTCGCGGGTGCACAGGGAGGAACCGCGCAGTTTCGAGAGCTTCAAACTAAATTGCCCACCATTCCCATCGCCACGGAGTTCGCGCCGGACCACATGGCGTTCGCCTCGCACTGGCCATTACGGTACCAACAGGCGTGGGGTGACTCCGCAGTGCATGACGCTTGGCTGACGACCCAGCGACCAGTCGCGTGCTTTCTGCACGGCGGACGACCTTGGGTACCAACCGTCAACGCTGTTTCTGAACGCAAACGGATGCTAGTGACTGCCTGTTCCGACGCGTTGGGCGGCCTGGCGCAATTCCCCGCATCAGAAGTAGAAATGCAGGCACACGCGGGCATGGGTGCGCACATGGTTGAACGAGCCGTGCTGTTCGCGCAGAGGCAACTGAAACCTATCTTCGAGCCGCAAGTGCCGGGCGCAATTGCCATTTGCACATACCAAGCAGGGGACGGGGAGAAGTTCCGCTACACGACCTCGGGAACCATCCAACAACTTTTGGATGCTAATGGTCGTCCCGTCTACCAGCGGGTTTTCGGTGCTGACTCGATCGAATCACCACTGCGTGTACTTGGCTGGCCCGGGATTGACGGCAACCGAACCGTTGGACTCAATCCAGTAGTGCCGTACGCGCTATCCCGGATGCAATCTCAACCCACCGCTATCTGCGTGCGCACGCTTCCAAGCGGAACGTTCATTGCGCGCTACGAAGAAACACCATCGCGTACCGTGCTTGTTATCGATCGGCCGATTCGCGAAGGTAAGGTGGACGGGAATCTAGTGATCGAAACGACCAAGCCATTCCTTGCCGGGTGGCTTGACGGCAAAGCGGTGACCGTCCCGGGGTCCGGGGTTCGCACAACCATGCCAATCACCGTATTCCCATCGACCCTGGTGCTTGCGTCTAGCCCGGCGGAGCAGACAGCGATCGGTGAAACTCTAGGACGCAATTTCGAACCAGCGCGCTACGTCTTATCCGACATCGGAATCGAGCGAGGCGGCACCTACGTTCCCACGAAGAGGTCCCTGTGGACCGTGACGAACATCGTGGAGCCCCAACTATTTTTCTTCCTGAATGGCGGCTCAAATTCGGAGATTTCTCTCGATTACTTTGCGGCGGTACCTAACTCGAGTGCGGCGGTTGAAGTCTTTTTCCGTTCAACCAGCTTGAAATATGGAAACGGCTCCGTGGCAATCGTTCGATTGGATGGCGTCCCTGTTGCCAAGATTCCGATGGGCACCCCTGCCACAACAGGAGCAGATCCATCCAACTATGGCACGCAAGTGGTTCGGTGCGTCATCCCACTCAGTCACCGAGCTGGTCTACCGGTCGCAATCAGTGTCGCGAGCGATGGATGTAATGACGATAACGCCGACGAACTCTGGTGTAGTCGTCCTCGCTTCATACGGGATCCAGCGCAGAAACAGCGAATCGAAGTAATGGGAGAGCCAGCCCCAGAACGCTGAACGCTTTCGATAAACTCTAAAGATGATTATCGCTTATGGAGTTCGTCGAATCTTCCTCACCGACGGAGGACCCCCTCGGACCACACTAGACCTAATGGACGCGATGATTGAACGCGGCCATGAGACGCGCCTGATCTCTAGTATGCCGCGCGATCTTCCAAGTACTTGGATCGCTGGCGCCGGTCCCAAGATCACCACCTTTGCCACTCGAGGTGGCCAATACGGACTAGCAGCGCCAAGTGCTCTGCGGCGCATACGCTCTGCTCTGGAAGGGGCGGACGTCCTTCATTTGCAAGTCCCATGGGATCCTCTGAATTACCAGATGGCACGGGTGGCACGTTCCCTTGGCATCCCCTATTGCATCAGCCTGAGGGGCACGCTCGACAACTGGGCCATCGCGCAAAAATCTACGAAGAAACGACTATTTCTAATGCTCTTTGGTCGGCGACTGCTCGAGAACGCAGCCTTTGTGCACTGCACTGCCAATGCCGAATCGGAGCAATCCATTCAGCATTTCCCGCGAGGAAAGGTCCGTGTGATTCCGAATTTGCTTGACTTCAGGTCATTCCAGGGCGCACAGACTAAAGACGACGAGGCGCTGCCGGGGGTCAATCCACAAGATGAAATCGTGTTGTTCCTGAGCCGGGTATTCCCTGGCAAGGGCATCGAACTCGTCATTGACGCGATGCCCGCCATCCTCCAACACAATCCACGTTGCAAACTAGTGATCGCCGGATCCGGCAGCATCGACTACATCGCAACTCTGCGGAAGCGCTGTCGAGATACTGGCCACGAGGATCGCATCGCATTCACGGGTTTCCTGACCGGCGACATGAAGGCCTTCATGTATCGGCGCGCTTCCGCATTTGTCCTGGTCTCTGCGCACGAGAACTTTGGTAATGTCCTGTTCGAGTCGGCCGCATGTGGCACCCCCATCGTGATTTCCCGGGAGGTGGCGACCTGGCGCGAACTGCAGGAGGGAGCCGGAGCCAGAGTGGTCGACCATTGCCCGGAGGCCATCTCGGAGGCGGTGTCCGAACACCTCGCCATGAACAAAGTAGAGCGCGCGAACTTCAGAAAGCGATCCGCAGATTGGACACAGACATTCCTCAACCGGGGGCGAATCGCGAGCCTGTATGAGGATGCATACCAGTCCGCGTTGACCGACGGTACTCGGTAGCAATGCATGCCTGACGCTTCTAACACTAGACTCGAAATTGTTGCCGGTATGCCGGCACCGATTCAAACCCCTAAACGCTGCACTTTCCCTACCCTAACTAATGCGGATCACCCACTATATTCAAGACATCCACCCGCGTTCCGGAGGTCCGCCAGCGGTAGTCATCGACCTAAGCAGGCAACAAATGGTGCGTGGGCATGAGGTGACCATCGTCTGCGGGGAAAAATCGGACGTTCCGGAGATTGCGCGCATGCTTGATATGCGCTGGGCGGACCTCCATCGCCGACCGACAATTGTCGCTCCAGGGTACGGACGAGCCACAGCCCGATTTCTGCGGGATGCCATTTCCGAGTCGAAGCCGGAAGTAGTGCACACCCACGGCGTATTCAGCCTTGGACTCAACACCGTCACGAAGTGGAGCGACAGGCATGGAGTCCCCTGCGTGTGTTCGACCCATGGCATGCTGCACCCTTCCGCATTGGCGCTGAAATCAGTTAAAAAAAACCTATTCCTGACGTTGTTCCCAAAAATCCTGCGTAGCCCGCGCTGGCTATTGACGCTGAATGCTGAGGAGGAAATGAACGCGCGTTTACGCTTCAACAGCAACTGCTGCGTCATGGAGAACGGCATCCACGTCGAATCTTTCACGGATACGACACCAAGCGAATTCCTCGACGCGAATCCAGTGCTACGGGACCGCCCCTATGCATTATTCGTGGGGCGGCTACATTCCATTAAGGGGATCGACAACCTGATCCGAGCCTTCGCGTGTGCCCGAGCCCGGGGCCTGCGGGAGGAGCTCGTCATAATGGGACCAGAGGAGGGGTGGCTGGCGCAAATCTCGCAAGCAATTGACTCCTGCGCCGTCAAGGACAAGGTTCACATCCTCCCGCCAGCCTATGGCTCGGCCAAAGCCTCCGCGATTGCCGGTTGCACTATGTTCGTGCACCGGCCCAGGTATGAGGGTTTCGGGATCGCGGTGGCTGAGGCCATGGCGGCTGGGCGACCGGTAGTCACCACGAAGCGCTGCCACCTTGACCGAGCATTCACGGAAGGCGTGATCATCCCCGCCGAAGACACCGACGAGGGATTCGCCTCCGCAATGCTAGACGTTGGCAAAAGTAGTGACGCTGCGTCTGAACGTGGCCGACGAAACGCCGAGTGGGCGAAGGCGAATCTTGCCTGGGACTCAATCGCCGCCCGCATCGAGCGCCTCTATTCCGGAAAGTAATTCTCGATGACGGAACCAATAGGTTCACTCTCCGAAGCCGCAATCCGCGGATCGGCCTGGACTACTGCCCAGACCATCATCAACAAGTTCGCTGTACTTATCGCAAGCCTAGTGCTCGCGCGGCTCCTCGACCCAGCAGACTACGGCATAGCGTTCATCGCGACAACTGTTGGGGCCTTTTTCTTTGTACTGGCACCGTGGGTGCTGAACGACCTGTTGGTCTCGGATCCACGCGGATTTGAGCGCAATGCTGGCACCGCTCTGCTTGCGGGTGTGGGAACCGCCTTGGTGCTGGGGCTACTAATGGTTGCATCGATTCCGTTGCTGCGAATGTTTGAGCCAAGATATGCCGGATTTGGATTATTGTTGGCTGTGGTGGCGCTGAGACCGCTCGCCGACGCGTGGATGGCGGTGCCATGGGCAGCGCTGCGAATTAGGCTGCAATACGCACGTATTGCGACAATTGACGGGTCGATGCAGCTCGCCGGGACGGCAGGAGCAGTGCTGATGGCTGTGCAGGGCGCAGGGCCTATGACTTTAGTGCTTCCACCCATTATGGTTCTGTTTGCACAGGGCTCCGCATACTGGTTCGTGGCAAGAGGCACGGTGCCGTTGAAGCCACGGCGGACGCTCTTCATTACGATTTACCGGCGCTTCACTGTCGCTGCTGCAAGCCAGTACCTCAACAATGTCGTCAAAGTCCTTGAATTGCTCGTACTCGCTTGGCTGGCGACGCCCGCAGCTGTTGGATTATTCGCATTTGCTTTCCAGTTATCCAGTCAAGCGAACGTAGTCATCGCTAACCAGACGGCGGGGGTCATCCAGCCGATACTCAGCCACATTAACGATCAACCAAAACGGCAGTACCAAGCGTTCCTTCGGGCACTGCGGCTCATCGGATGTGTGGGAGTGCCGCTATCGGTTGTGCAGGGAGCGGCGGGATTCCCAGTGTTCAGAATCTTCTTTGGTGCCAAATGGGACGGCGCTGTGGCAATCTTCTTGGTGTTGAGCTTCATGCAGGCGTTCATCTTTGTTGCAACACCCATCATGGTAATGCTCAAAGCTCAGGGCCGATTCCGACTGATACTTGCGTGGCAGCTGTCCCATGTTTTGGTGGGTGCATGCCTCATCGTTGTAATGGTGAAATTGGGGACGGACTTCGTTGCACTCCTTCCTAGGCTCGTCGACCTACCGACAACAGGGGACACTGCTCTTCCCCTTGCAGCGTCGATCGCGGGCACATTTATGTGGGGCATCGGCTGCCCGTATGCATTGCATGCAGCGGGTCAGCCAGCCGGTGCATCGTGGCGCTCAGTCCTCGCAGCACTTGTCCAGCCATGGCCAGCCGCCCTTGGCGGCGGACTGCTTGTGGGAATGATGCCTCATATGCTCAAGCCGATCGTGGGAGATTTATACGCAAACATCGCGACGATTGTCCTCGCTGCACCCATCGCGCTAGCAGCAATCGTACTCGCTGCGGTGTCAAACATAGACAGCCGCAGGGAGCTGCAGCAGTTCGCTCGTGCGCTCAGTCGCCGCTTGCGGCTTGTGCGCAAGTAAACATCAGTTAGGTAGATGCCGCTTCACGACCAGACTCAGCCTCCGCGACTGATTCACTATCTGTGGCACGCCGGGCCCGCACAGACTCAAATGGTTTCACTAGAAGCCACGCTCCAGCCATTGTTCCGATCGCATTGATCAGGAAAAGCCCAAGCTCGCCACGGGGTATTGCGAAGATCTGCGAAATTCCAACGCCTAAGAATGCGACCTCGTATGGGTCTCTGTCGTATCGGGCGAGCCGATTGTCGATGAGTGCCGTAAAAAGGGCAAGCAGTACCGCGTAGATAGGTAATGCGAACATCGGATTGTCGTTGGCTATGTGTCCGATTAGTCCAGGACCGAAGCTATGTTCGCTAGAAACACCACTGATGAGACACTGTTCGGTGATCGTCCGACCTAGTGAGTTCGGCTTGCCCTCCCAATACTGTCTCGGCACCGGAAACGTGATGAAATAAATCAACGAGTGCAGAGTGTCATAGGAAAATTCGACGGGCCGTGTTTCGATCACCCACATACTAGTCCCGCCGGCAAACTGGCCAACAACTCCTCCAACCACCTGCTCGACGACGTCCTCGCCGGACAAATTACCGATCACCTGAACGTACTCTGAGATAGAGCGCTCCTTCTGTCCGCTTGATCGGGAGGCGGAAAGTACAGCTACCGCGACGAGCGTGATAGAAATCCAAAAGATACCCCGAGTGATGAGTTGCCATTTCGGCATAGCCCGCCACTTCAAATAGAACAGCGTCCATGCCATAGACATGAACACCCCAAGAATCTCGCGGCGGCCGAAGGCATTGACGAGCAATGCTGCTACCGATGCAGCCGTCACGCCAACAAAGATCACAAACGACCCGACGTTCCAAAAATTGCGCGACCATGCATAGGCCGCTAAGCAGCAAGCCACCGTGAGAAATCCCACTGACAACTGAATGGTGATGACGCCCAAGATGGGTAACTGGCCGATCACAAAGCGCATAACAACCCCGAGAGCAACCCCTATTACTGCCGCAAATATTGCAACGAACGGCGCTAAGTTTGGTGTGCTTCCCTGGACATTAGGAGCAGGGATCTTCCGGCGAAACAGCGAGTATGACCAAAGGAAAGCAGTGATAAACAGGATGGAGTAGGTGCAAAATAAAAAACCTGCCCACCCCGGATTATTCAAGTACAGCCCACGTTCATTTAGCCCGGTGAATAGCGTGATCGCGCCGGAAACAGTCTGAAAGTAGATGAATCCAACGAGAAAGATGTTGCGCGTAGATAGCGACGCAACAGTGCCTGCTCTGGCATCGCGTGCAATCCGCAATACGATCAGCAATGTCAGCACTAGAAGAATCAATCCACTGAGATATTCCATAAAGGACGCATCCGAAGATCAGGTTGCCAATGCCAGGGACCGTGGCACCATGCGGGATCCTAGCCACCCCGTGCACACAAATGCCTCAACAATACAACGCGGAATATTGTGCATTTCGGTAAGCATGTCCTTTGAAATCTCGGTAATGAATAGAAACCGGTTCGCTAACGTCTTACGAGCGAAGACAATATGTCATAGCCCCCGACCCGACTGAGGTCCGCTCTTTTTGCCATTCTTCAACGCGACTAAATCGCGAAACACCCAGGCAAAACGATCCACGCCTGCGCGAACAGAGAGTTCTCTAGCATAAAAATCCTGTGAGCGGGCGCCGATCGCTTGCAACTCTGCAGCGCCGGCGGCAGCAAGTGTTTCGATTGCCGCAGTAATTGATTCAGCATTCTCTGGCTCTGTCAATGCCCCGCCACCCGAACGCTCTACTAGGTCGGCGGCATCTCCCTCTACGCCCATGATGATTGGCTTACCGACGGCCATGTATGCCTGTGTCTTCGAAGGAATGGTTATATGAAACAACGGATCCTTTCGAAGGTGGACCAACAATGCGTCAGCCGCGTTTAGGTAGGCGCCGACCCGAGACATCGGCACCGGCGGCAGGAATATGACATTGATAAGCCCCAACTCGGTTGCACGTGCTGACAGACGGGGGACTTCCACGCCGCCGCCAAGAAAGATCAACCGGGCTCGGCTACCGCGCTCTGACAGAAGTTTCGCAGCGTCAAGAACTGCATCAAGCGCTTGTGCCTTGCCAATGTTGCCCGCGAACAGCACCCGGAACCCTTCGGTTGGGAACCCTGGCGGTGGCGCTGTTCCAGCGTCGCCAACCGCAGCCTCGTCCGCCCAGTTGTAGATGACATCCAGTTTTTCCTCCGGCACACCCCGTTCAATCAAAATGCGCTTAAAGCCCGGCGAAAGTACCGCGATGCGGTCCATCCTTCGATACACCCAGCGACAAACCGCGCCAACAACATTCAGTACGCGTGGATTGCCAATCATGCCCGTTACGCGGAGCGTGTCAGGCCAAAGGTCTTGAATGTCGTATAAAACTGGCACTCGTCGCACAGCTCTGATCACCGCTGCCGCAATTCCAACAGTGAGTGGCGGGTGATAGGCGTAGATCACGTCAGGTCGGCGCGCCCGAAGTACGCCATAGAGAATGACGGATAGGGCAAAACTGACGTAATTTGCCGCCCGACCAATCGCTGACTGATTGTGGCTTGGGTAGAGCGCCACGCGTGTGATCTCTACTCCATCTATCCGCTCACGCTGAATGGGGCGAATCCGATATCCGGCGTACACCTTGCCACCCGGATAGTTCGGGAATCCAGTGAGCACTTCAACATCAAAGCCTTGCTTTACCAACTCTCGGGCAAACAGAAGACCTTTAAACGTAGGTTCGGGATCAAACCACTGGGTAATGAGGAGTACACGTAGTCTTCGCACTCAATACTTCCTCCACACCACGCGGTTCACATAATCGGTGTAACTGATGATGATCCGCAGTACCTTGTCAGACACGTTCGGCATTGAATAATCCGCGACCGATTCAAGCAGTCGGTGCTGGCCAGATGGCTGCTTCGCGAGGATTTCCAAGCCTTGCATGACACGATCTGTGCTCAGCCCAACCATCATGACTGATGCTTGTTCCATACCCTCGGGTCGCTCGTGAGCCTCGCGAATATTAAGGGCTGGGAAATTGAGGATCGACGACTCTTCGGTGATTGTTCCACTATCAGAAAGCACTGCGCGTGATTTCATCTGTAGATGGACATAGTCAGAAAGTCCGAGTGGTTTGAGCAAACGAACACTCGGATGGAACTGACTCCCAGTCGCGTCAATCCGCTTCTGAGTACGGGGATGGGTTGAAACAACCACTGGTAGGGAATACGACTCCGCTACAGTGTTGAGAACCTTGACAAGTCGCACGAAACTTACGTCGCTATCGACGTTTTCTTCTCGGTGCGCGCTAACCATGAAAAACTGCTGCTCTTGTAGCCCCAAACGAGCAAGGACATCGGAAGCGTCAATCTTGGAGCGGTAGTGGTTCAACACCTCAAACATTGGACTGCCTGTCTTAATGACAAGGTCCGCCGGCAATCCCTCTGCCAGCAAATACTCACGCGCGATAGAACTGTATGTCAGGTTTACGTCGGCGGAATGGTCGACGATACGCCGGTTGATCTCCTCTGGCACGCGCTGATCAAAGCAGCGATTGCCCGCCTCCATGTGAAATACCGGGATTTTTCGGCGCTTCGCAGGGATAACGGAAAGACAACTGTTCGTGTCCCCAAGTACAAGGATTGCCTCAGGGCGCAACTCCGCTAGCACGCCATCGACTGCGGCGATGATTCGCCCGATCGTCTCAGCCGCCGTTCCGCCTGCCGCGCCTAAGAAATAGTCGGGCTTGCGGATTCCCAAGTCCTCGAAGAATATTTGATTCAATTCATAGTCATAGTTCTGTCCGGTATGAATGATTGTGTGGTCACAAAATTCGTCAAGCTTTGCCATCACCCTCGAGAGGCGAATGATCTCAGGGCGCGTCCCGACGATGGTTGCTACTTTGAGTTTCTTCATGTCAAACCTTGTGAGCCACGGTGTCTGGTCGGCTAGGGGTAAATGATTCATTAGCCCAAAGTAGTACAACTAATTCGGTTTGACCAACATTCGTTATGTCGTGAGCCCAACCAGGGACAGTGTCCACCACCTGAGGTGCATCACCATTGGTCTCAATAGAAAATGTCTCGCCAGTCACGACGTGCCGAAACCCAAACCGTGCGCGACCACTGACAACCAAGAACTTTTCATTCTTAGTGTGGTGATAGTGGCCACCCCGGGTGATTCCAGGGTGAGCAGTAAAGAATGAGACTTGCCCGGAGTCCCGCGTTTTTAGCATTTCAGCAAATGCTCCGCGTGGATCAACGTGATGGACAATTGAGTAGGCAAAGTCCGCCGGCGAAAGGTAACTCAGATATGTTGCGTATAGCGCCCGAAGAAATCCAACTCCAACCGCTTCGACACCGAGTTGCCGACGCGTATCGTGAAAGTGGTAGATAGCTGCTGCAATTTCTCCAACGGTTGTTGAATAAACCGGCTCCACAGTACGGAACGGTCCGCCTACTAGGGTGGTCCCGCCCTGAGTTGCGGTCAGGATCGAAATGAACGCGTCAACGACATCATCGATGTACACAAGACTTACAGGGGCGGCTGGATCATTGATCGTGATCGGTAGCCCACGAGCGATATTGTGACAAAACGTAGCGACCGCCGAGTTGTAGTTTGGTCGGCACCACTTGCCGAAGACATTGGGGAGGCGAAACACGTGAGCCCATCGTTCTGCATCCCGTAGCGCGCCCAGTAAGGCCTCTTCTCCAGCCCGCTTACTAACTCCGTATGGATTATCTCGTTCGGCTTGTGTGGATGAACTCAGAATGACTGGCACGCCACCACCACGAGCGGTCACAAGTTGTGCGATACGCGCCGTCAAGTCACGATTACCTGGCATAAACTCACTAGGGTCTTGTGGACGATTCACCCCCGCAAGGTGGAAGACGATATCGCACCCCGCGATACCTGCCTCGAGATCCGAGTCAGTGCTTCCGCGATGGATCGGAATGACTTCCTGGTTGGGGATCTCCCGAAGTCGTACGCACAAATTACGACCAACAAAACCGTTGCTTCCGGTCACTAAGGCACGCATGGTGGTTAGTCCACCGGCTGGGGTGTCTTGCCAGCTACAAGATCGCGAATAAATTCGAGTCGAAGTAGCAACTTCTTAGTGCCCTCCACATCGAGCCGCCGAGTGTTGTGGGAGTTGTAGTCCTCGCTTGTGGACAACTTCGACTCTCCTTGGTCAAAGAACTTCCCATAGTTCAGATCGCGCATGTCGGGCCGAACGCGGAAGTACTCACCAAGGTCCTCCGATGCAACCATTTCCTCGCGGCTGAGGAGTGCCTCATACAATTTCTCTCCGTGACGCGTGCCAATGACACGCATCGGATACGAGGGCTTCCCAAGCAATTCAAAGATTGCGGTGGCAAGTGTGGCTATCGTGGCCGCAGGTGCCTTCTGGACAAAGATCTCGCCGTTATTCCCGTGCTCAAAAGCGTACAACACTAGATCTACGGCATCTTCCAGAGTCATCATAAATCTTGTCATGTCGGGGTCGGTAACAGTGACTGGCTGACCTGCAAGAATCTGATCCACAAAGAGTGGAATCACCGACCCACGAGACGCCATGACATTGCCGTAGCGGGTGCCGCAGACAACCATGCCACTTCCCACCAATGCTCTTGATTTAGCGACCATCACCTTTTCCATCATCGCTTTGGAAATACCCATCGCGTTGATGGGGTAGACCGCTTTGTCAGTGCTTAGGCACACAACGCGCTTGACACCACAGTTCACTGCCGCTTCAATGACATTCTCGGTGCCAAGCACATTCGTCTTGACAGCCTCGAGCGGAAAAAACTCGCAAGATGGAACTTGCTTCAGAGCAGCCGCATTAAATACAAAGTCAACGCCGCGCATCGCATTCGTCACACTCGCGTAGTCACGGACGTCGCCAATGTAGAACTTGAGTTTGGGACTCTTGTAGCGCTTACGACAATCGTCCTGCTTCTTTTCATCACGGCTGAAGATTCGAATTTCGCCAATATCACCCTGGAGAAACCTTCGCATGACGGCATTGCCGAATGATCCAGTTCCCCCAGTCACTAAGAGTGTCTTGCCTTTGAACATGATCAATAATCCTTAAACTTGCGGCGCTGTCTGAGGCCTTAACGGCACGTAGTCACACGATGCGTACTTTTCCGATTGGGATGGTTCCGATTGTCTGCGCGAATCTAACCTAAAGTCGATCGGCTCGAACGAGGGGTCAACATTTCGAAATTTAGGGGTTATTTTACGCCCACCGACGAAATGAAGCCGAAGGAGCGTTGTGCCCTATAGTAAATTCCTATCTCCTCAGGTTGATCATCGCGGGACTCTCAGTGAGTGAACAAGAGCCAAACCACAACGCCAGAGGTGACGCAGAACGCCAGATAAGCGTCATGATCATCAACCAGAGTTTCTGGCCAGATGTGGTAGCGACTGCGCAACAAGCGCATGATTTAGCGAAGTATCTCGCTGCGCGGGGCGATAAAGTAACGGTTCTCACATCGAGAAGCCTGTACGGCAAAAGAGGCGCCGCGCTCCGGAAACTTGAGACTGTCGATGGCGTGGACGTCCACCGCGTCTCGCGAAATCTCTTTGACAAACGCGGTTTAGCGACCCGCGCATTGGACTATCTGAGATTTAACCTTACTTGTGCTCTCCGAGCCCTGTTTTTGCCACGGCACGATGTAGTTATTTGCCTAACAACTCCGCCGTTCGTGGCGCTGGTAGGTGCGCTCCTTCGCAAGGTCAAGGGAACCAGATTTGTCTTCTGGACAATGGATCTTTATCCCGATCTACCGGTCGAGGCGGGGATCGTTCGCCGCAATGGCATGGTTCATCGATTCCTTAGGGCCATTGACCTCATCTGTCTCCAAAGTGCTGATCGGATTGTGACACTCGGACGATGCATGCGTCAGCGAGTGGAGACCAAGGGAGTGCCCGCATCCAAGATAAGCATGATTCACCCGTGGTCGGATCCGAATGAAATTGCGGAGCTTCCCGTGCGGCGGGTTGAAACTCCCGTCGATTCACTCGGGGCTGCACGTTCTATTCCCACTATTCCGTGCGGGCCAAATCGCTACCGGACGGAGTGGGATATTGGTGATCGCTTTGTGATTCAATACTCGGGCAACTTCGGGCTCGGGCACGACGCCGACACGGTGTTCGGTGCGATGCTTGCAATGAAAGGCGATGACAGTATCCGGTGGGTCATCGTCGGTGATGGGGTGATGCGCCCGGCAGTCGAGGCGTTTGTAAGCACTCATAACATTGAGAATGTTCTGCTTAAGCCATACCAGCCACGCGAGTATTTAGGAACTTTGCTTTCACTTGGCGATGTTCACTTGGTTCTGATGGTGCCCGGCTTCGATGGCGTGATCTTGCCAAGCAAGCTTTATGGAGTGTTGTCAGCGGGTAGGCCGGCAATATTTGTCGGGCCCGAGGGCAGTGAGATAGCGCGTGTGATCAGCGAAAGTAGTTGCGGAATGGTCGTCCAGAACGGCAACTCCAGTGGCCTTGTGACCGTAATAAATGAGTTACGCAAGGACCCTGCAATGGGTCTTGCGCTGGGTCACCGCGGGCGCCAGGTTCTTGAGAGTAAATATTCGATGCAGCACGCATGCAATGCATGGAGAACATTACTTCATGAACTAGTCACCACAGGGCTCAGTGGTGATTCCCGTGGAGTCCAGCCATGATCCTCCTTAATGATGCATCCGGCATTCACGTCGGTGGAACCAAAGGAGATATCGATCTTGGTCGTGTCTGTATGGCTGTTGCGCATCTCCACTCAACGAACATTAACCACGGCTTCTTGCCTAGCCTTGGCACTCGATTTCTGTATGAACTCTACCGGTGCATTAGCGAGCATCCTGAGACCTTCTTGATTGCAGAGGAACACGACGGGAAGGTTCTGGGGTTCATCGCTGGGACTACGGGAAAGCGACCGCTCCGATCGGTTCTCCTGCGACATCCATTTCGGGTCTTTACGGCACTTCTGCCGTCATTAACCAACCGACAGCGAATCGCTGGAATTCTGGCAGTTGCCCGGCACGTCGGATCCGACCACCACTCGACCACAAATCTCCCACGCGCGGAGTTGCTCAGCATGGCAGTCGATATGAAACTTCGTGGACAAGGGTGCGCCGAACGCCTTTTTAAGTCACTTGAAGCGCAACTGCGCCAAGCAAACGTTTCTGCGTTTCGCATTGTTGCTGGCTCGTCGCTTACGGCTGCCTGCCGCTTCTATGGGAAGATGGGCGCAACTGAAGCAGAGCGATTTCAACTGCATAAAGGTGAGGTTTCCATAGTCTTTCAAAAAGTTGTGCCGACATACGCCATGGAGGTTCAAGCATGACAGCCCCATCTGAAATCAAGGCGAGCGCGATCGTCGACATCGTCCGCGA
>Ga0164294_10002508_pt1 | contig 16567 bp, 8 predicted proteins | sample GEODES005metaG_FD_111479 | JGI IMG/M metagenome (GOLD analysis project Ga0164294, IMG submission 111479) | Oligotrophic lake water microbial communities from Sparkling Lake, Wisconsin, USA - GEODES005 metaG | ecosystem: Environmental > Aquatic > Freshwater > Lake | place: USA: Sparkling Lake...
CCGACCGGTTGAACGGTCTGGTCGAGGACCTCGAAGGCCTGGTTGACCAAGGTGACCACGGCGACGCCGCCGAGGCGCTCGGACAGCGCGGTGAAGTCCCGCACATCGGCGAAGGCGATGACCGCTGGGATGGTGGATGAGCTACCGCGGTCGAACTCTCCGCCCAAGACGCGCTCTGCGGTGTGGCGGCCCAGGTAGGTGACCGCGATCTGGTGGGCGGCGACGGACTGGTAGATGCCGTAGAGGCTGAGCGCCAGCAAGGACTCCAGCTCGGCCAGCCGGGCCTCGGTGCCCTCGGGAAAGCCCGCCGGCTGGCGGGTGGCGACGCTGAGCACCTGCCGGGCGCCATCGGGCAGGAGGAGACCCAGGGCGAGGTAGTCGGTGAAGCCCTGCTCATCGAGCTGCCTCATCAACGCGAAGCGCCCCCAGGCCTCTTCGCCGCGGCGCAGCCGAACGCTCGGCCGCCCGTCGATCAGCACGACGCCGAAGGGGCTTTGGCGAATCTGCTCCATCGAGCTCTCCACCATGTTGGGGCTCCGATCCCGGAACATCGCGCTGCTGCCCCCGCCCGCCGTCCAGGTGAGGACCATCCCGGCGTAGAAGGGGTGCTTGAAGCCGAAGAGGAAGGACATCGGCAGCTGCAGGCGGTCCACCGGCAGGTCGAGCCCTTGCAGCGCCCGCGCGAGCTGCTCGGCGACCTGGGGCAGGGCGGACTCGTCGCGGGCGGCGCCCACCATCTGGCGCAGGGCCTCTCCGAAGGAGAGCCGGGCGGCGGGATGGAGGGTGGCCAGCGAGGCGGGGGGCGCGGACGAGGCCAGGGGGGCACCGAAGGGGCAGAAGGGCGGCGGGGACTTCGGCAGGGCTGGGTCGAAGCTGTAGGGCTGCCGCGTCTTGGGTGCAGGATAGCAGGGTCGCCCGCCGCAGGAGCCCACCCAAAAGATCGACCTTCGCGTCCAGGATGCGCAGCGCGCCCTCCTTGTCGAGGGGCGGGGCCGCCGGCTCGTCGCCACCGAGTCGCTTTGTGGGGAGACCCACCGCACGAATTCAAGCCCCGGTAGACCGAGAGGGGGCCGCGGTCGACCGAGTTCGCGCTCTGGGCGCGCCAACACAAGGCCGCCCCGGACGAGGCCTGCGCCGAGCTCCTGACCCCGCGCCTGCAGCCACCGGAGGAGACCACAAGCGTGCTGCGCAGCCTCCGGGAGGGACCGTACGGGGCACTAGGCCGGTGCGGCGGCCTCGGGCTGCGCGGCGAAGCGTGCCCGCAGGCGGGGCCCCTGGCGGAGCATGACCGCCGCCGAGGTGAGCCCCAAGGCCAGACAGACCGGCCAGATCCACCCGCCAAAGTGGTCGAGGATCGCCGCGCCGCCGGCTGGGCCCAGCATGCCCGCGAGCCCGAAGGTGGTGCCCAGCAGGCCCTGGTAGCGCCCCCGAAGGTGGACCGGCGCGAGGCGGGCCACCACCGCGGAGGTCACCGGCGCAGCGAGGATCTCTCCCGCGGTCCAGACCATCACTGCCACGAGATGGCCCGGAACGCCCAGCCCGAGCCCATGCAGGGCAAAGCCCACCCCTTGCAAGGCGAAGGCGAAGGCCTGCGTGCGCACCGGGTCATGGCGGGCCACCCAGGGCGCCACCCAGGGCTGGATCAGTACGATCAGCACGCCGTTGAGGCCCAGGATGGCGCCAAAGGTGCTGGGCTGCAGGCCCTCTTGCTTCATCCAGGCCGCCAGCACCACGAAGGCCTGAAACGGCAGCAGCGAGGAGAGGCCGATGGCCAACAGCCAGCGCAGGTAGGTCGTATCGGAGAGGACCTCGCCCAGGCCGCCCTCGGGCGGATCGCTGCTCGAGGGAGCCGGCCGCGTCTCGGGGAGCCGGCGCCAGACGAAGAAGGCCCAGAGGGCCTGGGTGGCCGCCGCGGCGAAGAAGGGCGCCGAGACATCGGACTCCGCGAGGACGCCCGCCAGGGCCGGCGCGACGGCGAACCCGAGGTTGACCGTGACATAGGTGAGGGCGTAGGCCCGGAGCCGGTCGGCCGGCGGAACGAGGTCAGCTACCATCGCTTGCACGGCGGGCCGGTGCAGATCGTAGGTGAAGGCCAGGGCGGCGGCGCCCAGGACGATGGCCGCAGGCCCCGCTGCCATCGGCAGGAGGAGCAGGAAGACCATGGCGCCGAGGGACGAGATCAGCAGGGCCACCTTGCGCCCCAAGCGATCGGCGACGACGCCCCCCGCCAGCATGCCGACCGCTCCCCCCAGCCCGTAGATCGAGACCACGCCGCCGGCCTCGGTGAGGCTCATGCCTTGGGCGCCGGTCAGCCACCACACCAGCATGGGCTGGACGAACTGGCCGGCGCGGTTCAAGAAGAGCCCTGCCATCAGCGCCCAGAAGGGCGAGCCGAGGCCGCCAAAGCGGGAGCGCAGGAGGGTGGGCAGGGACATGGCGGGCGGGGCTATCCGCTGGATCTGCGCCGCGACAGGGCCTCGACCGTCTCCTGAGAGATGGACGGAAATTGTCCATCTCTCGGGTTGGGCCTCGACGGTGGCGGTGCGCCGACCCAAGCGTGTTAGGGAGGGCCCCCCCCTGGAGGGTCCGTGCTACGCCCCTTGCGTGAGATGTTCGTCGCCGCCGTGGTCCTCATCGGCTGTGGCGATCCGGCTGGCCCGGCCGCGGGGCCGACGGCGCCGCCGCCCGTTCCGGTGGCGGTGTCGGTGCTGGCCCCCCAGACCTTTGAGGTGGAGGAGCGCGCCGTCGGCGTGGTGGTGGCCCCCGACTCGGTGGAGCTTCGCCCGGAGACCAGCGGGCTCGTCCGGCAGGTGCTCTTCACAGACGGACAGTCCGTGGCCAAGGGCGCCCCGTTGGTTCGGTTGGTCGACGGAGAGGCCCAGGCCGCCCTCCTCGACGCCCAGAGCCGCGCCACCCTGGCCCGCCTCAACCTCGACCGCACCCGCGCCTTGCTGGAGCGCCAGGACGTCTCTCAGGCCGAGCTCGATCGGGCCGCCGCCGAAGATGGGCTCGCCCGCGCCGCCGTGATGAAGGCCACTGAGGGGCTGCGCAAGACCCAGATCGTGGCCCCCTTCGCCGGCATGATGGGCCGTCGCGACGTGGCGCCGGGCGCCCTGGTCGATCCCGCCAAGGTGGTGGGGCGCATCGAAGACCTCTCCGCGCTGGGCATCGATCTCACCCTGCCGGAGTCGGCGCTGGGACGCCTCCAGGTGGGTCAAGCCGCGCGTCTCACGGTCGACGCCGTGCCCGGTCTGGAGGCCTCCGCCACCGTGGCCTACGTCTCCCCGCGGGTTCGAGAAGACAGTCGAACGGTCGATCTGCGGCTGCGCATCGAGGCGCCTGACCCCCGCCTGCGGCCCGGAATGAGCGTGGACGTGCGGATCCTCGTGGAGAAGCGGGAGGGGGCCCTGCTGGTCCCCACCGAGGCGGTGGTGCTCTCGGGCGACCGGGTCACCGTCTGGGTGTTGGGCCCGGATGGGGTGGTGGCGTCGCGGGCAATCCGTCCGGGTGAACGGAGCACCGCCTTCGTGGAGGTTCGCGAGGGCCTGACAGCGGGCGAACAGGTGATCGTTCAGGGCCTCGCCCGCCTCAAGCCCGGCGCCAAGGCCGCGGTCCCGGCGCCGGCGGCGCCATGATCAGCACCGACACCTTCCTGCGTCGGCCGGTGCTGGCGATCGTGCTGTCGCTGCTGATCGTGCTGCTCGGCGTCATGGGCTTCGTCGAGCTGGCCGTTCGCGAGACGCCCGATGTCCAGAACCCGGTGGTCACCGTCACCACCGGCTGGCCCGGCGCCGATCCGGCCATCGTGGAGTCCGACCTCACCGAGGTGCTGGAGCGCGAGCTCAACGGCGTGGAGGGCGTCCGCACGTTGACCTCGTCGAGTCAGGAGGGCAGCAGCAGCATCACGGTCGAGTTTGCGCTGGATCGCGATCTGGAGGCGGCGGCCAACGATGTGCGCAGCCGGGTGAGCCGGGTCCGGCGGCGCCTGCCCGACGACATCGACGAGCCCACGGTCGAGAAGGCCGACGCCAGCGCCCAGCCGGTGATGTTTCTGCGCCTCGCCGCTGAGGGCATGAGCCTCCTCGAGATCACCGATGTGGCCGACACCCTCGTCCGCGACCGCCTGGAGAACATCGAGGGCGTGAGCGGCATCGACCTCTTCGGGGCCCAGGTCTACGCCTTGCGCGTGGAGCTCGATCCGGTGCGAATGGCGGCCCGGGGCGTCACCGTGGGCGATGTCGAGACGGCGCTGCGGCTGGGCAACGTCGACCTCCCCGCTGGGCGCATCGAGGGCAGCGCCACCCAACTCACCATTCATGTCGATGGCGGCCTGCGTGATCCCGAGGCCTTTGGCGCGCTGGTGCTGCGGGCCGTCGCCGCCAGCCGGGTCTACCTGCGCGACGTGGCCAGCCTGCGGGTTGGCGCCGAGAATGAGCGCACCGCCGCGCGGGCCGACGCGACGCCTTCGATCTCGATGGCGATTACGCCCCAAGCCCAGGCCAACATCATCGCCGTCTCCGATGAGGTGCAGCGGCGCCTGCCGGTGATTCAGGGCGATCTGCCGCCGGGGCTCACCCTCGACGTGGTCTACGATCGCTCAGACGCGGTGCGCACCTCCATCCACGACGTCCAGCTCACCCTGGTGGTGGCCTTTGGCCTAGTTGTGGCGGTGATCTTCGTCTTTCTGCGCGATGTGCGCAGCACGCTGGTGCCGGCGGTGGCGATCCCCGTGTCGATCGTCGGCACCTTCTTTGTGCTCTGGATGGTGGGCTTCACCATCAATGTCTTCACTCTCTTTGGACTTGTTCTGGCCATCGGCCTGGTGGTCGATGACGCCATCGTGGTGCTGGAGAATGTGGTGCGCCGCATGGAGACAGGCGAGCCGGTCTTCGAGGCCGCCCTCCTGGGCACCCGTCAGATCGCGGTGGCCGTCGTGGCCACCACCTTGTCGCTGGTGGCGGTCTTCTTGCCGGTCATCTTTACAGGCGGGGCGACTGGGCGACTCTTTTTGGAGTTCGGCACCACCGTCGCGGTCAGCGTCATTCTGTCCATGGTTGTGGCCCTGACCCTGACGCCGATGCTCTGTGCGCAGCTCCTGCGGGCCCCCGCGCCGGGGGAGGCGGCCCACGCCGGCCCTTCCCGCCTCGATCGGGGCTTTGCCCGCTCCCTCGACTGGGTCCTGCGCCGGCCGGCGCTGGTGTTGCCGGTGCTGGCCTTGGTGTTGGGCGGGGTGGCGGCCGGCTTTCAGCTCACCCCCCGCGAGTTCTTCCCCACCGAAGACCGCAACATGTTCATCATTCGCGCGGTGGCCCAGGAGGGCACCAGCTTCCCGTGGATGAACGCCCGCATCGCGGAGGTGGAGACCGCGCTCATGCCGCTGGTGCCCGAGCGCAGGATGATGCTCAGCCGGGTGGCGACCGGTCCGGGCGGGGTGGTGGCCGGCACCAACACCGGCATGATCATGTTTCCGCTGGTGCCGCGCGATCAGCGAGAGCGCAGCCAGCAGGAGATCGTCGCCGCGATGAAGGGGCCGCTGTCCTCCATCACGGCCTTCCGAACCATCCCGATCCAGTTCCCCACCGTGGGTCGTGGCTTCTCTTCGCCGCTACAATTTGTCATTCAGCACCCGGACTTTGAGGCCCTCGCCGAGGTGCTGCCGCGCTTTGTGGCGGCGATGCGCGGCCTGCCGGGACTGACCTCAGTGAACGAAGACCTCAAGCTCGATCGGCCCGAGCTGGGTCTGTACATTGACCGTGATGCAGCGGCGCGCCTCGGGGTGCCGATCCGCGACATCGCGCGTTCGCTACAGATCCTGACCAGCGGTGTGGATCTGTCCACCTGGAAGCGCGGCGTGCGGCAGCACAAGGTCATCGTCAGCCTGCCGCTCTCGGAGCGATCCACCCCCGAGGACATCGACCAGATCTATGTGCGCGGCAACGCCGGGCGCCTCGTGCCCCTGGCCAGCCTCGTGAGCCGGGAGACCCGCGGCGGCCCGGCCACCCGCTACCACTACAACCGCGCGCCTTCGGCCACGATCAGCGCCAACCCCGACGGCATCCCCCTCGGAGAGGCCATCGCGCGGGTGACGGCCCTGGCGAAGCAGGAGCTGCCGCCGGGCTTTCGCACCGCACTGGCCGGCGAGTCGCGGGACTTCGCCGAGTCCAGCAGCTCGCTCGCCCAGATGTTTTTGCTGGCGCTGGCGCTGGTCTACCTGCTCCTCTCGGCGCAATTCGACTCCTTCGTCGCCCCTCTGTCGATCATGCTCTCGGTGCCCCTGGCCCTGGCCGGCGCCTTCGCGGGGCTCTGGCTCTTTGGCATGACCCTCTCTTTCTTCGGGCAGGTCGGGCTGATCTTGCTGGTGGGGCTCGTCACCAAAAATGGCATCCTGATCGTTGAGTATGCGCGCCAACTCGAAGCCGAAGAGGGGGTCTCCCCCTGGGAGAGCGCCCGGCGGGCCACCCAACTGCGGCTGCGCCCCATTCTGATGACCTCGGTGGCCACCATCGGCGGGGCCATCCCGATCGCCATCGGCTTGTCGGGCGCCAGCCGGTCATCGCTGGGCGTGGCGGTGGTCGGCGGCATGCTGAGCGCGACGGTGATGACGCTTTACATCACGCCGGTGGTCTATGCGGCGCTGGCCACCCGCCGTCCGTCGCGCCCCGCCGCCGGGGTGATCGTGGCCCTCGCGCTGGCCCTCCTGCTGCCTTCGGCGAAGGCCGAGACCCCGCTCGATCTCACAAGCGTGCTGGTGCGGGTCGAGGCCGCCGGGCCCGGGCTGCAGCAGGGCGCGGCCGCCTTGGAGTCGGTCTCGGCGGGGGTGTCGGCGGCGCAGGCGGCCCGTATGCCGACGATTGGCGCGTCGGGATCGGTGCTTTGGGGCAACCTGACCGCGCCGGACGGTCGGGCCCAGTTGGGGCTGCGCGCCGAGGTCCCGCTGCTGGAGCCGGGCGCCGGGGCCAGCGTCGAGGCGGCTCGGTCCCGGCTGCGGGCCGCCGAGGCGGCCTTGGGCGGCGATCTGCACGTCGCCCGCTACGCCGCCGGCGCCGCCTATGTGCTGCTTCAACAGTCCGAGGAGAGCCTGCGATCCGTCTCGGCGCGTCGGGTGCGGGCCCAAGCCCTGCTCGACCTCACGGCGGCGCGGGTGGACCAGGGGCTGGCCCCCCCGCTCGACCTCACCCGGGCCTCCCTCGCCCTGCGAGTCGAAGAGCAGCGGTGGGTGACGGCCCAGGCGACCCGGGCAGAGGCCTCGCTGCGTTTGTGTCGGCTGTTGGGCCTGCCGCCGCGCGTTGATCTCGCGGTGGGGCCGGCGGCCTCCTTCGCCGATCCGGCCGGCCTGCCCGATGTGCGCGGCCTGGAGGGCCTGATCACGGCCCTGGGCCCGCAGCACCCCCGCAACGCCGCCGCCCGCGCCCAGGAGGAGGCCGCCGCCGCTGGGGCCCTGGCCGCCCGCCGCAGCGCGCTGCCCGCTGTGGGCGCCTGGGGCGGCGTCGCCGCAGCCCGAGACCTCGGCGACGGGGCGCTCTACCCGGTTGAGGAATTGGGCCTCTCGGCGACCGTGCCCCTGTGGGCGGGCGGTGCCCGCAGCGCCGCCCGCGACGGGGCCGCGGCCAACGCCGCGGTGGCCCGCCTGCGCCGGGAAGACGAAGGGGCCGCTGTCGAAGCGGCTCTCCGTCAGGCCTGGGGGCGGACCCAGGCCACCGCAGCCAACCTGCCGATCGCCCAGTCCGCCCGCGACCTCGCCGAAGAAGAGCTGCGGCGGGCCGAGGCCCGGTACCGAGACGGTGCGGGCGACAACCTCGCCGTCGTGAACGCGCAGGCGGCCCTCGCCCTGGCCGAGCAGGGCCGCGTAGATGCGCTGGCCGCCTACAACCTTGCGCTTCTGGAGTGGTGCGCGGCCTCCGCCTCCTGGTCGATCCTGGGGCCGGCCAGCCCGGAGAGCGGCGTCGCGCGTTGACCCGTGGAGCGCGGTCGCCCGCGCACGCGCACGGTGGACGACCGCTCTGACACGGTGGTCTGTATGGCGACCCTGGAAGTCGATGCGGTGATCGAGACAGATTCCGCCGGCTGGAACATCGACCTCGACGCAGAGATCGCTGCCACCTCCCGCGTGGTCCCCCGCGCGACCAGCGGCTTCGAGTCGGGAGCCCTGGACCGCCGCAGTGCGATGGGGCATGCTCCCGGCGCCGTCCCGGAGTCGCCTTGAAGTCCCGCTGGTTCCACTCGCCCACGCTGCATACCGCCTCGGCCGCCGCCCCCCGCAAGGTGGGCTGGCTGGAGCTCTTTTACGACCTGATCTTTGTCGCGGCGATCATCCAGCTCGGCGATTCCCTCTCGGAGGGCGGCAGCATTGGTGACTTCGGTCGCTTCGCCCTCCACTTTGCGCCCCTGTGGATGGCCTGGGTCGGCTTCTCCTTCTACGCCAACCGCTTTCAGGTCGACGACGTCCTGCACCGGGTGCTGGTCTTCCTCAACATGTTTACCGTCGGCGCGATGGCGATCAGCTCGCGGGCGGCCTTCGCCGGGCAGCCCGCGGCCTTCGCGGGGGCCTATGCCCTCTCCTGCGGCACCCTCGGCCTGCTCTACCTGCGGGCCTACCGGCAGGTGCCCGAGGCCCGCGACTACAGCGCTTACTGGGGCGGCATCTTCGTCGCCAGCGGCGCGCTCTTTGCGCTGTCGATCTTCCTGCCCGTGCCCTGGGGCTACCCCCTGTGGGCGCTGGGCGCCGGCGTGATCTTCCTCTCGCCCCTCTCGCGCCCCGCGGTGCAGCTCGCCGAGCGCTACCCCGTCGATCTGGAGCACCTCGCCGAGCGCTTCGGCCTGCTCATCATCATCGTGTTGGGCGAGTCCTTCGTGAAGGTGCTCTCGTTTCTCACCAGTTCGGGGCTGGGGGCCGACCTCTCCTACCAGGTCAAGGGCTTCTTCAACCTCGGCATGACCTGCGCCCTGTGGTGGATCTACTTCGACGACATCGCCGGCTCCGAGCTCCGAAAGGGCCGCATCGCCTTCATGGCCTGGCTCTTTGGCCATCTGCCGCTGGCATTGGGCATCACCGCGGTGGGCGTGGCGGTGAAGAAGGCGATCAAGCTCGGGCTCAACGATGTGCCGCCCGACGGCGTGCGATGGGGCCTCGCCGGCGCCCTCGCCCTGGTCTTCGTTTCGGTGGCCGCCATTGACGCCGTCACCGAGCGACACAACGTACAGGTGAACGAAGGGGTGCGGATCACCTCCCGTCTCGCCTCGGCGGTCTTGCTGCTCCTGCTCGCGGTGATCGGCGCCTCGATGACCGGCGGAGTCTTCCTGGGGCTGGTCACTGCGATCTGTGTGGGTCAGGTGATCTTCGACTTGATGATGGCCCCCACCCAACACGCCGAAGTGCCGCAGGACGCCGTGCTCACTTCCGATCTTGCCCGTCGCGCCCAGGCCGGCGGGGAGGGCCCGGCGCCGCGGCCCCGTTCGAGCCGAGACGTCGTCCGTATCGGTGCTCCGGCCGAGATGCGCCGCGATCTGTACTTCTTCTTCCTCGAGGGGAGCTGGCTGCGGCTCTTCGCCAGCTTTGTCTTTGCTTACGTCGCCATCAACGTGCTCTTCGCCGGCCTCTTCCTGCTGGAGCCCGAAGGCATTGGTGGCACCGAGCAGCCCAACTTTGTTTCTGCCTTCTTCCTGTCTGTGCAGACCTTCGGCACCATTGGCTACGGCGTGCTGCACCCGCGCACCGACTTCACCAACCTTGTCGTGACCATTGAGGCCGCCGTCGGGATGATCTTCGCCGCGCTGGCCACCGGCACCGTTCTGGCCAAGGCCGCGCGTCCGCGCGCCGCGGTGCTCTTCTCCAAAGTGGGGGTCATCCACCCTTTCAATGGAGTTCCTACGCTGATGATTCGGGTGGCCAACGCCCGGGGCAACGATGTATCAGAGGCCACGGCGAGCATGTCGGTGGTGATGGACACCATCAGCGCCGAAGGGCACCACCTCCGGCGGGTCCATGACATGCGGCTCCTCCGCGAACGCCAGCCGGTCTTCGGGCTCACCTGGACCATCATGCATCCCATCGACGCCCAAAGCCCGCTTCACGGCATGGATCTCACCCACGCTCCGCAGATCTCCACCCTCGTGGTCACCCTCACCGGGCACGACAGCACCTATGGCCAGACCATTCATGCCCGGAACATGTACACCGTTCACGACCTCCGGGTCGGGCATCGCTTTGTTGACGTGTTCAGCCAGACGCCAGATGGTCGGATGCTGATCGACCTCCTGCGCTTTCACGACACGACCCCCGTTTAAGCTCACCCTTCACTTCTGTTGCATCTGGCAGGCCGGTCGACCGGACCGGTCTGGAGACACTTATGCGGTCCGGGCGTCGATCCGACCCTGAAGCCATGCCGTTCGCCGCCTCACCCACCGTCTCGCGCCTCACCCTGCTCGGTGTCTTCGCCGCGCTGCTGGCCTTTGGCCTCGCGGAGCTGCCGTTCGAAGGGCAGGTGCTGCTCTCTTCGGCGATGGTGGGGATTGGCTACTGGGTGAGCACCCGGGCGCCCGAGCTGCGGCACGCGCTGCTCTTTCTGTCGGTGGCGGTGAGCCTGCGCTACCTGTGGTGGCGCGGGCACCACTCCCTGGATCTGGTGCGCCCGGCCGATCTTCTCATCGCCTGGTCGCTCTATGGCGCCGAGCTCTACGGCTTTGTGATCATGGTGCTCGGCTACCTCCAGACCACCGTGCTGGAGCCGCGCCGCCCGACCCCCCTGCCCGCCGACCCCGCGCGCTGGCCCACAGTCGACGTCTTCGTCCCCACCTATGATGAGCCCGTCGACATCGTGCGGCGCACGCTGCTGGGCGCCCTGGGCATGGACTACCCGCACGTCCAGGTGCACCTCCTCGACGACGGACGGCGCCCGGCGATGCGCGAGCTGGCCCAGGAGTTGGGGGTCACCTACCATGTGCGCGGCGACAACAAACACGCCAAGGCCGGCAACATCAACGCCGCCCTGGCGCGCACCCAGGGCGAACTGGTCGCCATCTTCGACTGCGATCACGTGCCGGTTCGCAGCTTCCTCGGCGTGACGGTGGGGGCCTTCGTCGCAGACCCCGGTCTCGCCCTGATGCAGACCCCCCACTACTTCTACAACCCCGATCCCTTCGAGCGGAACCTCGGCCTCGACGGCCGGATGCCCTCCGAGAACGCGATCTTCTACCACGCTGTACAGATCGGCAATGACTTCTGGAACAGCGTGCTCTTCTGCGGCTCCTGCGCAGTGCTCCGTCGCAGCGCCCTCGAAGAGGTCGGCGGCATCGCCGTGGAGACCGTCACCGAAGACGCCCACACCTCGCTGCGAATGGCCGCCCGCGGCTGGCGCTCGGCCTACCTCGACGTGCCCCAGGCCGCCGGCCTCGCCACCGAGCGCTACGCCTTTCACGTCGCCCAACGGGTGCGCTGGGCGCGCGGGATGACGCAGATCCTCCGCCTCGACAACCCCCTGTGGATGCCGGGTCTCTCCTGGCCCCAGCGCCTCGCCTACTTAAACGCCGCCCTGCACTTTCAGTTTGGCCTCCCGCGCCTGATCTTCTTTCTGGCGCCCATCTCCTACCTGCTCTTTGACCTCCGCCCCGTGCAGGCCCACCCCCTCGTGATGCTCGCCTATGTGGTGCCCCACATGATGCTGGCCATCATGGGCGGCGACTCGGGCAGCCGGGGCATGCGCCAGGCCTTTTGGGCCGAGGTCTATGAGGCGGCGCTGGCGCCGTACACCGCGCTGGTGACCGCCCTGGCCTGGGTCGCGCCGCGGCAGGGCAAGTTCAACGTCACCGTAAAGGGCGCGCGCCTCGACGCCATCCACTTCGACTGGCGCAGCGCGGCGCCCAACCTCGTCCTGCTGGCGCTCTGCCTCGCCGCGCTGGCGGCCACCCCGCTGCGCGTCGAGGAGCGCCCCTCCGAGGCCCTGGCCCTGGTGATCACCGCCCTCTTCAACCTCTACAATTGCACCGTGCTGCTCGCCGCGGTGGCGGTGGCCATCGAGCGCCCGCAGCAGCGCCGGTCGCATCGGGTCGCTCGCACCTACCCGGTCTACCTGCTCGATCCGATGGGCCACGAGGTGCTCGCCTCCGGCGAGAGCCGCGACCTCGCCGAGGAGGGCATGGGTGTCCTCTGTGCGGGCCTGCCCGAGCTCCCCGATCAGGTGCTGGTGGTGCTGGACCTCGGCGCCGACGAGGTCGAGGCCATCCCGATGGAGATCCGTTCGCGCAGCGCCGCGGACGGGTCACTGTGGATCGGCCTTGAGGTCATGGGGCCGCTCTCGCTGGTTCAGCGCCGAGATCTCGTCAAGGCCATGTTCTCCCCGCCCGATAGCTGGCAGGTGCGTGGGCAGTTTGTTCCGGCGGCCCGCGCGTTGGCGGGCGTCGCTCAGGCGCCCTGGCGGGCCTTTTCTTCCCTCTTTCTGGGTCGGAGGGCCGCATGACGGACCACCCCTGGACATGTCAGGTTTGTGGAATGTTGAACAGTTCTTATGCGCCTGCCTGCGGCACCTGCCGGGCGCTCCACCCCGGGCCCTCGCCCGCGGCCGTGGCGCAGCCCCCCGAGCCGGCGCCGGTGCTTCGCGCCACGCGGGTGCTGACCACCGTGGCGCTGATCCTGGGCGTCGGCGTGGGCTTCGCGGCCCAGGCCCGGCAGCTCGACCGCTGGACCGGCGGCGCCATCCTCGAAGGCGCGGCCCAGGCTCAGTCCCATCGGCGCCAGGAGCTGCTGGCGGGCGCCGTCGCCCTGCGCGCCTACGCCGATCGGCTCGCGGCCGATCCCACCTGGGACGCCGACGGTCAGGGACTGCGCGCCCTGCTCCAGTCCCCAGGATTTGTGGCCCTGCCCACCGATCCCCTCGATCCCGTGCGTGCCGAGCTGTCCCGCAGCGCCCAGGAGCTGGCCAGCCTGCGGGCCCGCCTCTCGCGTGCTGAGGGTCTGTCCACCGACGCGGAGCTGTGGAGTCGCTTGGAGGCGCGCATCGACCGCGCCGAGGAGATGCTGCGTGCCTCGTCTGTCTAAGTCCATCCTGACGCTGGCCGCCCTCTCGCTCCACGGTGGCGCCGCCCGCGCCGAGGACCCCGCGCTGCCGCCGATCCTCTCCGCCCCCGTGGCGGTGGAGCCTGTTGCGCCGCCGGTCGAGGCCCCAGCACCCCGGCGTCGACGCGCCGCCGAGGCCGCCCCAATGGTGGAGGCCGCCCCGGCCGAAGTGCCTCAAATCGCGCCCCTCGCGCCGACCGCCCCGGCGACGATCGAGGCGCCCTGGGTGATCTCCTTTGGCGATGACCTCGGTCTTCCGAGCGACCTCACCTTGCAAGGAGAGCGCAGCCGCCAGCGGGTTGACGTCTCGATCCCCCGTGATCTCCACCTGACCGGTGACGCCGTGCTGCGGCTGGAGCTGGCCCACTCGGCGGCCTTGCTGCCGGAGCGGTCTCACCTGACCGTAGAGGTCAATGGACAGAGCGTCGGCTCCCTGCCCCTCGATCGACAGACCCAGTCCGGCGAGACCGTGGACGTGGTGATCCCCCAGGGGCTGCTGCGGGACTACAACAACATCGATCTGCACGTGGTTCAGCACTACACCACCGAGTGTGAGGACCCAGCCGATCCCTCCTTGTGGACCCGCATCGGCCGCAGATCGAGCCTGCGTCTTGCCGCCGAGCCTCTCCCGATGAGCGGCGGGCTCGAAGACTGGCCGGCACCCCTGCTCGACCTGCGCGGCCACGGCCCGATCGTCCTCACCCCGGTCCTCGCCGCCGCCCCCGACGACGCCACGATCGAGGCCCTCGGACTCCTCGCCGTCTCGTTGGGCCGGGCCGCGCGGTACCGCGGCCTCGACCCGCAGGCAGCCGTCACGAGCCCTGCGGCGATCGAGGGCGTTGGCCTCGCCGTCGGGCTGGTCGGCGAGCTCCCCCAACTCGGGGCCCTGCTCCCGTCGCTGCCCTCGCTCTCGCCCGGTGAGGGCCTGATAGCACTGGCGCCGCACCCCGAAGATCCGCACCGGCCCATCCTCATCGTGCTGGGCGCCGACGCCGCTGGCCTGCGGGCCGCCGCTGCGGCGCTGGCCGGCCAGGATCGGCAGCCCTTGCTTCAGGGGCGCCTCGCCCGGGTGAAGTCGGCCCTGCCCGGTCCGCCCCCGCCGGCCCTCGACGCCCCGATCCGCTTTCCAGAAGGCGCCACCGCCCGCTTCGCCGAGCTCGGGCTGGAGGCCCAAACGGTGCGCGGCCGCTACGCGCCCAGCGTGGTGCTCCCGCTGCACCTCGGCGCCGACGCCGTCCTGCGGCCCGGCGGCGCCAGCCTCGACCTCCGCTACGCCTATGGCGCCCAACTCGATCCGCGGCGCAGCACCTTGGAGCTGCGCATCGACGGGGTGACCGTCCGCAGCATCGCGCTGTCATCGGCCGAGGGCAGCGCGCTGGAGCGGGTTCACATCGAGCTGCCCGACGCCCTCATCCAGCCGAGCAGCCGCATCGAGCTGGCCTTTCAGCTCGTGCCGCCCTCGGGGGGTGACTGTGAGGAACGGGTCGTCGACTCGATGCTCTGGGGCACGATCTTTGACGACTCCTCCCTGACCCTGAACCGGGGCGCCCAGGTCGCGCTGCCCAACCTCGCCCTGCTCCGCCACGGCCTGTGGCCCTACCGCGCCGAGGCCGTCTCCCCCGTCACCATCGGCCTCCCCGAGCGGCCCGGCCCCGCCGACTGGGCCGCTGGCTTCTCCTTGGTGGCCACGCTGGCACGGGGCAGCGACGCCGCCGAACCGGCGCTGCGCCTCCAGCGCGGGACCGCCGGCCTCGTCGGCGGGCCGGGGCAGCTCATCCTCCTCGGCAGCGCGGCCGAGAACCCCGCCGTGGCCGCCCTCGAAGCGCGCCTGCACCTCCTTCGAAAAGGAGAGGGCCTGCAGCTCCGCGACGCCGCCGGCGCAGCCCTCGCCGAGGCCACCTCCGGTGGACGGGTCGACAGCATCGAGCAGGTCGTGATCGCAGAGGGGCAGAGCGCCCTCATCCTGCAGGGCGGTGACGCTGAAGGGAGCCTGCGCCTCGCCCAGGATCTGTCCAGCCCCGAGGCCCGCAGCGCCCTGCGCGGCAACATCGCCCTGCGCGATGAGGGCGGCGGCCTGCGGACCCTCGACGTCGCCACCCGCCAGACCTGGGGCAGCCTGCCGCTGTGGGATCGCGCCCAGACCGAGGTCCGCGCCCAGTGGTGGTGGCTGGTCGCCGTGCTGGTGGTGGGGGCCGCCCTGGCCGTCCACCTCGCGCGTGGCCTGCGGCAGCGCGCGGTCGCATGAGGCTGGGCCTGCTGCTGGCGCTTGGCCTGGAAGCCAGCCCCGATCTGACCACGCAGGCCGCGACCCTGCGCACCCAGGCCGACGGCCTGCGCGCCACGGGCCAGCCGACGGCGGCGCTGTTGGCCTACCAGCAGGCCGCCCTGCTCGATCCCGCCGACCCCTGGGCCCCCTTTGGGCGGTGCGCCACCCTCGCCGAGCTGCAGCAGCGGGCCGAGGCCTTTGCCTGCTTGTGGTCCCTGCCGCCCGCCGCCGACCCGCTCCTCCAGCGCCTCGCCCGCCAGGTCTACGGCGGGCTCCTGCGCGCCGAGGCCCAGGCGAAGCTCCAGGCCGGCGCCCTCGACGAGGCCCGCGCCGCCGCCGCCTCCGCCGTGCAGGTGGAGCCCGATCTGTGGGGGAACCTCCTCCTGGGCGGGGTGGCCCTCGCCCAGGATCAGCCTGCCGACGCCCTCGCCGCCTTCGAGGCCGCGCTGCGCTTCCAGCCTGGCCAGACCGACGCCGAGCGCGGCCGCCTCGCTGCCCTCTTCGCCCTCGGCCGCTTCGACGAGGTGGAGGCCCTCGCCCGTGGGCTTCGCGCCGATCCCGAGGCCGCCGCCTGGGGTCGACGGAGCGCTCTGACCCGGGCCGAGGCCGAGGCCCGCGCCGGTGACCTGGGCGCGGCCCGTCGACGCCTCGATCGGTGTGCCACGGAGTTGGGCGCCGACGCCGGCCTCCGGCTCGCCCAAGGCGCCTACGCCGCCCAGGCCGGTGATCCGGCGGCCGCCTTCGCCTTCGCGGCCCAGTCGATCCAGACCGCCGACACCTTCGACCTCGGCGCGGCCCGCCTGCTCGTGGACGCCGCGCGGAGCACCGGCCAGAGCGGCGTCGCCGCTGCCCTCCTCCAGGATCGCCCCGGCGCCGCGCCCCTGGTGGCCGCGGCCCGCCTGGACGCCGCCCTCCACGCGGCCGAGGTGGCATCGGGGGCCGCGCGTGCGGCGGCCCTGCGCCAGGTCGCCCGCTCCTTGAAGACCGAGCCCGTCCCCGAAGGCTGGCGGCGGCTTGGAGAGGCCCTCCTCGCCGATCAGCAGCCGCGCGCGGCCCTCGAGGCCTTTGCGGCCGCTGGGCCCGACGAGGCCGAAGCCCGACGCGGGGCGGCGCGGGCCCACCTCGCGCTCGGCGCCCCCGCGGCGGCCCTCGACGCCATTGTGGGTCTGGAGACGCCCGCCGACGGGCTCCTGCGCGCCGAGGCCGCCCTGCAAACCGGCGATCCGCACGGCGCCCGCGCGATCGTCGACGGC
>Ga0164294_10002510_pt1 | contig 16559 bp, 16 predicted proteins | sample GEODES005metaG_FD_111479 | JGI IMG/M metagenome (GOLD analysis project Ga0164294, IMG submission 111479) | Oligotrophic lake water microbial communities from Sparkling Lake, Wisconsin, USA - GEODES005 metaG | ecosystem: Environmental > Aquatic > Freshwater > Lake | place: USA: Sparkling Lake...
ACGTCTGGGGTACAAAGCAAAAAGTGTATTTGTCGAAGCGGATAAGTATCGATGGATACATCAGAACTCGTGGATGGGAGAGCCTCTTCTGAATCTTCCCCAAGATATGTTTGCTGTGCAGGAAATTATTTATAAAACAAAGCCGGATTATATTATTGAAACTGGGGTGGCTTGGGGAGGAAGTCTGCTTTTTAGCGCTTCCATGTTAGAAATAATGGGTGGGAAAAAGGTAATCGGGATCGATATATATATTCCTAAGAACCTTCGATCACGACTGGCAAAAAACGCGAGATTATTTTCCCGCATCAAGCTTGTCACAGGAAGCAGCACTGACTGCGGCACAATTGAACAAGTCAAAAAGATAATCGGGAAATGCAAAAAAGTAATGGTGATATTGGATTCATTTCACACCCACGATCATGTTTTAAAGGAATTGAGGAGTTACGCTCCTTTTGTAGGCAAAGGCTTCTACCTGATTTGTGGTGACACCATTGTGGAGTCAATTCCAGCGCAAGGTCATCGACCCCGCCCATGGGGACCAGGTAACAACCCAGCCACAGCACTAAAGGAATTTCTTAAAACAAATAAGAGGTTTTCGGTAGACCGGGATATCGAAGCAAAACTTTTGTTCACCTGCCATCCTGGCGGCTACCTCAACGCAAAATCGTAAATAGATGAAAATCGTTGTCACAGGTGCGCTGGGGCATATTGGATCTAGATTAATTCGTGATTTGCCATTTTCCTTTCCGGGATGTGAAATTCTGATGATCGACAATCTGATGACACAGAGATACTGCTCGCTATTCAACCTGCCAAAAAAAGGAAAGTACACATTCATCGAAAAAGATGTTCGGAATGTAGATCTTACAAAGATGCTGCGAAAAGAGGATGTTCTGGTTCACTTGGCAGCTATTACCGATGCGGCTTCGAGTTTCGGTAGAGAAAAGGAGTTCGAAGACAATAATTACAAAGGCCTCCAGCATGTGGCAAAAGCTGTTGCCAAGAAAAAAGCCAGATTAATCCATCTTTCAAGTACGAGTGTTTATGGAACACAAAAAAACGAGGTAGACGAATCTTGTCCAGAAAACGAACTCAAGCCACAGAGCCCCTACGCTCATTTCAAGCTCATGGAAGAAAAGTGGTTAAAAAAGTATCGGGGAAAAACCGGACTTCGTTATCTTACCCTTCGCTTTGGGACGATTTTCGGAGATTCGCCAGGAATGCGCTTTCATACCGCCGTGAACAAATTCTGCTGGCAGGCGGTGATGGGTGAGCCAATCTCCGTTTGGCGAACGGCCTTAGATCAAATGCGACCTTATCTAGATTTGGGTGATGCTATTCGCGTAGTTCATCACTTTATATCAAGGCAGCAATTTGATGGAGACATATTTAATGCGGTTACTCAAAACGCAACTGTCCGACAAGTGGCAATGGAAATCTATCATTATGTGCCTAAGCTCAAAATTAAGTATGTTAATTCAAAGATTATGAATCAACTTTCGTATGAGGTGTGTTCTGATCGGATCTTAAAAACCGGTTTCGTCTTCCGTGGAAATCTCCGAGCGGGAATTAGGGGGACGATTCAAAATTTGCGGGAGGCAAATGCTTCGTAGCGACATACGCCTTTCTTCCCTGAATGTATTATAAACCGGTTATCGATATTCGTGAATGTAGCAATCTTTCGGCTAAATATTAGCCACAGTTGTGTGATTATATGATCCACTTTTTAACTCATCCACATCACCGTTATACCCAGTCTTTTGATTGGCTGAAGAAAGCCATCGGTCAAGAGGTTCGAATGCTTTATGGAGATGTAGCTACGCTCCAAGAGTATCTTCCATCGCTTTCACATAGCGCTCCCCGCTTGTTAGTTCTTTTCCAGCTGGACTATTTGGCGGCGTGGTGTTCGCAATTTACTAAGGTTCTATGCATGCCGATGTACGATCTGACACGGATGAGTCCAGACAACTATCTCTCCAGTCTACGACAAGTGGAGTGGATATGTTTTTCTAGGACTCTGCATCAAAGGCTCTCTGGGCTTGGGCTCTCCAGTCGCTATCTTCAGTATGCTCCTGATCCCTCCGGATTTCAGGAAGTTGGCTGGGAACATGGTCCAAGCGGATATTTCTGGGAACGGATGCCGCAAGAACTTGATTCACAAGCCGCAAGCCAGCTTGTATTTGGGCTGCCTGTCTGCCGGCTTGAGGTGCGCAAAATGGGGGATTCCCTATTCGGTGTGACGAACTCGGGCGACGCGAAAAAGGGCGCAGAGCAATTGTGGCAATCTCATTCAGCTTATTTGAAAAATCTAAGACAATTCAATATCTATGTTGCTCCCCGCCGGGTGGAAGGAATCGGCATGACGTTCATTGAGGCTATGGCCATGGGAATGTGCGTTGTGGCAGAAAATCAGCCCACAGCCAACGAGTACATCACGGGAGGGGTTGACGGGATTCTTTACGGAGGAGATGAAAAACGACTTTTCATGCCATCACAACGATCCCACGCAGAATTCCAGAGGATAGGTCAAAGGGCACGCAAAACAATTCAGACAATCCATGAGAAATGGGAAATCGAGAAAGGAGCTATCCGGCAGACCATTGATCGCTTAATCCAAACTGCTTGGAAGCAAGAGAGTGAGCCCTCGGCACTGCTTTTGCAAGCTACGCTGGAGTTCCAGCAAAGACCGGAAACCTTTTGGAAGATGTTCGTGAAACCCAACGGCTCAATTTGGCGATCCTCGACCATCGAGTGCCGCGCTCGCCGGGATGCCTCCCTCTTTGGGTGGGTTTGCTCCCTTCTGCGAAATCCTCGCCGGGCACTTTTAGCGCTTTTGGATAAAAGTTCATGAAACACCGACCTAAGCGCGCTCTGATTGTGGGTGTCTCCGGCCAGGATGGCGCCTATTTGGCACAATTGCTATTAGGTAAGGGCTACGAAGTTCATGGGGCATCACGGGATCACGAGACTTCTCTTTTTTCAAACTTGGACAAACTGGGGATTAAAGAGATGGTCCGATTACACTCTGCTTCACTAAACGACTTTCGAAGCGTCTTGGCGGTACTTCAGGCATCCGACCCAGAGGAAGTCTACAGCCTGGGTGGGCAGACCTCGGTGGGTCTTTCCTTTCACTATCCAGTGGAAACGTTTGAAAGTATTTCGGTGGCGACTCTCAACATCTTGGAATGCCTGCGCCTTCTTCATCATCCGGCAAGATTTTATCATGCGAGCTCTAGTGAGTGTTATGGGAACACCGTTCAACCGGCCACGGAGGAAACCCCCTTCCGCCCGCGGAGCCCTTATGCGGTGGCGAAGGCAGCCGCCCACCACGCCGTGGCAAATTATCGTGAAGCCTATGGATTATTTGCCTGCAATGGCATTCTTTTCAATCATGAATCTCCCCTTCGTCCCGCACGGTTCGTGACCCAAAAGATTGTGTCGGCCGCCTTGCGGATCGCAGGAGGATCCAAGGAAAAAGTCATCCTCGGAAACTTAAAAATTCAACGGGATTGGGGCTGGGCTCCCGAATATGTGGAAGGTATGTGGAAAATTCTTCAGCAGGATCAGGCCGAAGACTTTGTCATCGCGACGGGCGAAACCAATTCCCTCGAAGAATTTACCAGCAAAGTCTTTGCCCGCCTGAACTTGGATTGGCATAAGCATGTGGAAAGCAACGCTGCGTTTTTTAGGCCCTCAGATCTCGAGATAAGTCGAGGCGACCCCAGTCGAGCGAGGCATAAACTGAACTGGTCAGCCAAGATAAAATTCGAAGATGTGATTGAAAAGCTGGTGTTGGATAAAATAGGGTGAGAAAGAATACAACTGATTTATGAAATTCGCCTTCACACGTCTAGAAAATGACGGGCCTGAATTAGGGCAACGGAAAATTTACTTTTGTAGTTCCAAACAGCAGACTGCTCTCGCTGCGGCCGCGTAGTCGGGAGCGGCTCCTGCGCTGGTGTGGACATCGAAGTAAGTAGCTTCAAAAGCATCAGCGCGCGAGGAGGTGTGCCACCCGTCCGGATGATAACGAAAAATAAGTTCCTGATTGCGTTGTGGAGAAAAGGTCTTTACCAGCATATCCACCGCTGAGGCATCGAAAACTTGAAGCCATTCATGGTCCGCGGATCGGCCGTAAGGAATGGATGCGTACAGGGTGCCGCCGGGTTTCAGCACCCGGTGAAGTTCGACAACAGCTTGCAAATAGTCGTGGCGTGCTGATTCCCGCCGGGCGGGATTTTGGGTATAGAGCCGGGTATTATCCATGCCCACATGCTCCAGAGTCGAAAGGCAGACCACCCAATCAAACAATTCGTCTCGATAGGGAAGGTTCCGGAGATCGTCAAAAAGATAAGAGATTCCCTGTTGCCAGTGACACTCGGTTTCGGGGGCTAAAGTGCATATGTGGATTTTTTTGCTCTGTAACGACGATTGACTCAGTATGAATGGGTGATTGAGTGCCGATCCAGCATCCAGCAAGGTACCGGCTGACTTGGGCAGTCTTGAAAAGAGCCAAGGGTACTCGATGATTCTTTCATCCAAACGGAATCCAAAACCCAAAGGTAATGATTCTGCGGAGAACCCCCCTTGGGCAAGGCTCCTCACGATTTCGTCCACCTTGTGTTCAGCGTAGCCTTGCGACCATGGGTGACTTCCCTGAGACAAATACGAGGCTACCTTTTGCTTCCGCCGCCGGGTTCTCAGCCACTGGGATAAAGTAGAAAGCACGCTTTGATTCTTTAGCAGATCAAAACCCGAATAAAAGAGCCGTTCTCTTTATCCGAACAAAAAAGATAATCTTCCACAGACTTCAGCCGAACATAATAGATGACTGGACTATTAAGAAGTGGAAGACCATCAGGACGCTATAATGATTAGGGAATCCCGTACGGGTGTGGAGGGCTGGATTGGAAGCAGATCTTGGATTACCCCAGAGGGTATTCGTGTCGAGGGAGGTGGAGATGGTGGACACCATGGGGAAATATTTTTGAAGGGGGCCTATCTGCTTCAAATGGGTTAGGTTATATTTTCGTTCCGGATTTTAAAAAGAGAAAATAATGAATATCTTAGGCGTCACTTTTGATTGTCACAAGACTGCTGAGCCTGCAGCCCCTGACAAGTGCCAACGGCCTCCTGGTGCTTAGAAGGAAAAGGTCTGTCAAAAGGTTGAATATGGAGGACCAGGGGCCCAAAAGGCAGTAGTGTCCGCTGAGTATTTGGAGATGCGCAGCGATCGGGATTGGAAGAATTGTTCCACTCAGGGCGCTCAGCAGTTTCGAATGCTGGAAGACAGGCCAGTGGCCAGTGGCGGTGGTGGATTTTTGTTGGATGGATAAATGCGGGGGGGGGGACAGAGGTCTGCTCAGCAGGGTGGATAGAATCGTCCGGATATGTAGCAGACCTTCGGGTGTTATGAATTCACCCACGGTGCTGATATAGGTGAACTCGGTTTGCACTTCTTGGATGCCGCGGTTCCATGCCGAGTAAATGCCTGCAGGAACTTCCAGATATTTGCCCCCAATTCCTCGGGCGGCTTCTTGATATAAAAGATGGGAGTCGACCGAACTTTGGGTAGCTACCTAGACAAAATCGGGGTCAATTTCGAATAGGGATTTGAGGAATTCGATATGCGAGGCAAGCCTATCCCTGCATTGAAAGACTGGTACGACGATAGTGATCCTCCCATCGGTGGGGCTCACCAGTAGGCTCCTTTTTCCATCAGTTTGAAATTTTGCGGTCGTTCTTGAGGGAGGGGTCGGGTCCAGAACTCGTTATAGATGCCGGCTTTTTCCCAGCGACCTCCCTTGATTCCGAAAAGCAGCTGAAGTTGGCCGCCCAAGTGTAAAGCTTTTTTGCCCAAATGCTTTGCATGAGCGGCTAAGGGGACCGACCAAGCGCCCGCCCCGATCAGGGCAACATCAAAGAGCTGAGATTCCATCTGGGATTTTAGATCCTCCAGGGCCTCAAACCAGTCTTGGTGGCGCGGGATCTCCAGGTACGGCAGTTGTGGACAACGAATAATCATGCAATTATCGCACAATAGTGAAAGCAGAGGATTTAAATTCTCTGGATAAATTCCGAGGCGGGGGAGCAAAGGTAGCTGATGTTGGATGGTTGCTTTGAAGGGTGTGATGACCAGCCATTTCTTTTGGCAAAGGACATTCAGCCAGGAAGCTAAGGGATGAATGGGGTGCAAGGCTTGAAGCGTAATTCTAGTCGCTTGAGGGACATAAGAAGACAATGCCCGGTCTTCGTAGGCAGCCAGAAAGGTTTCAGGGGTTTGCCATTGGGGGACGTAGTCTAGGCTTCGTAGAGAGTGCAGATAGGTATCTCGCCATCGGAAAAATAATTTACGTTTGATAGGAAAAAATCCAGCCGTATGGTACAGGCGTTGGGCCGGTCGCCACCAAGAGGCCGATGGAGGCCAAGGAAGTTGGATCCAGCGGTCAAAATACTCCAAGGCCATCAATTCGGTGGTGCCAATTTTCGCTACCGCAAAGGAGCCGTCCAAGCCAAGCAGGTCGGCGATTCGTTGTTCTTGGGCTAAAATAAGCTCAGGAGATTCTGCCGGACGAACGGCGTTATGCCACCAAGACAATCCGGTCCGTCGATTGAAATGAGGAAACCGCATCGCTGGAAGGGTTTTTAATAAGTTGCCGTCAAAAACTGATGATCCGTTTGTAATATCGTTTTGTAAAAGTTCATGGCGTTGTATGGGAATGGCTTGAGGATCAAGATCTTTCAAATTATAGCACAGTGGGGTTAGCATCGGCCATATGTATCTAGAAAGAGGATCGAGAATTGCCAAGGGCCCGACGACGACCTAGACGTTAACAGAGCACCATGCTTTGCAACCATGAACCAACGAAAACCCACCTTAAGGCTCGACTTTGCTGATGCGCTCGGAAAAGGAATCAAGAACAACAATTTTTTTCACAATCTTTTAAGTCGACATTACGAGGTGCAGATTGTGGATGCCCCGGACGTCTTGATTTTCACCCATTACGGGCACCGAAATAGACTCTACTCCTGTAAAAAAATCTACACGACGCAAGAAAGGTATCCTCCGAACTGGAAGGAGTGTGATGCCGCCGTCACCCCAGCCTACGAGAACCACGAACATGCCTATTACTATCCCTATTTCGCCGCATTCCGGCAACTCGGTGATCTTGTTCGAACTCTCCCGGTTGATGTTGACCGAATTTTGGATGAAAAACGGGGGTTTTGTTCCTTTCTACACAAGTATGTAGACAAGACAGTTGCAAAGAGGACACAGTTTTTTCATGAGCTCAATCGGCGTAAAAAAGTGGATGCCGGTGGTCCAGCATTAAACAACATGGGTTATCTAGTGCCGGATGGTGAAGAGGCTAAGATGAACTTTCTGGCGGGTTACCGGTTCCACCTTGCCTTCGAAAATCGGTTATGTCCAGGGTGGACCACCGAGAAGTTTACGGATCCGTTCCGAGTAAATAGCGTGCCTGTTTATTGGGGAGATCAACGCGCCCTTAGGTGGTTCAACCCCAAGGCTTTCATTAATGTGATGGATTTTAGAAACTTCTCTGAATGTTGTGACTATATTTTACATTTGGAAAACAGCCCCGAGGCCTACGGGAAAATGCTGGCAGAGCCGGCTTTTCAAAATAACCAAGTTCCGACTGAACTTGATGAAAATAGGCTGCTTGAATTCTTAGTCAGAGAAATTGAGAGGGCAGGGGTTCCCGCCGCCCGAAAACGCTGGTTTTGGCCTTTCACTCGCTGGCGCCTAGTAAAGCGAGACAGAATTCATGGCGAGTAAAATCGCAGGGTCCCCACCGACTCAAAAGTCGGGGCCTTGTATTATCTATTTTCACGAAGGGTATTCCCCTTACTTGGCTTTTTCCCTTTGGCAGGCAACTCAAAGCAACCCAGAAGCCCGGGTCATTCTTCTTGGTGACGAGAGCAATCGCATTGCAGGAATACATTATGAGCATTATCTGCTTTCGGACTTTTCGACAAGGTTGAATGAATTCAGAAAAATCTACCAACACTTTCACCCAGGAAATTTGGAGGACGAGCGTCGTTGCATAGAGCGATGGTTATTTCTAGCGGAGTTTGTTAAGTGCCAAGGGATCAATAACTTTATATTCCTGGATAGCGATACGCTACTATTCGAAAACTTCTTAGTCCCCCCCCAGGAATGGGCAGAGTTTGATGCCGCAGGAGCGCCGCTTTTTTGGGGGTTCTGTTTCTTTAGAAAAAACAACTTGGTTGAAAGATTTGCCAGATGGATTATTGATCAGTATCAAAACCCTAAAATCATGCAGGAATGGCGTGCATGCTTTGAGCGGTATCGATCTGGAAATGGCGATCCCGGATTGATAATTCAAGACATGGCATTAGCTGTTTTGTTTGTAAAGGAGACAGGAGCCCGTGTCTTTGATGTTTCGATGCCGCACGGGGGAAAAGTCGTCGACACAGGAAAATGGGGGGGGGCTTTTCTTCAGGGTAAAAAGCATATTGATATTATTTCTCAGGAACAAAAAGGCGGCAAGATCTACGCCCGTACAGACAAGGATTCAGTACAGCTTCAGGCAGTTCATGTGCAAGGTTTTTACAAAAATCATATTGCAGGGCTAACGGGATGGTCGTGGCCTATTTTTCGCTCTTTCTTTAGGCCAAACTACCGAAAGAATATTAAGCAACTGTTTTGGTATGGACTTAATGGGTTTAGGTATCGGTGTTACTTGCGAAGACCTCGCACCTCGTAGATTTTTTGAAAAGTCAGATAAAACGCTGTCTGGGTGAATTACCCAATTATGTTAAGGGATGGTTATGAATAATACGCTGAGATGGAATCAGCTGATCCGCAGTTGCAGGGGTTGGCTATATCGAAGACTACCTTTACGGAGTAGGGCATGGTACCGCAAGAGATTGGCAGGCTACGAACGGAGATGGGGATTGGAGAAAGAGGGGTTTACTAAGGAGGGATTCCTTAGGATATTTCAACGGAGAGTTCTTTACCGCTGTCGACCAGGTTTATTTTATGAAATGGTGACGGGAGATGGTCTCGTGGGAAGTCTGGGGGTTTGGTTGGAAGGGCTGGGTGAGGAATGGAGTGTCGAGGCTTGGGAGCATCGACCTGCGCCATTTGCTTTGTTAAAAAAAAATCGGCCAACAACCAAGATTCATGAAGGGCGGCTGACAATGTGGTCAGCGAAAGAGAGGAAAAAAGATCTAGTTGGCGTCACAACAAGGGGGTCACGAGAGTCCACCGGTGTTTGCAGGGAAATCTGCGCCGGCCAGATTCGGCCCCAATGGGTCGGCTTATGGAATCCAAGTATGAGATCCGCATGGTTTCATCGAATGATTAGTGCGGGCTATGAGCTCGTGCTGGTTTATCAAAGGATGGATTTTTATCGGGATAGAAAAAGATGAATGTAGCATTCCATTCAAATTCGATGTCGTTACGCGGATCAGAGAACGCCCTCTGGGACTACGCGAACTTTAACGAGACGATTCTTGGAAATCAGTCGGTCATCTGTCATCCGGAAGGACTCGAAAGCACGGAGAATCCCACCTTTGCGAAATGGAAGGCCAGATTTCCCCTGATTCCCTATCCCACGCGGAACGAACTTGGTCGGAGGCTTAAGGAAAGCGGGATTGGGGTGCTGTACCAAATCAAGCCGGGGCCTTTTGATGGATTTGTCGTTCCCGGGGTAAAGAACAGCATTCATGCAATGTTTCTGAGCGATGAATTTCATGGGGATTACTTTGCCTATGTCTCGCGTTGGGCCTCGAGAGTCATGACGGGCAAAGAAGAGTCATTCGTTCCTCATTTCGTTCCAAAACTGGAGAGCAAGATGAATCTGAGAGATAAGTTAGAGATTCCAATCGAAGCAAATGTTTTTGGAAGGCATGGCGGTGCTGACACCTTCAACATTCAGTTTGTTAGGGAGGTGGTTCTTCGGCATGCCCAAAAAAACTCAGGAGATCACTTCGTCTTTCTCAACACCGAGCCGATTCGTGGGACGGAGCGGTTTCCCAATGTGCACTATCTTCCGGGCACGGTGGATCCCATGGAAAAGGCGAAATTTCTAGCCACCTGCGATGCGATGTTGCACGCCCGATGGCATGGAGAAACCTTCGGTTTGGCTGTGGGCGAGTTTGCCGTACTTGGCAAGCCCGTGATCACTTTTGGAGGCTCGCGGGAGCGTGCACATCTGGACATGCTGGGTGGTCATGCTCAGATTTACGAATGTGGGGATCAGTTGCTCAAAATCCTTGAAAACTTTGAAGCCCGCCCAGCGTTAGGAACTGCCTATGAAAAGTGGGCCGACCCCCATGTCGTCATGGGGATTTTTCAGCAACGATTTTTGGAAGGAATAAAGTGAGAATTCTTGGCATCTCAGCCTTTTACCATGATTCGGCCGCCGCGCTGGTGGTAGATGGTCGGATTGTGGCTGCTGGACAGGAAGAGCGTTTTAGTCGCAAGAAGCATGACGAGGCCTTTCCCAAAAGAGCGGCGGAATATTGCTTAAGTGAGGCGGGGATCAGGGAGGAAGATCTGGATTACGTCGCTTTTTACGAGAAGCCCCTATGGAAATTCGATCGTCTCTTGGAGACTTATCTTGCTTTCGCACCTGCGGGCTTTTCCTCGTTTCTCAAAGCCATGCCTGTGTGGCTCAAGGACAAATTATTTTTGTCGAACCGGATGAGAGGTCAACTTCCTGGCTATAAAAAGGCTTTTATTTATCCCAGCCACCATGAGTCCCATGCCGCCAGCGCCTTCTTTCCCTCGCCGTTCCAAGATGCGGCTATCCTGACGATGGATGGAGTAGGGGAGTGGGCTACGGCCAGTATCGGGGTGGGGCGGGGTAATCGGATTGAATTGCTCAAGGAACTTCATTTTCCACATTCTCTGGGGCTTCTTTATTCTGCCTTTACCTACTTCTGCGGATTCAAGGTCAATTCCGGTGAATATAAGCTAATGGGGCTGGCCCCCTATGGGGAGTCGATCTATTCCGACCTGATCCGAAAGCACCTAGTAAAGATCTTTGACGACGGGTCGATTTGGATGGATCAGTCCTACTTCAACTACGCGGGAGGATTGACGATGACGTCAAAAAAGTTCAACGGGCTTTTTGGTGGTCCGCCTCGGAAGAAGGAGAGCCCCATCGGAAAAAGAGAGATGGATCTGGCCGCCTCCATCCAGGTGGTGACGGAGGAGATCATGCTGAAGATGGCCCGGCACGCCCATCAACTGACTGGGATGAAGCATCTTTGTCTGGCTGGAGGCGTGGCACTCAACTGCGTGGGAAACGGCAAGCTTCTGCGGGAGGGGCCCTTTGAGGATATTTGGGTTCAACCCGCCTCGGGAGATGCAGGCGGGGCCTTGGGAGCGGCTCTCTTCACTTGGTATCAGCTCCTCGAAAAGCCACGTACCGCTAAGGCAGAGGATTCTATGCAGGGATCCTATCTTGGGCCGGAACCGGAGGACCAGTCCACCCGGGCTTTTCTTGAAAAGGAAGGGGCGAAATTCCTTCACATTCCGGATGACACCAAACTATGTGACGAGGTGGCTGGCCTGATTGCTTCTGAGAAGGTGGTTGGATGGGTCAATGGGAGAATGGAGTTTGGACCACGGGCTCTAGGGGCCAGAAGCATCTTGGGGGATGCCCGAAGCGAAAAGATGCAGACGCAGATGAATATGAAGATCAAGTTTCGGGAGTCATTCAGGCCCTTTGCGCCTTCTGTGCTCGAGGAGAGAGCGGCTGACTGGTTTCAGATTGAACGCAAACATCGAAGTCCTTACATGCTGGTGGTTGCGCCGTTATTGGAGAAACACCGGGAGAAGTCCTCGGGCAACGGAAAGACGGGTCTGGATCGGGTGAGGGAGAGGAGATCTCGTCTGCCGGCGATCACCCATGTGGATTATTCGGCCCGAATGCAGACGGTGGGACAAGGGACTCGATATAGAAAGCTGTTGGAGGCCTTTGAAAGAAAGACCGACTCCCCGGTGATTATCAACACGAGCTTTAATGTTCGGGGTGAGCCGATCGTTTGCACGACCGAGGAAGCCTACCGCTGTTTCTTGAATACCGACATGGACGCACTGGTGATCGGAAACTTTCTTCTCCTGAAGGAGGAGAATGCTGCTGCCAGTGGCGCAGCTCGTGCGGAATATCTCAAAGGATTTGAGTTGGACTAAACTATGATCGCGATTCAGTGGAATCCTGAGCGAAAGCAGCTGCGGCAATTTGCCGGAATCTGGTTTCCGGCCTTCTGCGTCTTGGTCGGGTGGTCGATCGCACGAGAGACCGGGCACTGGTATGTGGTCGAGATCTGTTGGGCCATTACAGGTATAATTTCCATCGCCGGGTTGGTCTGTCCTCCACTCATCCGGCCGATATTTGTGGGGCTGATTCTGTTGACCTATCCGATTGGATGGGTGGTTTCCCATGTCCTTTTGGGTGCAATCTTTTACGGCATTGTGACGCCCATAGGTATAATTTTGCGGCTAACAGGCCACGATCCTTTGCAGCTCAAGGCACCCTTGGACAATTCTCTTTGGAAAAGTCCGACTGGCAAAACAGACGTGGCTAGTTATCTTCGGCAAAGTTAAAGATGAGCACTCAAGGGCCCTCCAAGTTTGAAGTGCAGGCCGCCAAGGCCGGGGGTGGGTTTTTCACTGAATTCTGGATGTTTCTGAAGGAAAACAAGAAGTGGTGGCTCCTTCCGATCCTGCTTGCATTCCTGCTCATGGGAGCCCTTTTGCTCGCAGGCGGGACAGGTGCTGCGCCCTTTATTTACACCCTATTCTAAACTCTTTCGGCCAGAGAATTTCATAAAAAGCACAGTTTCCTCCTAGGGTTAATTTTATTCGCCGGCTTGATCGGGTCAGACTTCACTGTTCGGCAGGTATACAAGTTTTTCTTCAATAAGCCTCGTATTGTTTCTGCTCCCCATCGCAAAAAAAGCGATTTTTACCACCAAGGTATCAGGCCGATGGCCTCTAATGTAGACATCATCGGGCCTTACTCCTGCCAATTTTTCAACAACTCTTTGGGAATGAAGGACAGAGAAAACAGGGAAGTTTCTCTAAAAAAAAGCCGCGGATACTTTTTATGGGGGATTCGTTTACCGAGGGAATCAGCATCGGGTGGGATCAAGCCTTTGTTGGAATAATTTCGAATACTCTCGAAAGGCAGGGGATCGAGGTTTTGAATGGCGCTGTGGTTTCGTATTGCCCCTTGCTAGAAAAAATCTGGTTGAGGTCCGGAAAAAATATTACTGGGGAAACGATGCTCATTGGAACGAGCAAGGTCATCGGCTTGTGGCGGAAGCACTCCTGCAGAACGCGAGCCTTCTTGGCCAAGACTTTGCCAAAGTCAGCCAAAAAACACATCCCCAAAAATAGGTGTATTGCCTTGTAAGGTAAGAGTGTTTCAGGGAGATCACGAGGAGGAGGCTTTTATGCCGAAAAAGGAGGGGTTACTCTTGCAATTTCTGCCCACCAAGCCACGGGAGTGAATATTTCAACAGAAACGGTGGAAGGGAACGAAAAGGCTAAGTATGTCACGACGGTGTTTACTTGTTGGCAGGTATTCCAAAAGGGCGAAGATATTCGCGAAAATAAGGGAATCTTCCATGAAAGGCGAAGCTTTGGCTGGGTTTCCAACGGGGGAATTCGGGGATTCGGTTTTCCATGGAAAACCGCAACGCAATATCCAGCGGAGCAAAGCGGATTCCGGCCGCCAAGGCTTGGGGGTAGAGCTCCTGACAAAAAAAGACATCCGAAAGAGCCCCCTCCCGGTAAAGGTGGGAATGGGCATCGATAAAGTTACGAAATTTCTTGGACTGGAGGCTACAACCGCCGTTGCCCACTCGGTTCGAGCCTGTTTCCAGCCCCCGTTTCTGCCACGGTGCACCGATGTAATCATAGTTCAGGAAAGCCGGATCCCAGAGTTGAAAGTTGACGGGGAATCCGTCCGCCTCGATATGCATCAAAAAGGGGGTTGTGAAATACCGATTGAGTTCAAGAGATTGAAACCGCTGCCCCTGATTTTTATCCGCCGACGGAACCCGGATGAATTCTCCTGGGTGCGCGATGGAGGGTTGGCTTCCGGTAAGATGTCGGACGGCGCCGAATTCGATTCCCGAGCAGACATGGTTGATCACCCGGGCGGAAAGATCCGGACTTTTTTCCGGATTATAAATCAGAAGGGTGACGTCGGGCAGGCCGAGTTTTTTTTGGGGCGGGGGCGGAAGAAGGGGCGCGGATGAAAACCGGCCTGAGAGCCAACGAGGGAGCCAGCGGGTCATTTTTGCAGGGCTTTTTCGATCGAGGCAAGGGCTTGGCGCTTTCCGAAAAACCATGACAAATAAGAAAGGTTCAATCCTCCCCAAAGGGCGACAAGGGTAAGATACGAGCGACCGCAGGGACCCATCATGGGAAGGAAACGCCAGAGGGCAAAAGTCGCAAGGCCGAGCCAGAGGATGACCCAGTGAAGGGTGAAGAAGCTGAAAAATCGGAGGGGAGCCGTGGGTACAAAACCGCCGATCTTGGGGGCGTCGATGGGATAGAAGTAGAGATCCTCAATTTCCGACCCGACGAGCGTGCCTTTCCCCAAGGCCTTGTTCAAACGACCCTCGACAAAGCGAGCGTGGATGCGGGCGAAGTCTACAAAGTGGAGATAAAAGCAGGACTGAGTTCCTGCGGTGATGACGAGCAGGGGAACAAGGGCCAGTGACACAGGGCCGTCCCAAATCAGGCAGCCAATCACGAGAACGAGAAAGAGGTAGAGACCGTGGAAGAACTTTTTGTGGTAGGCGTACTGCATCTCGCGCATCCGACGAAGCTGATCCATCCAAAGGGCAATCTTTTGGTCGGTTTGTGGCATGGCTCCTTTATGCCCAGCGCACAGCCAAAGGACAACCTTGCGACTTTCCTGCAGTGGGTTTTTGGGAGAAGGTAGATGCGTGAAGCCTTTAGAAAATAAACCAGATTCCCGCGTCCCAGGGATAGTTGGGGTAGGGCTTCTGCTGGCCTTGGCCTTAGGATTTGGGCTGGGCCAAAGATTCGGAGCGGGTGGGGTTGAGCCTGAGAGGTTGGCCGCCCCGTCAGCACCATCCCTTTTTCAGCTTCCATCGAAACTGGTCGTTTATCAGGAGGGACCTGCGATTCCTGCTTTGTGGCTGGATACCTTTTCGAGTGGATTGGGAAACCCCAAGATAGATTTACGGGTTTTAGAAAGGAGTTCAGACGGATCGTGGCCGTCGGATGGAGACGTGTACTTGATCAAGGCACGGACTTTCCAACCTTTGAGCCAGATATTTTCTTGGACTGATCTTACAGGACGGGTGCCTCTGGACGGAATCAATCCTGTATTCCAAGGACAAGCTTTCGACCCCACGGGTGTCAAAAGCCGTTCTTGGAGAATTAGCCCATGGTTTTTTATGAAAAAAGTGGCACCAGGAACTCCACACAAGGTGGCTTTGGCCGCTCCCGCGCGTTGGGCTGGCGAGCCCCAGTCTCTTTTTCCAAGTGATCCAGATCTGATGGGCGCAATTTGGCTTAAGTCACAGGGTAAACCGATCAATCTGGGTGGAGAGACAACCCAGCAGATGGCACGGCAGCAGGTCGAGGCCACATTAAGCGGCAAGTTGGCTTCGGAGCAGGAGTGTTGGGAGGGATTAAAGAATGGAAGCGTGCAGTTGAGTTATCTCCCTGCCTGGAGGCTCGTCCTAGATCCACAGGCGGGTGGGGGTCTGATCCGCTGGTCTGCGTTGCCTGCGGGCACGATTGTAGATTTCGAAGTGATGGGGGTAAGGGAGGAGTCTTCAAGAAAAGAGGTGGCGTTCCGTTTTTTGGAGTTTTTGTTAGCTGGGCCTCAGCAGTCGGCTCTGCTTGGGGCAACGGGTTATTTTCCCGTTCGATCGAAGGTGGGGGCGGAGTGGGTGGGATCGGCACTGATCATGCCCTCGGGACCATGGTTTGACCGGAGCGAGTTTATCATGTGGCCGTATCCGAGAGTCGCGGTCACTCCTCCCCAGCCAATTTCTGAAACAAACGCGGTTGTCCCTATAAGTGGCGGGGAGCAGAAAAGTGAGTAGGCTTCAAGTCAGGTGCGATGTGTAAGTCGCGCCCTATCTAACTATGAATTTAAAAGACAAGGTCGTGCTGATTACAGGAGCCGGGTCTGGGCTAGGGAAGGCCTTGGCTTTGGCGTCGGGGCAGGTTGGGGCTAAGGTGATTTGTGCGGGTAGGAGAACGGATAAGATTCAGCAGACCTCTGATGTGGTGACAAAGGACGGAGGTGTGGGCACGGCTTTGGAGATGGATGTTACGGATTTAAAATCGGTAGAGAAGGGGCTGAAGATGGCAGAGAAGGTCGGGCCGATCGATGTTTTGATCAACAACGCGGGAATCATCACCGGGATGAAAGCGGTGCAGGATCTGCCCGTAGAGGAGTGGGATAAAATTATGGCGACCAATGTACGGGGTCCATATCTGCTGATGAGGGCAATTTTGCCGGGGATGATTCAGCGTGGATTTGGGCGGATTTTGAACATCAGTGCCC
>Ga0164294_10002512_pt1 | contig 16546 bp, 12 predicted proteins | sample GEODES005metaG_FD_111479 | JGI IMG/M metagenome (GOLD analysis project Ga0164294, IMG submission 111479) | Oligotrophic lake water microbial communities from Sparkling Lake, Wisconsin, USA - GEODES005 metaG | ecosystem: Environmental > Aquatic > Freshwater > Lake | place: USA: Sparkling Lake...
CTCTCTACCTCTCATACTCCAATTGACTTTGATTTATCAAAAGAAGATTTAAAAAGAGAATATGATGCAATTGATTGTAATGATGAACATTATTATTCTAGAGATTGTAATAAATTTTTATTAAAAAAAGAATTTGTGGAGAGAGAATATCTCTCTGAACATTCGGAAGAAAACCCTTTTTTATATCCAAATTTAAATGATAAAGAGTTTAATATTAAGATTGCTACTAAAAAAGAGTTCAATGATACAAAATATGATGGAAAAATTTATGAAAATATTAAAGAACAGGCTGACCTTTTAGCAAAAGCGGATTTTGAATTACAACCTCATCAAGCATTTGTCAAAAACTTTATGTCATTTCAAACACCTTATAGTAGTTTATTGCTCTATCATGGATTAGGAACGGGCAAAACTTGCAGTGCAATTGGTGTGTGCGAAGAGATGCGAGATTATATGAAACAAACTGGTATAACAAAAAGAATTATTATTGTTGCTTCCGAAAATGTTCAAGATAATTTTAAATTACAGCTATTTGACGAGAGAAAACTAAAACAAGTTGATGGCATATGGAATATTAAAGGTTGTATTGGAAATAAATTACTAAAAGAGATAAATCCAATGAATATGAAAGGATTGTCTAGAGAGAAAGTTGTTAGCCAAATTAAAAATTTAATTAATTCATACTATATCTTTCTAGGATATATTCAATTTGCAAACTATATAATTAAAACTATGAATTATGAAGATGAAGTTAAAAGACAGGGATTTAAAAGAAGAACTAAACAAAAAGAACCTGGTCGTGCAGATGAAAAAACAAAAATTCAAATGTTTAAAGAAAATAAAATAGATCTTAATGTTAGAATTATTAAAAGACTTAGAAATGAATTTAATAATAGATTAGTTGTAATTGATGAAGTTCATAATATTCGTAAAACGGATGAAAATGAAAATAGTAAAAAAGTTGCTGTAAATTTAGAACTACTAGTTAAAGCTGCACAAAATATGCGTTTTTTACTTCTCTCTGCTACTCCTATGTACAATAATTATAAAGAAATTATTTGGCTTCTAAATTTAATGAATACAAATGATAGAAGAGCTAGAGTTGAAGTAAAAGATATTTTTGATAAAAAAGGCGATTTTAAGAAAAATGGAGAAGAACTTCTAATTAGAAAAGCCACCGGATATATTTCATTTGTTCGTGGAGAGAACCCTTACAATTTTCCATATAGAGTTTACCCTAGTGAGTTTGCAAAAGAAAACACGTTTCCAGCAATTAAGTATCCTTCATATCAAATGAACCTTGTTAAAATTAAACATGAAGATAAAAAACGAATATTAAGTTTATATTTAACAAATGTTAATGAATGTGATAATTGTGGTAAATGTCAATATTGTGTTTATAAATACATTATTCATAATTTAAGAAATAAAAAATTTTTATTAACTACAAAAACTGGAGATGTAAGAGAGATGCCTAGTTTTCAGAATATGGAATCATTTGGATATGATAAATTGCAAATACCTTTGGAATCTCTTATTATTTCATATCCAATTCACGGATTAAAAGCAGAATTAGATGAAATGCCTCCTGAAAAATTGTCTCAAGAATTGGCACCAAGTTTTTCTGAAACTATTGTTAATGAAGACGATGAAGAAAATGATGGTAAAAATTTAGAACCTGTAGAAGAAAATATAGAAGAACACGATAGAGAACCTGAATTTGATTTATCTCTCGATGCTAGTGAAGACGATAGTAAAAAATCAAAACGATTTAGATGTCCAAAAGGTCAAAAACAAGAGCCACCAAAATCTAAAATATGTGTGCCTAAAAATAAATCCGGTGGAGATGTAATACTAACAGGTGGCTCTTCTATTGACCCAAAACAATTAACTGGTAAATTAGGTTTAGAGAGAATGATGAATTTCATTGAAAAAAATGCACCTCCAACTAAAGGGGAATATGAATATAAAAAATCCACATTAGATAATTATGGTAGAATATTCTCTCGAGATATAATTGGAAAATACAGTGCTAAAATTAAATCTATAATTGATAATATTGTAAACCCAGAAACAGGTAATGTATCTGAAGGCATTATATTAATTTACTCTCAGTATATTGATGGTGGATTAATTCCATTGGCACTTGCATTAGAAGAAATGGGATTTGCACGATTTGGTCAAAAAGGAACAAAACCATTATTTAAAGAGAGACCAACTAATATTGTTGACGTTAGAACAATGAAACCGTCAGAAGATAAAACAAATTTTATGCCTGCCCGGTACGCTATGATTACAGGTGATACAAAGTTGTCTCCAGATAATGATTTTGAAGTTAAAGGATTAACAAGTGATAATAATAAAGATGGTCATAAAGTAAAAGTAGTTTTAATATCTAAAGCAGGTTCAGAAGGTATAGACTTTAAGTTTATTCGTCAAGTACATATAATAGACCCATGGTATAATATGAACCGTATTGAACAAATCATAGGCCGAGCAGTTCGTAATTTCTCTCATAAAGACTTACCATTTGAAAAAAGAAATGTCGAAATTTTTATGTATGGAACAATATTAGGTAACAATATAGAAGAAGCGGCTGATTTATATGTTTATCGTGTAGCTGAATATAAAGCAATACAAATTGGGAAAGTAACTAGAGTTTTAAAAGAAAGTGCTGTTGATTGTATTATAAATCATGATCAAACAAATTTTACACAAAAAATGTTTCAATCTATTTTAAAGGAACCGATTAAACAAGAATTATCAAATGGTATGATTTTAAATGATTTTAAAATTGGTGATGCTCCTTTCTCTCCTGCTTGTGATTATATGGCGGATTGTAATTTTAATTGTAGACCAGATAAAGATATAAATGAAGATGAATTAAACGAAGATACATATAATGAAAGTTTTATTATGATGAATTCTGAAAAAATTTTACAACGCATAAGAATGCTTATGAAAGAGAGTTTTTTTTATAAAAAAGACGTATTAATAAAATCTATACAAACTCCTAAAGAATATCCTTATGTTCAAATTTTTGCAGCATTAACACAATTAATAGAAGATGAGAATGAGTTTATTACAGATAAATATGGACGAAATGGTAGATTAGTAAATATAGGTGAATATTATTTATTTCAACCAATTGAATTAAGAGATAAAAACGCATCTATATTTGATAGGTCTGTTCCAATTGATTATAAACATAGTATGATTAATTTTGAAATTAAACAAAATATTGTTAAGCCTGTAATTGATAAAAGAAATTTAAGTAAGGCATTAATCGAAGAAGAAAAAATAGGTTTCCCTGAAGGTAAACGAATTGTTGATGAAATGAAAGTTAATTTTGATATTAGTCGCGAATTTTCTAAAAAACAAAAAGTTCCAAGAGGAGATGATAATTGGTATAAACATTGTGGTATTGTTATAAGAAAAATGTCGAAAGATTTTCCAGATTCAAAAGCACATTTGATTAATTATATTGTAGCACATATGATAGAACTCCTTTCATTTGAAGAGAAACTAGATGTTTTAAATTATTTATATTCATTAGATAATATACAAGAAGGGACATTTGAGTGGATTGCAAAAGAATACTTTGAAATGAATAGTATTACAACAAGAAGTTTTACTGCATTTGTTATGTATAAATTAAACAAATTAATGGTTATGATATTAAATAAAGATAACAAATGGATTGAAGCTGAACCAGAAGATAAGAGAGAAATTTCTATATCAAAAGAAGGAAAAGATTTTTTTACAATGAAACCAAATGAATATAATAAAATTTTAGGTTTTATTGGATATGACAAAAGCAATCGTAATTTAGTATTTAAAACAAAAGATATGACATCAAAACGTGATACAGGTGCTAGATGTGATGAAGCAGGAAAGGTTAAAACGCTTCAAAAATTAAATGAAATTATAGGTGAAACTAAATATACTAATGAAAATACAAAAATGCAAAAAGACGCAGATGGCAATATTATTAATGAAGCTGTAGGGCAAGTTGAATTATGCGTTCTTCAAGAATTTATTTTACGATTTTTCAATACAATTAAGAGAGATGATAAAAAATGGTTTTTAACACCTGAATTAGCAATAGGATATAAACTTTATACTATACATGTTTAACACAACATTAAAGAGCGTTTTAAAATTTAATTATATTTAATAAATAAAATTGACAAAAAATATAATTAAAAGATTATATGTATTAAATATATAATGGAAACTGTATCTAAACCAACACAAAAAAGAAGGAGAGAAGCAAAATTACAATCTGTTTACTCTAGATGTTTAATTACCAGAAAAATTGTTTTACCAATTACTACAATTGGTAAGAATTTAAAAGAAACTATCGAAGAAAATATTAAAGCAAATTTTGAAGGTAAGTGTGTTGTTGAAGGATATATAAAACCAAATTCATGTGTAATTCTTTCATATTCTAGTGGAACTATTATGAATGGTAATAAAATTATATTTGAAGTAGTATTTGAATGTGATATTTGTTTCCCTGTTGAAGGACAGTTAATAGATTGTGTTGCTAAAAATATTACCAAAGCAGGCATTCGCGCAGAAAGTGCAGATGATGTTCCGTCACCAATTGTTGTATTTATTGCAAAGGATCATCACTATGCTATCCCATTCTTTTCAGAAATTAAAGAAGGAGATAAATTTAAAGTTCAAGTCATTGGACAACGTTTTGAACTAAATGACAAATATATTTCAATTATAGGAACAATTAAGGAAAATAAAGAACTTAAAGAAAAAGAAAATTTTCAAAAATCTAAACCAAAATTAGTTTTTGAAGATTAAAATTACACATTTCATATGCTATAAATACTAGAAATTTGTATTACGTAATTGTTATTAAATATTTTTTATTTTTATATATTTAATTATTAATTTAAAAACAAAATGCTTTAATTTATAAAATGGAAGCAATTCTTTCAACAAATGATGTTAACAATTATTCTGTTAGTGAACTTAATTACATAAGAGAAACTATTGAAAATATGAATAAATTTAATCAAATCGAGGTACTTAGAATATTAAACAGACATCCTCAAGTAATTTTAAACGAAAATAAATATGGAATACATATTAATCTTTCTGAACTTAATAAAGAAATTATTGACGAATTAACCGTTTATATTAAATATGTTAATACACAAGAGATTACATTAAATAGTATTGAACAACAAAAAGAAGATTATAGAAATACATATTTTGCAAAAGATATTAAAGATAATAGTAAATTATTAAGTAACAAGTAAAATGATTTCATATAATGATGTATTTGATGAATTACAAAATTATATATTAAATGAAGAGAATATGCAGAAATCTTTGAGATTAAAAATTACAAAGTCTAAAGCAAATTCCGTTACTGTTTTAAATTACAATAATTATAAGCCAAATATTGTAAAAAAAACTGACTTATTTATTCCTCATCAACAAGACACTCTTTTTTGGTGTTTTTATATAATGAAAAATGGCGATGTAAACTACGAAACAATGTTCAATAAAAATTCTTTAGTTGCTAAACAATTGAAAATTGATTTAATTTCAACAATTAGAAAAAATAAAGATGTGCTTAAAATGTATAAATTTGATACAAAGTCTAATATAGAAAACAATTTAGCTAATGATAACACTATAAACTCGAAAACATTATTATCATTATGTGCAGTTGAAAATATAAATGTTATTTATATTAGCAAAAAAACTTATTATGAACTATTAATGAATGATACAAATATAATTTATATTGTTCGCGAAATCCCATCTCAAAGCAAATATAATAATAAATACGGTTTTGAAATGGCTACAGAAGAAACAATTGATAATATTAAAAAATCATTATATAAAATCGAAAATGTTGCCAAACCTATTAAAGCATTATCATCTTATAAAGTGCAAGACCTTCTTGATATATGTAATAAATTAGATATTGAAATTACTAATAAAGAAACTGGAAAGGCAAAAACGAAAAATGAATTATATGAAACAATTATTCACTATTTTTAAATTTAAAAAAAAATGAACTATAATTTAAAAATATGTCATATTATATATATATATAATAATGAGTGCTATTGAAAAATCAATTGTTTCTAATTTAGAAGGTGAACTTGAATCCATTGATTATGGTGAGCCAGAATTAAATACATTATTTAAAAGTCTTGATTCAGAAACAAAAAAGAAAATTTTAAAATATCCAAACAAGGAAATTCAATTATCAATTTTGAGAAATTTGGCAGACCCTGAATTGAGTGAATTTTGGAACAGTTTAACTGAAAAAGATAAATTAAAGATTGATTCATTTGGTATTCGTGATAGATTTGTATTTTTGAAGCAAATGTTGAAGGATAAAAAAAGAAACGAAGTTGAAAAGTCTAAAGCAAAATCATCATCTAGTCCTGCACTTTACAAGGAAGAGGATAAAATGGGGTTAGAGTATAGAAAAACTTTACAGAAATGGGATGCAGAAGATATGAAAAAAATAAGAGAAGGAACATATGAAGGTGACCCTGAAAAATGGAAACCACGTGTAAAGGCAAAATATGTTCGCACATTTACACCTGATGGCGAGCCAGAAGAACAAGAACCAAAACAAAAACCAGAACAAGAACAACAACCAAAACCAGAACAAGAACCACAACAAAAACAAGAAATAGAAACATCTGCGCAACTCTTAGAGGTTTTAGAACCAGAAGAAGAAGTTGAAGTACCAAAAAAGGAAGTAAAAGAAACTCCTCAAGAAAGATTAAATAATTTAATTAAAATATTTTACGCTAGCAACCCATATACATTTAACCCTTCTGTTAATCATGAACTCGAAGTAAAATTTGGAACAAAGGATATAAAAGATATAAAAAAATTAACTCGTAATGATTATGATAATGTCATTAAAAAGCTTAAATCTTCAGGATTTAAAATTGCAGGTGATAGTAATGGACAATATTATTTGCGCATTTATTGCGAATTTCGTGACAACGATGGTCAACAAAAATTATCAAACGTAAGAACTGAGATAAAAGGATTACATACTATACAAGATTATTGTAAAAGTAATGATATAAAATCTCTATACACTGCAAATCCTACAGCAATTGAATTTATACAAAAAAAACAAGTCTTTATTAAGAAAGACGGAAATTCAATTAAAATATTTCCTGTTGATTCTGACGATTTCAATTTCAGAGCTACTTACAGTTTAGAAGAGAAAATTAAAATGGGTGTTCAAAATAATATAATGACTAACTGGAGGTCAGAAAAAAAAGAATTTCGATTTTTAAATCGTGTTTCTTTCGAACATCCAGACTATCCTTTTATTGTAGACGTTAGTATATCAAAATTTGGTAACAGACGTCCAGATAAATTTGGTCGTGAAAATCGAGGTCCAATGATTCGTTATTATACTTTGGATGAGTCAAATATATTTGAAAATTCCGAAGTTTATGAATTTGAAATCGAAATTAATAACAAAAAAATAGGACCTCAAACAAAATTTAACAATCCTGATTTAATCCTTGTTGCTTTAAGAAAAGTCGTAAAAATTATTTTGTGTGGACTTCAACAAACAAATTATCCTATTTCATACCCTGAACAAAAAATGATAATGAATAACTATATGAGATTAATTTGGAAAGACGAATTTAATCCTTCTAAACCAATAAATAGTAGAAACTTTATAGGACCTAATTCTATCACTTTACAACTAAAAAATATAGCTCCTATTGATGAAAATTCTAATGAACCTAACATTAGAAAAGATTTTGTTGTTACTGATAAAGCAGACGGTGAACGTCATTTATTATATATATCTGAAAAAGGTGAATTATACCTTATAAATACAAATATGGATGTTATATTTACAGGAGCAAAAACTTATAGTAATGAGTGTTTTGGTTCATTAATAGATGGTGAATTAATTAAACATGATAAAAATGGTAAATTCATAAATTTATATGCAGCATTTGATGTTTATTATTTTAAACATAAAGACATACGAGATAATAAATTTATATTATTAGATGAAAGGGATGAAGTAGAAGACACAAGATATAAATTTCTTATATTTATACAGCGTAATTTAAAACTTGTTTCTGTGCTTGACACTGGTAAACCACAAGTAAAAAAAACAGCTAAGGAAATGCTTCAAAGTTTTGGAAAAGTAAATGATTTTATATCACCACTTAAATTTGTTTCAAAAGAATTCTTCCCTGCAAGTATCAAACAAAGTATATTTGACGGTTGTAATAAAATTTTACAAAAAGAGAGAGAAGGAAGATTTGAATATAACACAGATGGATTGATATTTTCACACGCATTATATGGTGTAGGGTCAAATGAAATTGGCAAAACAGGTCCTAAAACAAAAATAACTTGGGAAAATTCTTTTAAATGGAAACCACCTCAATATAATACTATCGACTTTCTAATTAGTACATTAAAAGGTCCTAATGGAGATGATATAATAAAAACATTTTATGAAGATGGTATTAATAATGATTCAGCAGTTCAATACAATGAATATAAAATTATTGAACTGAGATGCGGATTTAGAGAATCTAAAGACGGTTTTATTAATCCTTGTCAAGATATAATTGATGATAAAATTCCTGATTATACACCTCGTTTTGAAGATAAACAAGAAGATGATTATGTGCCTATGAGATTTTATCCTACTGAACCATATGATCCAAATGCTGGTTTATGCAACTTAATGTTAAGAACTGACGGTTCTGGAGGTAAAAAAATGTTTTCATTGGAAAATGAAGTATTTGAAGATAACACTATTGTTGAATTCAGTTACGATTTAACTAAAGAAGATGGGTGGAAATGGATACCATTACGAGTAAGATATGATAAGACTGCCAAACTAAGACGTGGAGAAAAAGAATTTGGAAATGCATATAAAGTATGTAATGAAAACTGGAAATCAATTCATCCAAGCGGAAGAATAACAGAAGATATGTTGTCTACTGGTTTAGGCATTCCAAGTGTAAATGTAAGCGAAGATGTTTATTATAATACACCGGCCGGAAAATTTAAAACTGAAGCTATGAAGAATTTTCATAATTTGTATGTTAAAAAGAAGCTTATTATTGGCTCTTCAAAGCAAGGCGACACGTTAATAGATTTTGCTTGTGGTAAAGGAGGTGACCTTCCTAAATGGATTGCAGCAAAATTATCATTTGTATTTGGTATTGATATATCAAAAGACAATTTAGAAAATCGTCTAGATGGAGCTTGTGCAAGATTTTTAAAAATGAAAAAATCAAATAAAAATGTGCCATATGCTTTATTTGTAAATGGAAATAGTGCGTTTAATATTAAAGATGGTAGTGCAATGTTAAACGATAGAGCAAAACAAATTACATCAGCAGTCTTTGGAAGAGGGGATAAAGAAACAGAAAAAATTGGAAAAGGTGTAGCTAGACAATATGGCAAAGGAGTAGACGGATTTAATGTTTCTTCTTGTCAATTTGCTATACACTATTTCTTTGAAAATCCTGACACATTAAAAGGGTTTTTAAAAAATTTAGCGGAATGTACTAAACATAATGGATACTTTATTGGTACGTGTTATGATGGTAAATTAGTATTTAATAAACTTAGAAAGATAAAAACTGGTGAATCCGTAAAAATTATTGAAAATGAGAAAAAAATATGGGAAATTACGAAAAGCTATGGCGGTGAAACGTTTGACGACGATTCTAGTTCAATTGGTTATAGAATAGATGTATATCAGGAATCAATAAATCAAACTATTTCAGAATATTTAGTAAATTTTGATTATTTAAATCGTGTTATGAGTGCTTATGGGTTTGAAATAATAAGCCGTGAAGAGGCTCAAGATATGGGGCTTCCAGATGGTTCAGGATTATTTAGTGAATTATTCGCATATATGTTGAGTGAAATTGAGAAAAATAAATTTAAAGCAAAAGACTATGAACAAGCTCCATTTATGAGTGGACCTGAAAAAGATATTTCATTCTTGAATAGATATTTTATATATAAAAAAATTAGAACAGTTAATACAGAAAACGTTGAGCTTGAATTGGGCGAATATCAAGAAACTGCGGCCTTAAGAAACGCTGAAGATACAAAACAAGCGCAAAGTGTTGCATTAGAAGAAGAAAAAAAAATAATACCTAAGGTAAGAAAGTTAGCAAAAAAAATAATGCTTGTAAATGCAACTGAAGCGATCGATGAACCAAAATCTCGTGAACCTGAAAGTAAACCCAAAAAAACTAAAAAATCAAAAGAACAAGAAAAAAAAGAACCAGAAAAAAAAGAACCAGAAATAAAACCACAAAAGACATTAAAACCTTTAGTTTTAAATAACGATACTGACACAGACGAAGACTAATTAGTATAAAATCGTTAACTACTTAAATAAATATTATAATATATATTAGTTAACAAATGAGCTATTATATATTACCAAAAATAAATAATAATATTTATGTAAATCCTGAAAGTTCAGAAGGTTCTATTAACCCATATATTTCATACAGTCTTTTTAACTATTATACTGAAATGCAAACCCAAATTTTGAATTTATGTTCTAATGATAACGATATATCATGCAATAAGTATGACGATATTATTAAAATTGTTAATCCATATGAATATATTTTTTCTAATGTTCCTGGTTCCAAATTTTCTGTTAGTAAACTTAAACCAAAATCCAATGTATTCTATGATTTTTTAGAAGTATGTATAACACTTAATATATTTGATTTATATAAATCAAACACGATAAAAACATTGCACATAACAAATAACAGTAATGATACAACAGAATGCTTTGAAATGTTGAGAGAAAATTTCAATGACGAAGTTAATTTTTATAACGAAATAAATGAAGAAACAATCTGTTTAATTGGAGATGATAAGTTTAATTTTTTATTTTTTGAAGCTAAAACTAATAATTTTAATCAATATATTATTTCATTGATAGAAATATTGATGATTATTTTTAGAAATCAATCATCAAATGGTAGTTGTGTAATAAGAATTAATGATATTTTTCATAAACCAATTATAGATATTATTTACATATTATCATCATTATATGAAAAAACGTATATTTTAAAACCAAATACAAGCAATATTACTAAATTTGATAAGTATATTATTTGTAAAAATTTTCAAACAAATAAAGATAAACTTACAAATTTAAAATTTAATTATTTTAAACTTTTAGTTTTTTTAAAAAAATTAAATAATAAAACAACAATATCATCAATTATTAATTATGATATACCATATTATTTTAAATCAAGATTAAATGATATTAATATTATTTTTGGACAACAACAATTGGAAACTTTAGATTTAATAATAAATATTTTTAAAAATAAAAACAAACATGAAAAAATAGAAACTATAAAAAAAATAAATATACAAAAATCTGTCTCTTGGTGTGAAAAATATAAAATTCCTTGTAATAAATTTTCAGAAAAAACTAATATATTTTTGCCAATTAATAAAGAAGATAATAAAGAAGATAATAAAGAAGATAATAAAGAAGACAATAGAGAACAAACTAAAGAATATATGTAAATATATTTTATTTGATACTAAAATATATTTTGAATTTTTATAAAAATTAATGAAACTATAATAAAGAATATATTATTGAATAATTATTTATATTAGAGTTATATTAGAATTATATTAGAATTATATTAGAATTATATTATTTATGAGAAGCGCTTCCAGTAGTTGTATTATATGTATTTGGTGATTGAGAGAAATGGTTAGAGCTTTTCCAAGTAGAAGGAAAATCTCTATATGTAAGTTGTTGAGAAATTGGTAGTCTATATGAAGGTAATGTCTTATAAGAACAATATTTCTTATTTTGAAATTGTCCTGATTGATAGAAATTAAGAGGATATTTAATACATCCTCTATTAGCAGGTTTATTTTTATATAAATTAGCAACATTATTATTTTCACCATAATATAACTGATTAGCATTTACTAATAATGGGCCAGTATTATTATAGTTATTAATAGAAGCCGCGTTAGTGGAAATAGTGTCGACATTAAGTTTAAGAATTCTAGTAGAACTACTCACCGCACCTTGTTTAGCGTATTGGTAGTTATTAGGATTATACACAACAAGTTGACAACCAGTGGGATTAGATGGTCCTGTTGGCGGCATTCCCCAATAAGGATTATTAATAAACTCATTAAATATCTTTAATGCTTGCGTTTTTTGATTATCAGGTAGTCCATTTAGCCAAGTAAAAAATCCTTGAATAGAATTAATATTAAGCGTATAAAAGTTATTTACTTGCACCTGTGTTATAATTTGTAAATTAACCATAAGAGACAGCATTTGACTAATTAGCGCATTTTCAGTTGCATTATAAATTTGTGCATTAGGTTGACAATTAGCGAGATATACATTTGCAAGTGATTCGGGACTTCCAGGAGCTGGCCCATTGTTACCATTTACAGAATAATAATAAGGATTATTGTTGTATATTCCATTTGTAAGATTTGTTTTATATGATAAAAAATTAAATGCTTTTTGGTTATAAGTTTTGCATCTATTTTGTAAATATTGGTAGTGTGTAGTGTAATAGTTAGTTGGTAAAAATGTATTTGCATAAATAACTCTGCGTTTAGCTTTTCTTTCATCATTACAACACCAAGTAGGATTTGTTGTATTTGGTTCAGGATTTTCTTCTAAATAAGTTAAATTAGGTTTATAACTTGCAACAATACCTATACCTTCACATGTTTGACAATCTTTATTAAGTTGTGAAACACCATCTATTTCATTAGGTGGATTTAGTTTAACTGTATAAGCACCAGGTGCACCCATCATATCATTTAATAAACCTGAACTACTTCGAGAACCACCAAGAGGAACAGATGTACTTGATTTAACAAATCTGTTAGTATTATAATTAATTAAAGCATTTTCATCAATTGTTAGTTGAATATTACTATTATAAGGGTCTTTTCCAACTAGATTTGGAACACCTGTTGTAGGTTGAGGAGGAATAACTCTGCCTTTTCTATAATGTTTAATTGGTCTTGGTAATCCAAAACCAGTTTGAAAAACATTTCCAGGATCTTTGTTTGTTAAAGGTCTTATATGTCCAGGAGCTGTTCCTACTGGAAAACTATTCGGACCTACTCCTTTCCATGGTATATATTGTTTATTATAATATGTGCTTTGGTGTGTATATCCTGAAGCAGGCATAGAATTCATTCCTAATGGATAAAAAGCTGATGACATTTATATTATTATGAAAGAAAATAAAAAGTAATATTATATTATATTAATGTTGAGCTTGATTAATTTACTTATAATATTTTTTATCCTATTAATAATTTCGCAAATTATTTTAGCACGCGATATTTCACTAATTGAAGGTTTAACGGGATTACCACCTGGTCCACCCTCTAACCCTAATCCTAGTTCTAATTCTAGTTATCAACCATATAATACAAATAATGAACAAAATGCTTTAGTTTTAGCTCAACAAAATGCTGGAAATATACAAGTTTTAAAACAACAATTAGATGGATTAACAGGACTAAATTCAGAAGTGCAAGATATTAGTGGTAATGTTGTTAAATTACAAGGACAAGTTACCCAATTAGTAGCTGCACAACAACAATATGCAAATAATTTAACAGGTGGAACACCTCCTAATGTAACAGGAACAAGCAGTTAAATATAAATAGAAATTAATAATTAGATAACGTCATAATTGTAATATTTATAAAAATAAATATATTTATATAATTTAAGTATAATGTCTAATATATTTCAAGAAGTATTAACTGATGCAGGAGCGGTTGAACAAAAACTACTAGGACCAACTTATCCGTATTATAAAAATATAAAAACCCCTAGTCAGTTAGGAATGAGTAGTGATGGAACTATTCAACAAATGGCACAAGATGTAAACGGATTAATACAATATGTAGAAGTATTAGTAACAGGAAATAGTCAAGCTTCTGCAACTGGAGGGCCTTTAGGAAACAAATTTTTTTTACAAACAGGTGCAAAGTGTGCTGCTATAGATAATTGTTCTAATCCAAATGATCCTTCTACATGTCAACAAGTAGATAGATATATTTATGTAGATAATGTTCCTGTGGGAAATATACCTTTTATATCACAAGGACTTGGTGTAAACTTTTCAGAGTTTAAAGGTTTAATTCCAGGTGCAATGGGAAATTTAAATGTGTTAAATCCATTTGCTATTATGCGGGCATTTATGTCAGGTTCTACACCTCCGTGTCAGGAATTAACAATGCAAACAATAGATGTTAATAATAATCAATCTTCAGAAACACATTATGTAACATTAGCAGATATTGGTAATATGGACCCTTGCACATTTTCTAATGGTAAGAATCCTGTAACAAATGCTACCTGCCAAGAAACATTCCAAACTGGAGTTGGAAAAGATGCTGCACCTGTTATGTCAGATGATCCAGTAGACCAAATGTACTTTGCTAGTTTAGCAGCAATTGGAATTTATATTTTATATCGATTTATGGAAAAATCACGCTAAAATTATTTTAATTTATTATAAATTATATATACCTAATTTATAATGTCAACTAAAATGTGCAAAGGAATTTCTTATAAAATTTCAGGGAAAAGTTATTGCGTTAGAGAGAAAAAAACTAAGATGAGAAGGAAAACAAGAACATATTTAAAAAAAACAAAAAACACAAAAAGAACAAAAAGAACAAAAAGCATTAGAAAAACAACAGATAGAAAAAGAAGAAAAAATATAGCAAGAGGTCCAGGCGACGATGATTATTATGATATAACACAATGTTGTATGTGTAGTAAAAATGTAAATGTAAATGACAAAATAAATACGCTTATTCCTTTGGAATGTTTACAGAAACACGATAATAGAGCACATAGAATATGTAAAGAATGTTGGTTCAGACCTAAAACCGGTTTCGCTATAGAAGGAGTTTCTCATAAATGTCCTGGTTGTGAAAAAGGGATGCCTTTAACACGCGTTAAAACTCCAGAATTTGTACGCGTTAAAACTCCAGAATTTGTTGATTTAACAATGGATTCTGATTAATTTTTTTATCGCTTTCACTTATTTTACGCTTGAATAAAATTAATATTTTACACTTTTTCTCATTTAAAATGCCCATTTTTATAAAATTAATAGCATATATTTTTGTGATCTATCAACAAGTCATAATCACATTTATGATTATGGAAAATATAATCATCCCATAATTTTACAGAAGTCATATATAATGCTGCACCCATACCCATATATGAAAATGCAGGGTTAATTCGTTTATGTACTACGCAAATAAATACTTCAATAGTCAATTCTGGGTTTTTTTGTTTTATTTCTTTCATAATCTCTACTATTCTAACTTTTCCATAGGGTAACTTATCCACTATACTAATAAAACTTAAGTCAATTTACGCAGAAATTAATATTATTGAATAATTTTATAAAAATATTAATTTACAATAAAATAAATTTATGATTAATAAAATGGTTCTTTGAAGCAGATTCAGTTAGTACACCATTGGCCCATACTCCAAATCGCTGATCATCGTTTCCATTATTTTCCAAAATAAAATGGTAATAAGTATATAAATTTGTATTCTCCAATTTTATAAATTGTTTGGATAGAGCAGACACTAATAAATATTTATCATCAACCATTTCTACTTTTTTTTCTTTAAAACTACCTAAATCATCAACTAAAACAGAATGCCAACCCGTGACAATTAAATCTTCTAATATTCCATTTGTTTCATTTTTTTCCATTTTATACATACATTCACTAAATTTTTCTGGGTTATTTACCATAACATTTTTACCAATTAAATCTATTTTTCTATATCCATGTTTATAACTCTTTACTAAATCTCCTTTTCTTAAATTCTCAATTGGAATATATTCTTCTTGTAAATTTTTGTTTAAACATAGAATTTTGGTTCCTTCATTGAAACAAGATGGATCTGAAATTGGGTTTATAGTAAAAACATAAGCAATATTAATTATATCATTCCATGAACCATTTGAATAATAACTTAATCGTGCGGGTATAGTTCTAGAACTCCATAAAGCCCATTCTGTTGCGCTATATTGTTGATCTAAATCTGGAATACTTGAAATTGTTGTCCCCCCTACAGGAAATATATTTTGTTGATTTGCACCATAATAAGATAAACTAGTATAAAATAAATTATTACTTGTTGTATTATTATGAATTCCATTTGTATTGGTAAATGTAGCGGGACTTGTTATAAGTAAATTATTAGAAAATGTTATATCACTAGCATTGTAAAATGATGTAACTGAATTATTACTATTAGTTACACTAAAATATCCGTTAAAAAATGCACTATTACTTACTCTCTCTGCCATACTAATAGAATACCACGATACCGCTGCCATTATACAATTATATAATATATAAAAAAATACAAAAATTATAATTCTGTAAATGGTTTATGATTTGTAAATTCTTTACCATTATCAAATAACCTAAA
>Ga0164294_10002513_pt1 | contig 16545 bp, 13 predicted proteins | sample GEODES005metaG_FD_111479 | JGI IMG/M metagenome (GOLD analysis project Ga0164294, IMG submission 111479) | Oligotrophic lake water microbial communities from Sparkling Lake, Wisconsin, USA - GEODES005 metaG | ecosystem: Environmental > Aquatic > Freshwater > Lake | place: USA: Sparkling Lake...
ATGAAGCGGCAATCTCGCCGGTTTCAGGTAACGGTTCTGATCGTTGTCATGGCGATTGCGTGGTGTCAGCCGCAGACCGCATCCGCATGGTTTGGCCGATGGCGGGGCGGCTTCTACGGAGTGGGCTTCCGGCCTTGGTGCGGTCCCATATTTGGCCCGCGTTTTTATGGTGGCCCGCGTTTCTACGGCGGCTGGGGTGGTTATGGCGGTGTGGGCGGCTTCTACTCCGGATCGGTCAGCAGTTACGTGATTGGCCCACGCTGGTGCGGCCCCGCGTTCGGTCCCCGTTTCTTCGGTGGCTGGGGCGGAGGTTACGGCCTCCCGTGCACCTACTATCCCGTCTCGTATGGCTGCGGCGGCTTCGGCTATGCGCCGATCGTCGTCTCGCCCTACGGCGGCGCCATCGCCCCGGTCTATGGCCCGGCTGGAGTGCTGCCGTTTATGGGCGTCTCGACCTCGACTCTAACCGCCCGCGTGCAGTCGATCGCCGCGAGTGGTGCAAGCCAGTCGCCCGCGGCCCAACTGGCTGAGTTGGTACCGGCACGGCAGGCTGGTGCCCCGCCGGCACCGCAACTCGCGCTCGGGAACAGAAACTGGAACGGAAACAGCGGCGCGGCGGCAGCCATCGCAGTGCGGCCGAGCAACGGTGTCGCCCGCCTGCGGGCCGCCCGACTCGTGGCCGTCGGCGACCGGCATCTGCGGAAGGCGGTTCACGATCCCGCCACATTGGCCGCGGCTCTCGACGCCTACCGGCGGGCGGCCACGATCGCGGCCGATCAGGCCGACACCTTCCTTCGCCAGGCGATCGTCCTGACGGCGCTCGGCCGGGCCGAAGACGCCGCTCAGGCCGTTGATCGAGCCGTGTCCGTCGATGCCCGCCTCGGCAGCGATGCACAGGCCGCGCTCGCGGCACAGCAGCACCTGCCCCCTGATCCTGTGTTTGGCGACAGGCCCGACGCCGGGCCCACGACGCTCGCCTCCCGGAGCGCGGGCCTGCTCGTTCGCATCTTCCGCGAACCCGCCGCCGTCGACGGGCCTGCGGCGGCAGCCGAGGCCAGGGCCAACTGGATCGCCGACCGGTGGTCGCGGCAGTGGCAAGGGCACGAGCAGATCGACGCGGTGGCCACCAGGTAGACGTCTGGGGAAAACGCCGGTGCGAGCCCGTGGGCGAGGCGGTTTGGCAGGGGGCAGCCGTGGCGGACTCCCCGGCCCAACAAACGTGGGTATGCTGACGGCATCATGACAGCCCCGTCCCTCACCCCTGGTTTGGAAACGTCGACTCCCGGCTCATCGTCGCAGGCGGCGTGCGAACGGATCGACCTGAACTCAGCCTCGGGCCGCTCGCGGCTGGACAGATTACGGGCCACGCTTGCCTCGCAGGGTGAACTTGTCAGCCCGGCGGGACGGCAGCGGACCATCGACGTTTTTGGCGAGCCCCTCACGCCCCGTCAGGTGGTGGAGCGGATTTGCGGCGATGTGAAATCGAAGGGCCTCGAGGCGCTCCTCGACTACACCAGGCGGATCGACGGCGCCACGGTCAAGCCGGAATCACTCTTCGTCGAGGAGTCCGCTCTAGTCTCCGCCCATGCGTCGGCTGAGCCCGGCTTCCTGGCCGCCATACGGCGGATCAGGGCGAGCGTCGAGCGGTTTCAGCAGGCCCTGCTATCCCGCGACGTCGAGGTGCCCATGCCTGGCGGCGGTGCCTTGCGTCAGCGGTATCTGCCGCTCGATCACGTGGGCGTCTGCGTGCCCGGCGGCGCGGCCGCGTATCCGTCGACGCTCCTCATGACCGTCGTGCCGGCCCAAGTCGCCGGTGTGAAGGAGATCGTCGTCGTGGCACCGCCCACAAAATTCGGCTCCGAAAACAGCCACGTCCTGGCGACCTGCCACGAACTGGGCGTCACGACCGTGATGCGTGCTGGAGGGGCCCAGGCAGTGGCGGCGTTGGCCTATGGCATGAACGGGTTCACGCGTGTCGACAAGATCGTTGGCCCTGGCAATCTCTTCGTGGCGCTCGCCAAGGAATACGTCTACGGCGATGTCTCGATCGACTCGATTGCCGGTCCGAGTGAGATCGTGATCGTTGCCGATGCAACGGGCCACCCCGAATACATCGCCGCCGACATGCTCGCGCAGGCCGAGCATTCTCCCGGTTCTGCGATCCTGCTCACCTCAGACGCCGGAGTGGCCGACCGCGTCTCAGAGGCCATCGACCGCCGGTTGGCGGTGCTCGAACGGTCCGCGCTCACCCGCGACAGTCTGGAGCGGTTTGGCGCGATCGTGGTGACACGCAGCGACGATGAATCGGCCCGCCTGGCAGACGAACTGGCGGCCGAACACCTTTCCATCGACACCGCTGATCCCGAGGCCATGCTGGCCCGCATCCGTCATGCCGGCGCCGTATTTCTCGGTCCCTACAGCCCCGTGGCGGCCGGCGACTATGCGGCGGGCCCCTCCCATGTGCTGCCCACCGGCGGGACGGCCCGATTTGCAGGCGGTCTCTCGGCCAATGAATTCCTCCGCAGCGGCAGCGTGATCCGGCTGGCCAAGGCAGATCTGGCGGCACTGTCCGCCGACATCAAGACATTGGCCGACACGGAGGGCCTGACGGCCCATCGCCGCAGCGTGGAAGTGCGTCTCGACGGCTGAGAATCGATCGATTCTGCCGGTCATGCGGATTGCCCGGAGGAGTCCTCCGCATGCCTCTGCCCGGGCTGCGTAAGGTAGACTTTTTCTATGACAACCATCCCTTCCCCGGCCGTTCCGGCAGTACCGCTCGTGCGTCCCGAAATCGTAGCACTCGCGGGCTATGTCCCCGGAGAGCAGCCGCAGGGAGGCAAGTGGATCAAGCTCAATACCAACGAGAATCCCTATCCACCGTCGCCTGCCGTGGCGCGGGCGATCGTCGCCACAACCGCCGGCCGCACCCTTGCCAAGTATCCTGACCCGCTCGCCACCGTCTTCAGGATGCGGGCGGCCGAGGTGCTCGGGGTCGAGCCGGACTGGATCCTCTGTGGTAATGGCAGCGACGACCTGCTCACGATCCTTGTCCGCGCATTCGTCGGGGCAGGGGAATCGTTGCGGATGCCCTATCCCAGCTACATCCTCTATCGCACGCTCGCCGACATCCAGGGAGCCCACTGCGACGAGTTTCATTACAACCCTGACTGGTCGCTTGACGACACCTTCGCCGCTCCTCGGACGGCTGACGGCAAGGCCATCAAACTGGCGATCATCGCCAACCCCAACAGTCCCTCAGGTACGTTGCTTCCACCGTCGCGGGTGGCCCACCTCGCCGAACGGCTTCCCTGCGCGGTTGTCGTCGACGAGGCCTACGGTGATTTTGCTGATACGAACTGCCTCGGGCTGGTGCGTGACAACCCGCGGGTGATCGTCACCCGCAGTTTCAGCAAGTCGTATGCGTTGGCTGGTCTCCGGTTCGGCTTCGCGGTGGCCCAGCCACAGGTCATCAAGCAGCTGCAGAAAGTAAAAGATTCGTACAACTGCGACGCCCTCTCGATCGCCGCGGCCACCGCCGCCATCGACGATCAGGCCTGGCTGGCCGAGAATCGGGCCCGGATCATCGCCACCCGCAAACGGCTCAGCGACTCCATGCGGTCGCTCGGCTACCACGCGCAGGAAAGCCAGGCCAACTTCGTCTGGTGCACCCACCCCGAGCGACCGCACAAGCCGATCTACGAGGCTCTCAAGTCGCAGGGCATCCTGATCCGCTTCATGCACTATGCCGGCTGGGGCGATGGCCTGCGGATCACTGTCGGCACCGACGAGGAAATCGACGCCTTCCTTGCCTGTCTGAAGTCGATCTGACTGCTTCCTTCGCGACTGTTTCCACTCCGCCCGCTGCCCATCCTGACAAAGTCACACGCCATGCCCCGCACCGCCACTGTTTCCCGGAAGACCGCCGAAACCGACATCGTGCTGACGATCGACCTCGACGGCACCGGCAAGGCCGACATCCAGACCGGCCTCGGCTTCTTCGACCACATGCTCACGTTGCTGGCCGGGCACTCGCTCATCGATCTTTCGGTGCGGTGCCAGGGCGACCTGCACGTCGACGGACACCATACGGTCGAAGATGTGGGTAGGGCCCTCGGCACGGCGATCAGGGACTGCCTCGGCGACCGCCGCGGCATCCGCCGCTACGGCCACGCGATCATTCCGATGGACGAGTCGCTTGCCACCGTGGCTGTCGATCTCGGCGGTCGTACGGCGACGGTCTTCGCCGTCGATTTCCCCGTCTCCACGATCGGCACGTTCGACGCGCAGTTGGTCGAGGTCTTCTGGGAAAGCTTCGCTGCCACTGCCGGAGCCAACTTCCACGCCATCCTGCACCACGGCCGCAACGGCCACCACATCGCCGAGGCGGTCTTCAAGGCCGCGGCCCGGGCCATCCGCATGGCCGTCGAAACCGACCCGCGGCAGCGGGGCGTACCCAGCACCAAGGGCACGCTCACGCAGGACTGATCGGCTTTCACGCTGGCAACGGTTCGGGGCTGCCCGTGCCCCGTCGCCGGACAGTCTCTCCGTGGGGGCACGTTTTTGACTTGCCCTGTCTCGCGTTACGTCGGCTCGCCGGCCACGGTTCGGGGCTGCCCATGTCCCGTCGCCGGACGTTCGCTTTCGTATCCTGCCTTCGCTCACTCGATGCTGACTGCGCTCCGACATCCTGTCTGCGCTGGTCAGCAACGCCGGCTCTCGGGACACGGGCAACCCCTCACGGAACGAAGCCCCGGACGGAAGTCCGGAGACACCGGGTCGTTGGGCTTTCCCGGACCGGCGTGGTCCCCTCGCCCCATCTACTCGTTGACGTAGGTCTCGAGGAAGCGGGCCAGGCGGTGGAAGTCGCTGCCGCGTTCGACGTAGCGGACGACCGTGACGAGCGTGTTCGGATCGACCAGTTCCTCGAACGGCACGTAGTTGAGGTCGAGTTGTCCCGACACGCTCACCATCACGCCGTTCAGGCCCCGCTCCGCCAGGGCCCGGTAGGCGCCCACGCCCAACTGGCTGCCGAGCATCACGTCGAAGGCATGCGGTTTGGCGCACCTCGCCTCGTAGCCCAACTGCAGGCCGACCACCTTCCGCGATCGACCTGTCTGCCGCTTGAACTCGTCTGCGACCAGCTTGGAGAACATCCGGCCCAGTTGGACCTGGGCGATCGAAATGTGGCCATGCTCGTCGCGGGGAATGCCTTCCAGTTGCTTGCTCGGCAGGTATTCAGCCAGCCCCTCGGCCAGCACGATCACGCCATACTGCTTGCCCTCATCTTCCTCGCGGACTCGCATCGTCTTCACGATCCGGCCGACGACCTCGTCGATGTTCATCACAGGCTTGATCTTCGTCTGGCCGGCGGCGTCGGTGAGGGTCTCTTCGCTCCGGTACCGGCCGTGGATGTCCTCGACGCTGATCACGAGGCTCGCCTCCCCCGAGATCGCGGCCCCATACGAAAGCCAGCCGGCGCTGCGGCCCATCGTCTCGCAGAGGTAGTAGCAGCGGCCAGCGTCCGCGTCATACAGAAGATTACGAATCTCACCGCCGAGAGTGTCGACCGCCGTGAAGTAGCCGAACGTGAAATCGATTCCCATGTAGTCGTTGTCGATCGTCTTCGGCAGATGCACGACCGGAATACGCTTGCTGCCTGGCGGCAGCCGGTCTTGATAGAGCTTGAATTTGTTGGCCGTCTTCAGCGTGTCGTCGCCGCCGATCGAAATCAGGGCCTCGACACCCAGCGACAGGAGGCCCTCGTAGACGTTCTTCAGCGGTTGCACCCGCTGGGCATCGTCAAAGTGCGCGGGCGACGAGATGTGCTTGCCCGGATTCGTCCGCGCCGTGCCGAGCATGATTCCCTGCCCGGAGCGGGTCCGCTTCAGAAAGTCTGGCGTGATCAGGATGTAGTCGCGGCCCTGCTCGAGCGGCTTCTCTGCCGAGAAATCGGCCAGCGACGAGTAGCCGTGCTTCATGCCCACCACTTCGGTGCCGCTCCGCATGAACGACGTGGCCGCCGTCGAGATCACCGCATTGGCGCCAGGCGCCGGACCACCGGCAAACAGAATCGCCACCCGGCGGAACTGATGATCTGCCTTCGGCGGACGCGACAACGATTCACTCATGGTTCTCTCTCCTGGTGGCAAACAACCCGATGCGATGGTGGAAAACGGTCATGTTGGTCTGGAAGGGTAGCACCGATGGAATCGACAGGGCCCGGCATCCGTGATGCACGGTGCCTGTGAAGGCTGGGCTCATCCAGCCAGCATCCGCTCCACGAATGTCGTGTCGACCTGGGACTCGTGGAAGGCGGTGTTGGCCAGCACCTCCAGATGGATTGGCACCGTGGTCTTGATGCCCTCGATGCGGAGTTCCTTGAGTGCCCGGATCATCGTCCGGATCGCCTCTTGGCGGGTCGGCTGATGCACGATCAGTTTGCCGATGAGCGAATCGTAGTGCGGGGGCACGACGTAGCCGGCGGTGGCATGCGAGTCGAACCGCACGCCGAAGCCGCCAGGCGCGATGATCCGCTCGATCCGTCCCGGACAGGGCCGGAAGTTGTGGGCGGGATCCTCGGCGTTGATCCGGCACTCGATGGCATGGCCGCGGGCCACGATATCCTTTTGCGTAAGTTCGAGCTTTTCGCCGGCCGCCACCCGGATCTGCGCCTTCACCAGGTCGATGCCGGTCACCATTTCGCTCACCGGGTGCTCAACCTGAATGCGGGCATTGATCTCGATGAAATAGAAGTTGTCCTGCTGGTCGACGATGAATTCGACCGTACCGGCCGAGTAGTAGCCGGCGGCCTTCGCCAACCGAACAGCGGCGTCGCACATCTTCCGGCGGGTCTCATCGGGCAGTCGCGGCGACGGGCTCTCCTCGATCAGTTTCTGATGCCGCCGCTGTGTCGAGCAGTCGCGTTCCCAGAGATGCAGGATGGTGCCATGCTTGTCACCGAGGATCTGGATCTCGACATGGCGGGGTCGTTCCACGTACCGCTCGATGTAGATGCCTGGATTCCCAAAAGCAGCCTGCGCCTCAGCCGATGCCTGCTGCCAGGCGCTTGCCAGGGCGAGTTCATTGGCCGCCACCCGCATGCCCTTCCCACCGCCGCCGGCGGTGGCTTTCAGCAGCACGGGGTATCCGACATCCTTTGCGACCCGTACGGCCTCCTGCTCGCTCGCTACCAGTCCGTCGCTGCCGGGCACCGTCGGCACTCCGGCCTCGCGGGCCAGCGCCCGGGCGGAATTCTTGTCGCCCACCCGCTCCATCGCCTCGGGGGTCGGACCAATGAAGCCGATGTCGCAGGATCGGCAGACCTCCGCGAAATGAGAGTTCTCCGAGAGGAAGCCATAGCCCGGGTGGATCGCCTGCACGTTGCCGATCTCGGCGGCGCTGATCACCCGGTCAATCCGCAGATAGCTGTCGGCCGCCCTCGCCGGGCCTACGCAGATCGCCTCATCGGCCAGTTCCAGATAGGGGGCGTTGCGGTCTGCTTCGCTGAATATGGCCACCGTCTCCACGCCCAACTCGCGGCAGGCACGGATCACACGAAGGGCGATCTCGCCCCGATTGGCTATCAGAATCCGATTGAACATAGGCTCCCGCCAGAAGCTCAGGCCCGCGACGAAAGGAACAGACCGGTGGGCGAAAATGCCCCTCGATCACTGATCAACACCACTCCGGCGAGGTTTATGCCTCTGGATCCACCTTGATGAGCGGCTGGCCGAACTCGACCGGCGCGCCATTTTCGACGAGGATCGCCACGACTTGACCGGAAATCCCCGCGGGAATCTCGTTGAAGACCTTCATCGCCTCGACAATACAGACCGTCTTCTCGGGCCCGATCCGATCGCCCACCTTTACAAACGCAGCCGAATCTGGGCCGGAGGCCTTGTAGAACGTGCCGACCATCGGGCTCTTGATCACCAGCATCCTGGCGTCGGCCGCTGGCTGCAGGGCTGGCTCCGCCGCTGTCTGACGGGCGGCGTGGAGTGCGACGGGGGCCGCAGTGGTGGCGATGACTTCCCCACCACGCTTGATCCGCACGTGATGATCTGCTTCCTTCAGGTCGATTTCTGAAAGATCATGCTCTTTCATGAGTTCGATGAGTCGACGCAGCTTCTTCACGTCGTAAAGATCGCCAGATTTTTCTGCAGCACTCATGAGGGCCACCCATTTCCTTGGGATCCAAGCTATCCTGCTAAGAGTCGGCGAAGGTAGTCCCTTGCGGAGGTTTCAGTCAAGGTAATCAGCCGGGGACCAGCGAAATCTCCGTGTCACTCCCTGTCCGAGGGGCTGATCGGCCGCCAGTGGCATCCCGTCAGTCACCTCCCACAGGAACACGCCAGCGATGCCCCCCGCGGACCTCCCGAGGCTGCCCAGCCGACGAAGCAACACGAGCAAATACGACTACGGAAGAGTCGTGGTGGTGGGCGGCGCCGCCGGCATGGCGGGAGCGCCGGCGCTCTCGTCCATGGCGGCGCTGCGGAGTGGAGCCGGGCTCGTTGAGGCGATTGTGCCGGAGCAGGTCGTGGCGATCGCCGCCAGCTTCGATCCCTGTGTCATGGTCCGAGGCCTCGCCGATCGGGCCGACGGGACGTTCGCCAGCGACGCCCTCGAGGAGATCGAATCCCGCGCCAGGCACGCTGACGCGGTGGCCGTCGGTCCCGGGCTCGGTCGCTCCGACGCCGTCGTTCAGATCGTGTCGCACCTCTGGCAGCACCTTCCGCAGCCCGTCATCTTCGACGCCGATGCCCTCTGGGCGCTGGCCAGCATTGACCGTGGCACGCTTGCCCGCCATGCCGGACCGCGGATGCTCACGCCGCATGCCGGCGAGATGCTGCGGTTGCTGGGGGTCGGCCGATCGTCTGCCCTCGCAGGCGACCGGGCCCTGCTCGAGCGGGAGGCCACCACGCTGGCCGAGGCGATCGATGCGGTGATCGTGTTGAAGGGGCCTGCAACGCTGATCGTCGACCGCACGCAGCGTGCTCACAACGACACCGGCAATCCCGGCATGGCCACGGCCGGTACGGGGGACGTGCTCACTGGCGTCACCGCTGCGCTCGTGGCCCAACGCCTGTCACCGTTCGATGCCGCCCGGTTGGCCGCGTGGGTGCATGGCCGCGCGGGCGATCTCGCCGCGGAGTCGCTCGGCGAGATCTCGATGACGGCCCGCGATCTGCTCGACCGGTTGCACGTGGCGTTTCGCGAAGTGCTTGGTTGACGATCTTGCCCCGAACTGGGTGTCGGCTCGCCGGCCACGGTTTGGGGCTGCCCATGCCCCGTCGCCGGACGTTCGCTCCGGGCATCCTGCCCTGCGCTCACTCGATGCTGACTGCGCTCCGGCATCCTGCCTGCGCTGGTCAGCAACGCCGGCTCTCGGGACATGGGCAGCCCCTCACGGATTCCGCAGAACGGTCGGCAGGATGCCGAGCCTTGAAGCACCCCTCACAGCGACTACCCAAGCGGTCGCTGTCTCTTCGAGTTCACGCCCACGATTCGCGTCACATCCACCACGCCGTCGTCCCTCGCGATCCAAAACCGTCTGCCCTCCGTGGGCTCCATGCGGTGACCACCGGTGAATGACCCGAAGGCGGGCAGTACGAGCAGCGAGGAATCGGCGACGAAGCAGCGGTCGGCGAGCCGATCGCCGCTGGGGCTCTGGATTGCAATCGTCGGGTGCAGGTGGCCTGCGACCGTGAACAGGTCGCGGGCAGAGGCGGCGACTCCCGTGGCGGGCTCGTGCACGAAGTGAAACGGCGGCTCGTCGAGGCAGGGAAGGCAGGCGTCAAGGCCGAGCGAGGTGGGAAGCTTGCCAGCCGCATGGTCGTGGTTGCCGAGCACAAGCACCACGGCGGTGGTGGCGATCTGCCTCCGCAGTGCCGCAAACTCAGCGAAGACCTCCGGCGTGCAGCCGCCCTTGGCGTGAAAGAGATCGCCCAGCACGACGAGCCGTCGCACGTCGTGGCTGCGGACCAACTGCCCGAGTCGTTCAAGGTCGCGCTGCGCCGATCCCTCGGGTACCGGGATGCCCAGCCGGCGAAACGTCGCCGCCTTGCCCAGGTGCAGGTCGGCCACGAGGAGTGTCCGAGAGGCGGGCACGATCGCCGCGCGGCCGGACAGCAGGAGAATGTCGGGGGCCGCCGAATCGCGACGTGGCGTGGCACCGTCAGCCGGTTCGCATTCGATTCGGATCTGGCTCATGACGCCGTCGCCTCCGCGGCCTGCTCCAGTTCGCTGGCCATCGCGGTGATGCGTTCGAGCCAGCCCTGCGTGGTGAGTCGCGACTGCACCTGCTCCGCCCAGATCGGAAAGGCCAGCGGCGAGAGCCGGGGAGTTTCGACGATGCGGAGGTCTTGCGTGGCGATCGTCTCGATGGCCGCGCGGAGGCGACTGAATTCGAAGTGCTGTTCCAGCACCTCCCGGCGAGTCTGTGAAAGCAGCATGTTGCCCGCGTCATGCTCCGAGAGCACATCGAAGATGAGTCCCGCCGAGGCCTGGGTCTGCCGGTTGGTCCGTTGTCCGCCCGCCACCAGACCGGCCACGCGGGCGATCTCGCGAAAATGCCGCCGTGCCATCTCCGTGCCGTTGAGGCATGCCATCAAGTCCTCGAGCAGATGGGCCGGCGAGAGCACCTGCCGCCACTCCCGCTCGTCGCTGAAGAACGGTTCCCGACCTGCCAGTTCGAAGCCCCAGTCGGTGGCGGCCATCGTGAAGGTGCTCGGCGTCCGTTGGGCGATGCGCCAGGCGACGAGTGCCGCGAGTCCTTCGTGGACAAGCCGGCCGGCAAATGGAAATAGAAACACATGATGGCCATCCCGCGACTGCACCCGCTCGATGAGCAGACCGTCGCCGGGCAGTTGGCTCCATCGCGCCTGTGTCTGGAGGAGTGGCAGCACGGCCCTCACCTCCGGCAGGAGTCTCTGGGCAGACTTCGCGGAGGGGGTCTTCAGTCGCCCGGCGACCGACTGCACGAGGGTGAGCACGGCTGCGGAGAGCAGGGTGGAGAGCGGCAGGCGGCCGCCGTTCCAACGTGGTACCTGAAGGGCCGCTCCGCTGCGGGCCCGTTTGACCCAGGCTGTGAGACCGTCGAACTGGAAGAGCGCGAGGGGGCGGCCGGCGAACAGGAACCGATCCCCGGGATTGAGCCGCGACACGAACGATTCCTCGACGGTGCCGAGTCGGCCGCCGCGGAGCCATTTCACCTCCACGGTGGCATCGCCGGCGATCGTGCCGATCGACATGCGGTGCAGCCGTGCGATCGCCTTGCTGGCGACGTACCAGCGGCCGAATCGCTCGATGATCCGGGCAAAATTCGGATAGGCGGCCAGGGCCGGACCACCCCGGGTCGCGAAGTCCAGCGCCCACCGCCATGAGACATCGTCGAGGTCTACGAAGGCCCGCGTGTCGGAGATCTCGGCGCGGAGTTCGTCCGCGCGGAAGCCGCCGCTGCAGGCCACCGTGACGAGGTGCTGCGCCAGGCAGTCGACCGCGCCTGTCAGCGGCCGGCGGGCCTCCACGACGCCCGCTGTCACCGACTGCCGGGCCGCCGCGCATTCGATCAATTCGAGCGCATGGGTCGGCACGCAGATAAGCCTGCCCGTCGCGCCGGGCGCATGGCCGCTGCGGCCGGCCCGTTGCAGCAGCCGGGCAATCCCTTTGGGGCTGCCGATCTGAACCACCTGCTCCACCGGACCGAAGTCGACACCGAGATCGAGGCTTGACGTCGCCACGACGCACTTGAAGCGGCCGCGACGGAGGCCATCCTCTGCCGCCGCCCGCTGGTCACGGTCGACCGAGCCGTGGTGCAGCGCGATCAGCGGTTTCCAGTCAGGCCGTGCCGTGCCGATCGCCTCGAACCAGCGTTCTGCCTGGGACCGCGTGTTGGTGAAAACGATCGACGTGGTGGCGGCATCGATCCGCTCGATCACCTGTGGAAGCAGTCGCATGCCCATGTGGCCGGACCACGGAAACCGTTCCATTGGCTGCGGGATGAGCGTTTCGATCGCAAGTCGCCGGGGCACCGTGGCCTGAACGAGCCGTGCGGCGGCCGCCCGCGACGGACCGACGAGTGCCTCGACCGCCTCGTCAAGATTCGCGAGTGTGGCAGAGAGCCCCCATGTGATGACGCCCGGGGCAAGGGCCCGCAGGCGGGCCAACGCCAGTTCCGTCTGCACCCCTCGCTTTGTCGAGAGCAGTTCGTGCCACTCATCGACGATGATCGACTCGAGACCGGCGAAGACCTCGTGGGCATCGTCCAGCGACAGCATGATCGAGAGGGTCTCGGGCGTGGTCACAAGCGCCGCGGGGGGCCGGCCCCGCAGGCGGCGGCGGTCGGCGGCCGATGTGTCGCCGGTGCGGACGGCCACATCCCACTGCCCCGGCAGCCAGCGTGTGGAGAGTGCCGAGAGCGGTTCTTCCAGTGCCCGCACTGTGTCGGCCGCCAGGGCCTTGAGCGGCGTTAGCCACACCACCCGCAGTCCCGCGCATGAGCCACGAGAACGTCCTCGGCCAAGCGCTCCCAGCCACGCGGCGAGCGTTTTGCCGGTGCCGGTGGGGGCATGCAGGAGGCCACTGACGCCGCTTTCCATCAGTCGCCACACCTCGCGTTGAAAGGGAAAAGGCCTCCAGCCCCGCGACGCCATCCATTCGGCTGGCGTGTCGACGACGGGGCCGGTGGTTTGAGACTCTGCGCGAGCGGCCCGCTGCCGAACGTGGCTTTTTGGACGGCTTCGTGGAGTGCTTTGTGACTGTCGCGTCGTCATGGCTGGGCCTCCGACACCGGTGCGGCGTCGTTCACTCCCAAGCCGCTCTCCGAAGCGTCGATCAAACGTACGAGATCGGCGAGCGTGCCCGCCTCGGCAGGCGTCTTGTCCCGCCGCCAGCGCACGATTCGCGGAAACCGTACCGCCACGCCCGCCTTGTGGCGGGTCGAGCGGGAGATGCCCTCGAATGCCAACTGGAACACCTGCGTCGGCTGCACCACCCGTACCGGTCCGTGCTTTTCGAGCGTCGTTGCCCGGACGATCCGGTCGAGTTCCACGATCTCCGCGTCCGCGAGACCCGAATAGGCCTTGGCAACGGTAACGAGTCGTCCGTCCTGCCAGACACCGAGCGTGTAATCGCTGTGCAGGCCGGCGCGTCTGCCGTGCCCGGCCTGCGCCGAGAGCATCACGACGTCGATTTCCAGCGGCTCGATCTTCCACTTCCACCAGTCGCCGCGGATACGGCCCACACCGTAGCCGCTCTTTCGTCGCTTGAGCATAAGTCCTTCGACACCCCGTCCCCGCGACGTGGCCCGCGCGGCGGCGAGGGCATCCCAGGAGTCGCCAGCGACCCGCGGCGAGTGCAGGATTCGCGGCGGAGGACTCACCTGCGACGCGAATGAGGCGGCGACAGCCGCGTGCGTCGCCGGCCCCGCGACGGCGGTGCAGGGCAGGGGCACGATCGATTCAAGCCGAAGGCGTCGTTCCGCCAGGGGCAGATCGCGGATGTCGGTGCGGTCGTGTTCGAGCAGATCGTAGGCCACAAAGATGCAGGGCACTTCGGTGAGCAGCTTTTTCGGTACGCGACGGCGACCGCTCCGCTTTGAGACGGCGGCGAATCCGAGCAGCGTGTTGTCCCGCACGGCGAGGAGTTCCCCATCGAGCACCGTGCCGTCGGGAATCGCCGCGGCGGCCGCAATGATCTCCGGAAACGCCTCATTGATGAGTTCCTCGCCCCGGCTCCAGAGCGTGGCGTCGCCGCCTCGCCGCACGAGCTGGGCCCGCATGCCATCCCACTTCCACTCCGCGAACCACTCGGCGAGGGGGCCCAGATCCCATGGCTCGCACTCCACTGCTGAAGCGAGGAAAAACGGGTACGGCCGGCGGGCATCCGCTGCGGAGGGGGCGCTGCTGAGGGCCTGCACGTAGGATTCCGCATCGGTGATGCCTTCGCCCATGAGACGGTGGGCCATCACCGCCGGATCGACGCCTGCCACCTCCGCGAGTGCCCGGGCGACGAGCGTCTGCGACACGCCGACACGGCAGCCGCCCGTGAGCAGCTTGTGCCAGACGATCCGCTCGCGGGGGGCGAGCAGCTTCCAGACCCGTTCCACGGTGAGGCGCTTTACGTCGTCGCTCGCTCCCCGGAGCGCCTCGATCGTGGTCCGCATGCATTCGGCCAGGCCCAATCCGACACCGTCCGCGGCCGCGTCAGGGCCGGGATGCGGCAGCACGAGCGCCAGCGTCTCGGCCAGATCGCCCACATGGGCATAGCACTCCTCCACCAGCCAGAGTGGAATTCCGGCGGACTCCGCCGCCCACTGCCGCAGCAGCGTGGTCGGCACCACCCGTCGCTGCCTGCCGCCCGAGAGCACGCGCAGCGCACAGGCCGCATCCTCTGGCCGGGCCGCCGTAAAATACTCGCGGAGCGACGCCACCTTCTCGGTCGTGCTGTTGGTGGCATCGAGCTGCCAGTAGAGATCGGTGAATCGTTTCATCCCGGAGCCTCCTCCGGTGCGTCGTACGGTTCGTCCGGCATGTCGTTCTGGGTGTCATCGTCTTCGGGCTCAGCCACCGCGGCATCGGGCGCCGCCTCGCCCGTGAATCGCGTCGGCAGCACCGCCGCATCGACGCCACGTTCCTGCAAGAGCCGTGTCAGCGTGTCGGTGAAGCCGTGTGTGACGAGCACGCGGCGGGCTCGCGAGGCCGCGATGGCGGTGAGCAGGCCGGGAAAATCGGCATGATCGGAGACAACGAAGCCCTTGTCGAATCCCCGTCGTCGCCGGACTCCGCGGAGCGACATCCAGCCCGAGGCCATCGCCACGCTCGTCTCCCCGAAGAGTCCCAGCCAGCGGCTGCCTGCCACGCTTGGCGGCGCGATCACGAGGGCCCGGCCTCCGCCCATCTTTCGCGCTCTCGGCGGCACCCTGTCGATGGGCGGCAGCCGCACGCCACTGGCACGGTAGGCCTCTACCATCTTCATGACGGCACCGTGGCCGATGATCGGTCCGATCGATGGATCGACTGCCGCCGCCAGTCGCTGCGCCTTTCCGAGCGCGTAGGCCAGCAGCACGCTCGTGCGGCCGGCATCGCGGTTGGCCCGCCACCAGGCGTTGATCTCCGCGGCGACGGTCGCCGGATCCGTCCAGCGGTAGACAGGCAGTCCAAAGGTCGATTCGGTGACGAACACATCGCACTCCACCGGCTCGAAGGGGAGACAGGTGGGATCGGCTTCGAGCTTGTAGTCGCCCGTCACCACCCAGGTCGTGCCCGCGTGCGACAGACGGATCTGTGCCGAACCGAGCACATGCCCCGCCGGATGGAGCGACACGTCGACGCCGTTGATGGAGAGCGTTTCGCCGTGCCGCAGGCTATCGATCGGCGCGGAACTGCCCACGCGACTGCGGAGCACGAGCGTGCCGGGGGCCGCGCAGAGATAGCGACCACAGCCCGAGCGGGCATGGTCGGCATGGGCATGGGTGATGATCGCGCGGGGCACTCGCCGCCAGGGATCGATGTAGAAATCACCCTGACTGCAATACAGCCCCGCGTCGGTCACTGTGAGCAGATCGGACACCTGAGCTGACTCCCGGATCGGCGGACCGCGTTCCGCCGGCGATCAGGAGCCAGAGGATAGAGCGGACGGGACGCCAGCTTCCGGCGGTCGCTCAGCGATAGGCCTGCGAACCGACGGCGGGAAAGCGATACCCACCGAATCCAAGTGGAGCGTAGCTGGGCCAGTCGCCCGGGACGACCCCCGGAGGTGTGCCGTACATCTTCCAAGTGGGGGTCCGCGGATTGGTCGGGGGCACGAAATACTTCGGTCGCTGCTTGATTCCCGTCACATACGGCGACGCACCCGGCTCGTAGGGAGCCTGTTTTTGAGGGGTGCCTGTGGAGGCCTCGGACCGCGGGCCGGAGAACCATCGCGGCCCGGCGGCCGACACCGGGGCGGCGACGCTGACAAGAGCCAGGCACGCGACCCGCAGGCCGTAGCCGAACCAACCGGTGGAACCGCCGCGCAGTCGCATAAAAACTCCGTGAACTCTTCGATGCCTCGTCAGGGAGGATCGGCACCGGACTGCCCAGCGGTTGCGGAAACCGTCAGAGAGGCGACCTGTGCTGGTTCCACCGGTTATGCCATTTCTCGGCCGCGTGTCGCCGGTTGGTCTCCCCGTGGGGGCGAGTTTTTAACTTGCCCTACTTTGGTTGTTTCCGGTCGGGCTCCCCGAACACGCTCCGCTCGCACGGCGGCTCGGCGACCGCGTGAGGGACGATGGTGCGCGTTCTGCGCCGAGGCGCCTGACGCTCGCTTCGGTGTCCGGGGAGCCCGCCCTCGTTGGTTTGCGTGGCAGGATGCCATGCGCAGCACTAGCAAACTGCGTTTGCCAAGCGAAAACGACACGACGTCGTGTTTCGCGTGAAGGTTGCCGTTGAGGAGCCGGTCGGAGGGGCAAGTTAAAAACTCGCCCCCACGAAGAGTCCGGTGAATTCTGCGACTCACGAGCGATTCACGATTCGTCCAAGAGCCTCCCGTAGCAGAATCCGCCGGCGA
>Ga0164294_10002514_pt1 | contig 16540 bp, 13 predicted proteins | sample GEODES005metaG_FD_111479 | JGI IMG/M metagenome (GOLD analysis project Ga0164294, IMG submission 111479) | Oligotrophic lake water microbial communities from Sparkling Lake, Wisconsin, USA - GEODES005 metaG | ecosystem: Environmental > Aquatic > Freshwater > Lake | place: USA: Sparkling Lake...
AGATCCATCCCGGCCATCGCGGCGACAGTGCCGGCGAGGATCACAACAGCCTCGATGCGCTGACCGAGCATGCCAGGGCGCTGGAAGACAATGGCTGGAAGGGCGCATTGCTCGGCGCCAGCTGGGGAAGGCCCGATACCTTCACCGTCGCCGCGTCGCTTGCGGCACGGACCACCAGCTTCGAACCCCTGATCGCGATCCGCCCCGGCTATTGGCGCCCGGCCAATTTCGCCTCGGCGGCGGCGACGCTCGACCATCTCAGCAAGGGCCGGGTGCGCGTCAACATCGTCTCGGGCCAGGACGATCTCGCGGCCTATGGCGACAGCGAGGGCGATCAGGCGCACCGTTATGGGCGGACCAAGGAGTTCATGCGGATCGTCCGCCGGCTGTGGACGGAGGAGAAGGTCACGTTCGACGGTGCGCATTTCTCGGTGACCAATTCGACCGTGCTGCCCCGCATTGCGGCCCGCGAAGGGCGGCCGCATCCCAAGCTCTATTTCGGCGGCGCCTCGGCAGCGGCGGAAAGCGTGGCGGCGACGGAGGCCGACGTGCAGCTGTTCTGGGGTGAGCCGCTGGACGGCGTCGGCGAGCGGATCGAGCGGCTGAAGCGGCTGAGCAAGGATCTGGACCGCGATCTGCCCCCGCTCGAATTCGGGCTGCGGATCACGACGTTCGTCCGCGACACGACCGAGCAGGCGTGGGCCGAGGCGGAGGCCAAGGTCGCGACGCTGGCCGACCGGGCCGCAGGCGATGCCAATTATCGCAGCCGCAAGGTGGCGGTCGGCCAGCAACGCCTGCTCGATCTGCAATCGCGCGGTGAGGTGCTCGACGACAATCTCTACACCACGCCGGGCAAGTTCGGCGGCGGTGGCGCGGGGACGACCTGGCTGGTCGGATCGGCCGAGGACGTCGCGCGGTCGCTGCGCAAATATCAGGCGCTGGGCATCACCCATTTCGTGCTGTCGGACACGCCTTACCTGCCCGAGATCAAGCGGCAGGGGCAGCAATTGCTGCCGTTGCTGAAGCCGCAAGCGGCGGTCGCCGGTCGCCCGACGCTGGTGGGGGCCTGACATGGCGCACGTTGCCCTTCAGGACACCGCCCCCGGCCTCGGTGGCCTGCTCTACGAGCGTTACCGCGAGGCCGTAGACAACCCGATCGCGTGGAGCGAGACGCTCGACGTGCTGCTCGGCCACCGCTCCGTGCGGGCCTACCTTCCCGACGCTCTGCCCGAGGGCACGGTGGAGTTGCTGGTCGCGGCCGCGCAATCCGCCGCCTCTTCGTCCAACCTGCAGCCATGGAGCGTCGTCGCGGTCGAGGATCCCGATCGCAAGGCGAGGCTGGCGGCGCTGGCGGGCAATCAGGCGCATATCCTGCAGGCGCCGCTCTTTCTGGTGTGGCTCGTCGATCTCAACCGGCTGACCAGCATCGGCAAGGCGCTCGACGTTCCGACTGACGCGCTCCACTATCTCGAAAGCTTCCTGCTCGGCTCGATCGACACCGCGCTGGCCGCGCAGAGTGCCGTGGTCGCAGCGGAGTCGCTCGGGCTGGGGACGGTCTATACCGGCGGCATCCGCAACAAACCGCTGGAGGTGTCCGAGGAACTCGATCTGCCGCCGCATGTCTTCGCGTTGTTCGGCCTCGTCGTCGGTCATCCCGATCCGGCGGCGCCCGCCGCGGTGAAGCCCCGGCTGCCGCAGCAGGCCGTGCTGTTTCGCGAGCACTATCAGGCACGGGACTTCGCGCAGCCGGTAGCGGCCTATGATCGCCGATTGCGCACCTTTCAAAGCGGTCAGGGATTGCCCGAACGCGGCTGGAGCGAGCAGGCGACCACGCGCGTCCGCGGGCCCGAGGCGCTGAGCGGGCGCGATCGGTTGAAGGAGGTGCTGGAACTGCTCGGCTTCGAACTCGCCTAGCGGCCGATCTCAGGCACGGCGCTCGAGGATTTCGGACAGGTCCGCCCGCGTCGTACGCAGGCCGTTGGCCGGGTGGGCCTTGTCCTCGTAGCCGAGCGAAATGCCGCATAGCACCTGCCGACCCTCGGCGATGCCGAGGTGGCTGCGGACGAACGGCGCGTGGGCGGCGAGGGCGGCCTGGGCGATGGCGCCGAGGCCCAGGCTTTCGGCGAGAAGCAGGACCGTACCCACGAACGCGCCGCAATCGACCGCCCCATAGGTGCCGAGCGCGACCGGCGTCGTGACGATCGCGACATGCGGTGCGCCGAACATCCTGAAATTCTCGGCACCCTGCCGGGCCGAGGCCGCACGATCGCCGGCAGCGATGCCGACGCTTTCGTACAGGGCGAGGCCGCTCGCCCGGCGCCGCGCCGCATGCGCGCCTTCATATTTCGGCGGGAAGGCGATGTCGGGTGCTGCGGGATTGTCGCGGATATGGGCCTGCAGCCCGTCGCGGAAGCGATCGGTCGCGTCGCCGCTCAGCAGGATGACCTGCCACGGCTGGACGTTGCACCACGATGCCGTGCGCCGGGCCGTTTCGAACAGCCTTTCCAGCACCTCCTCCGGCACGGGCCTGTCCAGGAAGGATCGGCAGCTGTGACGGCGGCCCAGCAATCCGGCGATCGTTTCGAATTCCTGCTGCGACACCCGACTTCGACTCCCCGTGCGCGATCCGCCGGCACCTATCCGCATTCGGACAAAAAGAACCATAGCTGCTCCATCTCGTTTCGGGGCGCGCTTTCCGGATCGATTGGGAGTAGAGGATCGCCATGCGCTTGGTGACGATCACCAACTGGGCGTACGGCGCGACCGTCTTCCTGACGGCCGTCTCCGGCGCGACGATGTTGCTGGCTTCCTCCGCTCAGGAACGCGAGCGGATCGCTGTCACCGAGCGGTTCACGCTCGATACCGCGACCTCGAACACCGATGAGGATGCCGCGGCGCTCAGCGACAAGGCCCGGCAATATGTGATCAGCGGCGATCCCGCCGATCTGATCGCCTATACGCGCGAGACCGGCCAGCTCCGTTCGGTCGAGGATCGCATCCGCCATATCAAGGACGCGGGTGCCAGTCAGGATGAGCTGGAGAGCCTGAAAGCCTCGATGCGCTGGGCCGATGCCCTGCTGGGCCAGCAGCAGCAGGCCGTCGCGGCGCGCCAGCGTGGTGACGGGCAGGTCGCGATGCGCATCCTGTTCTCGCCCGAATATGAGCGCGAACTCGATCGTATCCGCGCCTCGATCGAGCGCTTTCAATATCGCCTCGATCAACGCGCCGACGCGGCGCTGAAGCAGGCGACCGCGACCTCGCGCCTGTGGCGATCGACGTCGGAAGCCATGCTGGCGATCACGGGACTGCTGTTCCTGTGCGTGCTCTATTTCATCTACCGCAAGCGCGTGCTGCACCCGGTCGTGAAGCTGAGCGACGTGGTCAACCGGCTGGCGGCGCAGGATTTCGCGGCGGAACCGCCCGATTACGAGCATGTCGACGAGATCGGCGATATGGCGCAGGCGCTGCGCGTGTTCCGCGAGAACGGCATCGAGCGGCAGCGACTGGAGCAGGAGCGCGATGCCGACCGCGCGACCCGCGACCTGCTGTCGCGCATGACCCAGCGCATGCAGAGCTGCGACACGGTGGTGGACCTAACGCGGGTCGTCCAGCGCTTCGCGCCCGAGGTCGCGCCCGATTTCGCAGGGAGGCTGTACCTGCTGGATCGCGAGCGGGATGCCGTCGTCGAGGCCTGCTCCTGGCGGGAGCCGCGATATTCGGGTGCGGAATTTCCTTCGCTCAAATGCTGGGCGCTGCGTCGTGGCGTCCCGCACCATGCGAGCGAGGATTGCGTCGACGTGCCCTGCGAGCATGTCCAGTCCGACGGCGCGATCGAGACGCTGTGCCTGCCGCTCGTCGGCCAGCGCGGTGCGCTGGGGCTACTCTATTTCGAGCGGGCTCCCGACGCCGACGGTGCGGAATTCCCCGAAGTCTATGTGACCTTGCTGGTCGAAAACGTCAGCCTGGCGCTCGACAATCTGCAATTGCGCGAGGCGCTGCGGAAGCTGGCGATGGCCGATCCGTTGACCACGCTCGCCAACCGCCGCCAGCTCGACAGCGAACTCGACGTGCGGATCACCGAAGCCGAGCGGCGCGGCGAACCGATCGCCTGCGCAATGATCGACATCGATCATTTCAAGCGGTTCAACGACGACCATGGCCATGAGGCCGGCGATGCCGTGCTGCGCGCCGTCGCCATCGAGTTGAAGCAGTCGGTGCGCGATGGCAGCCTGGTGTATCGCTACGGCGGCGAGGAATTCCTCGTCCTGTTGCCGCAGATCGATGTCGAGCAGGCGGCATCGCGGGCCGAAGAGGTCCGGTCGCGCATCGGCCGGGTGTCCGTCACCTACGCGGGCCAGTCGATCGGCCCCGTCACCGTCTCCGTCGGCGTCGCCTGTGCGCCCCTGCATTGTGATTGGATGCGCCTGGTCCAGACCGCCGATGCCGCCTTGCTTCAGGCCAAGCGCGACGGGCGCAACCGCGTGGTGCTGGCGCCGCCGCGCGAAGAGGCCGTGATCGCACTCGGCTAGAAGCGCAGCCGTGCCCCGACCTGGACGGACCGCGGCGCACCCGGCGAGTAGAAGGTCGAACTGACCAGCGGGCGGTCGCCATTGATCACCGGCGCCGCGAAGGGACGTGCGACGAAATTGCCGCTGGCGTCGAACGCGGTGTGGCCGAGTTGTGCCGCCGTCGCGTAGCTCTTGTCGAAGAGATTATCGACCTGGACGAACAGGGTGAGCGGCTTCACCGGGCGGATCTCTGCGCCGAGGTTGACGACGGCATAGGGCGAGGTCCGCCCGGCGCCGAGATAATAGACGCCGTCGGGCTGATCGGCGCCATTCTCGTTGCCCCGCGCGGTCATCGACGAGATCGCGACGGCATCGGCGCTGAGCGTGAGCGTCTTGAACACGTCCCAGGATCCCGAGAGCTTCAGCGTGTGGCGCGGCGTCAGGGGCAGGCGATCGCCCGGCTTGATCGCGATACTGCCGTCGAAGCCGGGGGCAACATGGGCGGCGCTGCTGTTCGCCGCGCCGTTGACCAGCTCGGCGCTTCGATAGGTGGCATCGAGGAACATGTAATGCGCCCCGAGGCGGACCTTGCCGAGGGTCGCGCTCGCATCGACGTCCACGCCCTGACGGCGCGTTCTTCCGAAGTTGCGGAAATAGCCGAAGCCCGAGGCATTGTCGGTCACGAACAGGATGTCGTTGTGCGCATCGGTGTGGAACAGGCCGATGCGCGCCTGGAGGCCATGGCCATGTGCCTCGATCCCGCCCTCGATCGTGCGGGCGACGACCTGCTTGAGCGGCGGATCGCCGGCAAGGGCGTTGGGCAGGCGACAGGGGTTGGCGGGGTCGGCACAGCCGAGTTCGAGCGCGGAGGGCGTGCGGCTGGTCTGGGCGACGGCAACGTCGACCGAGACGGCGCGCCCGACGCTGTAGCGCACCGCAAGCGCGGGGTTGAAGTGCTGGAACGTCTGGTGCGTGTCGAGCGAGCCGGGGCCGCCGCCGGGTGTGATGCCGTCGCGGTTGCGGATCGTGGTGCTGTCGTAGCGTGCCGATACGTCGACGTGGAGGCGTGCGGTGGGATCGAACGAGTCGAGCGCGTAGGCGCTGAACACTTCTGTCTTGCCGACGAGATCGACGCGCGCATCGAAGGCGTTTTCGGACGCCTGGCTGCCGTCGGCGAAGGCACCGGGGCCTGCGACGGTCACGATGGTGCGGTCCGCTGTCAGGTAACCGAATTGCGAGGATTGGGTGAAATGGGCGCGGTTGGAGACGTATCCCAGCCCCAACGTCAGGCTGTTGCGATCGATGGCCCAGCGCATCTCGCCGGTCGCACCGATTTCATGGCTGTTGGTGGCGGAGCGGTTGGCGAGGCCGTCGCATTTCTCGTTGGGCTCGCTGTTGAGCAGGATGTTGGCGATGCAGCGCCACTTCGGGAAGGGCGTGTTCGCCTGGGTCTCGCCCGCCGTCGGGAAGCCGCTGTAGCCGGCGGCCGTGAGCGCGATGCGCTCGGCAGCGCTCGGCTGGTAGAGGCTCTCGCCCAGCGAATCGTCGTTGACGTCGCCGTTGAAGCTGCGCGTCCGGATCTTGCGCCAATAGAGGTTGCCGTTGAACGACAGCGCATCGGAAAGCTGGTGGGCCAGCGTCAGGTTGGTGAGCCAGCCGCGGTTCCGCGTGTTGTCTGGATAGGAATAGACGCTGGCCCTATCGGCGGCGAGCAGGCGCATTTCCTGCAGGCCGTTGCCGTTGAGATTGCTGTCGGCGAAGCTGCCGGAGAGATGGATATCGGTCTTCGCGTCAGACCAGCCGACCTTCGCGAAGGCTTGCTTGGCCTCGGACGGCGAGAAATCGCGCCAGCCGCGTTCCTTGAACCAGTCGGCGCTGGCGAACCAGTCGAGCCCGTTTTCGGCATGGCCGCCGGCCTGCCCCTCCAGCGTGCGGCGGCGGAAGGAGCCGTAGGTGCCTTCGATCTCATACCCAGGATCGGATTTGCCGTCCTTGGTGCGGATCGTCAGCGCACCGCCCAGCGAGTTGCGGCCGAACAACGGGTTGGAGCTGGGGACGAGGCTGGTCGACCGGATCGCCGATTTCGGGATCAGGTCCCAGCTGACGATATCGCCGAGCGGCTGGTTGAGCCTTATGCCGTCCATGTAGACGGAGAGGCCCTGCGGGGTGCCGAGCAGGGGCGAGGCGGTGAAGCCGCGGTAGCTGACGTCGGGCTGCAGCGGATTGCCTTGGACCTCATTGACGAAGACGCCGCCGGTCATGCGCTTCAAATGATCGGTCAGGTCGGTCGCGTGGCTTGCCTCAAGGTCTGCGCCGCTGATCGTCTGGGCGGGGTAAGCGAGCGATCGCCTGCTGACATCGGTAAGCGGTGTGGGTGCCGTCACCACGATTTCCGGGGCCGGCGCGGTTTGCGCGCGCAGGGGCATGGCTGCCAATGCCGTGGTCGCGAGTAGGAGCAGCTTCGGCCGCATCGGAAATCCTCCGATATCGTTGGGAGCGATGGTAGCGGCGGCGGCGGCGGCGATCCTGAAACCGGCTTAAGAAAGCCTGCTACTTTGGTTCGGTCACCGTCAGGCGGAAGCCCAGCGCGCGGACGGTTTCGACGGTGAGCGGCAGATCGAGCTGGCGGAGCCGCTGGCGGAGCGCGCTGACCTGTACGTCGAGGTTGTTGTCGCTGACCTCATTCTCGCTGCCCCACACCGCCTCGATCAGATCGCGACGCGCGACGGCATCGCCGCGGGCGGCCGCGAGGCAGGCGAGAAGATCGAACGACCGCCGCGTGAACTCGACCTCGCGCCCGTCCCAGCGCATCCGGCGGCGCACCGCATCCACCTCGAGCTTGGCGACGCGGAGCGGCGGCGCGATGGCGTCGGCCTGGCGCCGCTCGACGACGCGCAGCCGGGCGATCAACTCGTCGAACGCGAAGGGCTTGGGCAGATAATCGTCGGCTCCCGCATCGAAGCCATCGAGCCGGTCCTGCAGCGTGCCGCGCGCGGTGAGCATCAGGATCGGGATGCGCGCGTCCTCGCGGACCGAGCGGCATAGATCGATCCCGTCGATATCGGGCAGCCCGAGATCGAGCAGCATCACGCCGAATCGATCGGTCGCGACCAGATCGCGGACCCGTTCGCCGCTCCGCTCCCAGGCGACCTGATGCCCCTGCGCCATCAGCCCCCGGCTGACGAAGCGGCCGATGCCGACATCGTCCTCGACGAGCAGGACGTTCATGCCGCGGCCTCCAGCGGTAGCCGGATCGCGATGCGGCAGCCACCGGCAGGATCGTTCGCCGCGCGGATCGCGCCCCCATGCTGCTCGATCACCCAGCGCGCGAGCGCGAGGCCGAGGCCCGTTCCGCCGCGCGAGCGGCCTTGTTCGGTCTGGTAATATGCGTCGAATATCCGCGGCAGATCACTGTCGATCAGCCCGTGGCCCTGGTCGATGATCTCGATCGCGGCATCCTCGCCCGAGCGCGCCAGCCGCAGCCGCAATGTGCCGCCGATCGGCGAGAATTTCACGCCATTGTCGAGGATCGCGAGAAGTGCCTGCCCCAGCCACCGGGCGTCGCCGCGGATCGGCAGCGGCTTGTCCGGCCGATCGACGATGACCGCGACTTCGGCCGAGCGCGCATAGGGCGCGGCGGCATGTTCGGCGGCCTCGGCCACGGTGGTGAGATCAAGCGGCATGTGGTCGAGGTGGAGGCGCCCGTCCTCGGCACTGGCGAGGCCCAGCAGTTCGTCGATCCGATTGCCCAGGAAGATCGCATTGGCGACGATATGGTCGAGCGCCTCGCGCAGCTCTGCGGGGGAGGCGCTCGGATCGGCGAGCGACACCTCGGCCTCGCCGCGCATCACCGCAACGGGGGTGCGCAGTTCGTGACTGGCCTTGGCGAAGAACAGGCGGCGGGATTTGTCGACGGCGCGAAGCTCGGCGGTGCGCGCCTCGACCTCGCGCTCGAGCCTGCGGGTCGAGCGGATCAGCGCGAAGCCGCCGGCTACGGCGGCGAGGGCCGCGCTACTGGCCAGCAATAGCGCCAGCACGGTGGTGCGGCCGCGCATCCGGGTCATCGCGGCGGCGGCTTCCCGCGCTTCCGTCGCCTCGCGGGCGCTGATCTGGGAGACGCGGTCGGACAGGGTGGACGGGGATGGCACCGTCAGCGCGAGGGTCGCCAGCCGATCGGCTTCGGCGCGTTCGCGGGTCTGCTGGGCGATGTCGGTGGGATCGTTGCCGATCAGGTTCGCCTCGCGATCGATCGACGCCCGATAGGCCATCAGCTGATCGGCGAGCAGAGCGCGGGGCGCGCCTTCGACCACCAGCGCCTCGATCCGCGAAACCGCCGCCAGTTGCGATTGCGCCACCATCGCACGGTCGAAATGGCGCCGCGCCGCGCCGAGGCTGAACAGGAAGGCGATGACGAGCGCAAGCAACGACGCAAGCAGGACGACCCCGATCAGATTGACCCGCCGCATCGCGTGCGCCGTCAGCCGTTCATGGCGCGACGCCGCGCGACAGCACCGGCGCGATGTCGGTGAAGTTGGCGAGGTCCGCCAGCACGCCAGGCGTCTCCGGCGAGGCCAGCGCGGCGCCGATCGCGGCATCGTCCTCGAACCGCAGCACCGCCACCGCCGCTTCGGATGCGCTGGGCTCGGCGGGGAAATAGGCCCGCGCGTCGATCAGGCCGAACGCACCCCAGGCCCGCTCGACGAGCGGCAGGTGCGTGGCGACATAATAGTCGCGATCGAATCGCGTGCCCGCCTCGCGCGGATAGGTGACGAAGAGAGCCGCGCTCACTTCGCCGCGGCCAGCATCGGCTCCATGCGCTTCTTGGCGAGCGGGGCCAGCGAAACGGCGGCGGCAGCGGCGGCGTTCGGCGCGGCGCCCTTGCCGGCCTTCACCAGTGCAACCATGCCCATCGAATAATGCGGCTTGCACTTGATGCCGTAGAGCCCCGGCTTCGAGACGGTGAGGACATATTCCTTGTTCATCGCGCCGGCCGGTTCGGTCACGCCGTCGGGCATCATGCCGGGGATCGGCTCGGCATTGTGGCCCATGTCGCTGGGCATGAAGTGGATCTTGTCACCGACGGCGGCCTGAACGAAGGCGGGCTCGAACACCATCATGCCGCCGGCGCCCTGGTTCTTCATCTGGACGGTGATGTCTTTCGCGCAGACCGGGGCGGCGGCGATCAGGGCAGCCGAAAGGGCAAGCACGGAAACAGTCAAAACACGCATTTCTACCTCTCCTCGACGAACAGATGACCACGCCTGCCTCGGCGAACCAATGGGCCTTTGGTGCAATGGAGAACGTCGGCGTGACCGTGCGACTTTGATCGGGAACGAAAATCCCGAGTCGATCGGGTTTGTGAGATCCCGAGGAGAGCATGATGCTGCAGCAGACGTTGGACCAGCTGAAGGGCCAGATCGCCATCCGGTCGAAGTATGACAATTTCATCGGCGGCGATTGGGTGGCCCCGGTCGAGGGGCGCTATTTCGACAATCCTTCGCCGATCACCGGCAAGACGGTCTGCCAGGTCGCGCGCGGCACCGCCGCCGATATCGAGCTCGCGCTCGACGCCGCGCACGCCGCCAAGGAAAAGTGGGGCAATGCCTCGCCCGCCGAGCGTGCGCTCGTCCTGCTCCGCATCGCCGACCGGATGGAGGAGAAGCTCCAGCTGCTCGCCACTGTCGAAACGATCGACAACGGCAAGCCGATCCGTGAGACGGTCAACGCCGATCTGCCGCTCGCGATCGATCACTTCCGTTACTTCGCCGGGTGCCTGCGCGCCCAGGAAGGCTCGATCGCCGAGATCGACCATGACACCGTCGCCTACCACTTCCACGAGCCGCTGGGCGTCGTCGGCCAGATCATCCCCTGGAATTTCCCGCTGCTGATGGCGGTGTGGAAGCTCGCCCCCGCGCTCGCCGCCGGCAATTGCGTGGTGCTGAAGCCCGCCGAGCAGACGCCGATGTCGATCATGGTGCTGATGGACGTGATCGGCGATCTGTTGCCGCCGGGTGTGCTCAACGTCGTCAACGGCTTCGGCATCGAGGCGGGCAAGCCGCTCGCGCAGAACAAGCGCATCGCCAAGATCGCCTTCACCGGCGAGACGACGACCGGCCGCCTGATCATGCAGTACGCGACCGAGAACCTCATCCCGGTGACGCTGGAGCTGGGCGGCAAATCGCCCAACATCTTCTTCGCCGACGTGATGGACCGCGACGACGACTTCCTCGACAAGGCGCTCGAGGGCTTCGCGATGTTCGCGCTCAACCAGGGCGAAGTCTGCACCTGCCCCAGCCGCGCGCTGATACACGAGAGCATCTACGATCGCTTCATCGAGAAGGCGATCGCCCGCGTGCAGAAGATCGTCCAGGGCTCGCCGCTCGACTCCGCGACGATGATCGGCGCGCAGGCCTCTAACGACCAGCTCGAGAAGATCCTGTCCTACATCGACATCGGCAAGGCGGAGGGCGCCAAGGTGCTGACCGGCGGCAGCCGCGCGCAGCTCGGCGGTGAACTCGGCGAGGGCTATTACGTCACGCCGACGATCCTCGAGGGCCACAACAAGATGCGCGTGTTCCAGGAGGAGATCTTCGGACCCGTCGTCGCCGTCACCACCTTCAAGGATCAGGCCGACGCGCTCGCGATCGCCAACGACACGCTCTACGGCCTCGGCGCCGGTGTCTGGTCGCGTGACGGGACGACCGCCTATCGCATGGGCCGCGGCATCCAGGCGGGCCGTGTGTGGACCAACTGCTACCATGCCTATCCGGCGCATGCGGCGTTCGGCGGCTACAAGCAGTCGGGCATCGGGCGCGAGACGCACAAGATGATGCTCGATCACTATCAGCAGACCAAGAATCTGCTGGTGAGCTACAGCCCGAAGGCGCTCGGCTTCTTCTGAGCCCATCGTCATTGCGACCCCGGACTTGATCCGGGGGAAGCAACCCAGTCCGGCGCGTACGGCCCTGGATTGCTTCGTCGCTTCGCTTCTCGCAATGACGAACGAAGGTAACGAACCTTGGCACCACCCCGCATATTGGCGACCGCAGAGGCCGAGGCGTTGATCGAGCGTCTTCGCGCGATCCACGGCGCGCTGATGTTCCATCAGTCGGGCGGCTGCTGCGATGGCTCGGCACCGATGTGCTATACGGCCGGGGAGTTCAGGGTCGGCGGGCAGGACGTGCTGCTCGGCACGATTGCGGGCGACGTGCCGGTGTGGATCGGCGCGGCGCAGTTCGAATATTGGCGGCATACCCAGATTACGATCGATGTCGTGCCGGGCCGCGGCGCGGGTTTCTCGCTCGAAGGCCCGGAAGGCTTCCGCTTCATCATCCGCAGTCGCCTGTTCAGCGATGACGAGGCGGACGCGCTGATCGCCGCCGGGGAGCCGCCGCGTGGCGGCTGACCTGCACGGGCTTCGCGAACGCCCTGATGACGGCCGCGCGCGCGCCTGTCATACAGGCGATCGTGGAGAGGATGAAAACAACGGAGAACGGCGTGCGCGCCGCCTCCTCGGACCTGCCTGATCCCGTCGCCGCGATCGAGGCGATCTTTCGCGCGCTCGATCCGCAGACGCTCGCCGGGATCATCCTGTTCTGCTCCAGCCTCTACCCGCGCGAGGAACTCGCCGCCGCAATCGCGCAGCGCAGCGAAGGACTGACGGTGATCGGTTGCACTTCCTCGGGCGAGATCAGCCCGGGTGGACCGTTGGAAGGCAGCATCACCGCGATCGGCTTCCCGGCCGAGGATTTCACCATGTCGGCGATCTGCTTCCAGCCGCTCGACCGCTTCGATGCCGGGCAAGCCCACCAGACCGTCCGCGCGCTGGTCGCCAATGCCAACGAACATTCGCGCCGGCTCGGCCCCGATCAGAGCCGGGCCGCGATCTTCCTCGTCGATGGGCTTTCGCACCGGGAGGAGATGCTGACGGTGACGGTGCAGGACGCGCTCGGCGAGATCCCGCTGATCGGCGGCTCCTCGGGCGACGGCCTCGATTTCCGCGAGACCTTCGTCTTCCACGACGGCGCCTTCCGTCGCGATGCTGCGATCGTCGCGGTCCTCACTTCGCGCCGCAAGATGCACGCGTTCCGCTCGCAGCATTACACGCCGGGCAGCGTGAAGATGGTGATCACCGGCGCCGATCCGGTCGAGCGCATCGCCAAGGAGATCAATGCCGAGCCCGCGGCCGAGGAATATGCGCGGCTGGTCGGCGTACGGGTCGACGAGCTCAGCCCGGAGATTTTCGCGGCGCATCCGCCGATGGTCCGCGCCGGCGGCGAATATTATTGCCGGTCGATCCAGTCGGCCAACCCCGACGGCAGCCTGACCTTCTATTGCGCGATCGACGAGGGCATCGTCATGACGCTGGGCGAGGCGCATGACGTGATCGGCGGGCTGGAGCAATTGTTCGCGAGCCTCGACGAGAAAGTGTCGGGTATCGATCGCGTGCTCGGCTTCAACTGCGTGCTCAACCTCGTCGATCTGGAGCATCGTCAGCTTCGCCAAGAGGTCTCCAAGCTGTTCACGCGCCGCCGGGTGGTGGGCTTCAACACCTATGGCGAGCAATTCCACGCACTCCATGTGAACCAGACCTTCAGCGGGCTGGCGATCGGCAAATGAGCAGCTTGGCCGTATTCGATCCGCAGGCCGAGCGCATCGCGGAGCTGGAAATCGCGCTCGCCAAGGCGGAGCGGATCAATCGCGTGCTGATGGACCGCGTCGAGCGATCGACCGACCTGCAGGGCAATGCCTTCTCGCTGTTCGAGACCGCCATCGCATTGGAAGGGCGGGTGCGCGATCGGACCGCCGATCTGGAGCGCGCGCTGAGCGATCTGGCGGCCACCAACGCCGAACTGGCGGCGGCGAAGGAAGCCGCAGACGGCGCCGAACTGCGGCTGCGCGATGCGATCAACAGCATCAACGAAGGCTTTGCGATCTTCGATGTCGACGATCGCCTGATCCTCTGCAACGAAACCTACCTCGGCCTGTGGCCGGGCGTCGCCGATCGCATCCAGCCGGGGCTGACCTTCGGCGAGATCGTCCAGCTGATCAGCGACAGCGGCGAGACCCTGGGCGCGCGCGTATCGCCGCAGCGCTGGGTCTCGGAGCGGCTGGCGCAGCACGGCGTCGCCGACGGCGGACATATCCAGGTGCTGGCCGACGGGCGCTGGATCCAGGCGAACGAGCTTCGTACCAGCGAGGGCGGCATCGTCGGCATCTACACCGACATCACCGACGTGAAGGCCGAGGACGCCCGCCAGCGCGCCCGCGATCTCGCCGAGAAGACCGCGATCCTGCAGGCGACGCTCGACAATATCCGGCTGGGTGTCGTGGTGTACGATGCCGATCGCCAGCTGATCGCCTCCAACGGTCCGCTGCTCGCCACCATCGGCCTGCCCGACGACGGCCTGCCGCTGGTGATGACGCACGCCGACCTCGTCGCGACCTGCTCGCGCCTCAACGGCCCGATGGACGTCGACCTGCCCCTCGATTGGCTGGCGCACGGATCGGCCGACGTGGTGGCACAGCGTCGCCACGGCAGTGGCAGGGTGATCGAGGTGCGGCGCTCGTCGATGGCCGATGGCGGTATGGTGATGAGCTTCGAGGACATCACCGAGCGCCTCGCCGCCGACGAAGCCTTGCGCGAGACCAACGAGACGCTGGAACGCCGCGTCGAGGAGCGCACCGCCGACATCGCCGCGGTCAATGCCGAGCTGCAGCGCGCCGAGGCGGCAATGCGCGACGCGAAGACGGCGGCCGAGGACGCCAACATCTCCAAGACGCGCTTCCTTGCCGCGGCGAGCCACGATCTGCTCCAGCCGCTCAACGCCGCGCGCCTCTTCGTCTCGGCCATCGCCGAGCGCCGACTGGCGACGCCGACGCGCACGCTCGTGCGGCAGACCGGATCGGCGCTCGATTCGGTCGAGGATCTGCTGGAGGCGCTGCTCGAAATCTCCAAGCTCGATGCCGGCGCCATCGTCCCGCAGGTCACCGATTTTCCGATCGCGGAACTGCTCGGCGCCTTGCGGGCGGAATTCACGGCGGTCGCCCGTGCGCGCGGGCTGACGCTGCGGATCCCGGCCAGCCCCTTGTGGGTGCGCTCGGACATGCGGCTGGTCCGCCGCATCCTCCAGAATTTGCTGTCGAATGCACTCCGCTACACCGAGGCGGGCGGCGTCGAGCTGCGCTGCCGCAAGGATGGCGATCAGGTGCGGATCGAGGTGATCGATACCGGCATCGGCATTCCGGCCGAGCATCACGACACCATCTTCCAGGAATTCCGTCGGCTCGACGAGGGCGGACGTGATCGCGGGCGCGGCATGGGGCTGGGGCTCGCCATCGTCCAGCGTGCCGCGCGGATGCTCGGGCTGCGCGTGAAACTGCGCTCGACGCCGGGGCAGGGCTCCGTCTTTCGCCTGTCGCTGCCGATCGCGGTGCCGATGCAGCAGACGCTTCCGGCGCCCGCGCCGCTGCGCCGCCGTTCGACTTCGGGACAGACGGTGCTGGTGATCGACAACGAGCCCGCGATCCTCGAGGGCATGGCCGCCATGCTCGGGGGATGGGGCTGCGAGGTGACGGGCGTCCGTAGCGCCGCAGATGCGCTTCGGGCGGTGTCGGCGGGGCTCTGTCCCAACCTGATCATCGCCGACTATCATCTCGACAATGGCGAGACCGGCGACGATGCGGCGCTGGACGTCCGCACCCGGCTCGGCAGCGACGTTCCGGTGATCGTGATTACTGCGGATCGCATGCCGGAGCTGCGCGACAAGCTGCTGGCGCAGGGCTTCGATTGCCTTACCAAACCCGTCAAGCCGGCCCAGCTGCGTGCGCTGCTGAACCGGCCGGAGACGATCAAACGAGGGTGAGGGTGGTCAGTTGGCCCGAAGCTTCGGGTCGAACCCCACCTTGTTGGCCAGGATCACGGCCTGGGTGCGGCTGAACACCCGGAGTTTGGTGAGGATCGCGGAGACATGCGCCTTCACCGTGGTCATCGAAACATCGAGTTCGAAGGCGATCTGCTTGTTGAGCTTGCCTTCGACCAGAAGGCCCAGAACCACCTTCTGCTGCGGCGTCAGCAATTCGATACGGCGCAGGAAATCACGCCGCTCGCCGCTGTCGGCGTCATCTTCGGCGAGGTTGGCGGGCACGTATATCTCGCCCGCCAGCACCGCCTTCAGCGCATCGACGATGGCGCCGCGCTTCAGCGATTTGGGGATGAAGCCCGCGGCCCCGGCGCTGAGTGCCGCCGACACCGTCGTCCGGTCGCACGCGGCGGAGACCATGACGACGGGGAGGGCGGGGAAGCGTCGGCGCAGCGTCGCCAGGCCGCTCATGCCGTTCGCACCCGGCATGTTGACGTCCAGCATCACCAGATCGAAATCGCCTTCGCGCTCGATCACCGCCACGGTCTCGTCCAGCGAGGCCGCCTCGAAGGTTTCGCAGGCATCGAAGGCCACCGAGATCACCGAGCGTAGGCCATCCCGCACCAGCGGATGATCATCCGCGATGAGTACGCGCTCCACAGACCCAGCCTCCCCCATGTCTTCCTGTAGCAAGCCTCGCGGAACTCCGCGAGGCTCACTTACGAATGATGCCGGGCGATGCACCCGATCAGGCCTTGGGCAGCTTGAACACCCAGAGCGACCCGCCCTGGTTGATGTGCTGCACCGCCTTGGCGACTTCGCCGCCCCACAGCGGCACCGCGCCGCCCCAGCCCGACATCACGGCGATGTACTGCTCGCCATCCTGTTCCCAGGTGACGGGCGAGCCGACCACGCCGGAGCCGGTGTTGAACTTCCACAGTTCCTTGCCGGTCTTCGCATCGAACGCCTTCAGATAGCCTTCGGGCGTGCCGGTGAAGACGAGGCCGCCTGCGGTGGAGAGAACGCCGCCCCACAGCGGTGCCTTGTTCTTATACTCCCAGACGATCTTGCCGGTCGCCGGATCGACGGCGCGCAGCGCGCCGATATAATCCTGGTAGAGCGGCTTGATCGTGAAGCCCGCACCCAGATAGGCCGCGCCCTTCTTGTAGG
>Ga0164294_10002515_pt1 | contig 16539 bp, 8 predicted proteins | sample GEODES005metaG_FD_111479 | JGI IMG/M metagenome (GOLD analysis project Ga0164294, IMG submission 111479) | Oligotrophic lake water microbial communities from Sparkling Lake, Wisconsin, USA - GEODES005 metaG | ecosystem: Environmental > Aquatic > Freshwater > Lake | place: USA: Sparkling Lake...
CCCGGTCGAAGTCAGACCTGACCTTGTGTTCGACAATCTGATGCGGCAGTAGCAGTCTCATCCCGAGCGCCTCCTTCCCCGAAGCAGCAACTCCGGTCACACCTTCACGCCAAGGTAGCACCGCCAGGCGTCGCCACACCGGTACGAAGTGCGGAAAAACCCCTACCGACTCGCGCCCGGCCAGCCATAGTCGAAGATGTGAGCCCTCAACTGCCGTTTCCGCAACCGCATCCGCTGCACGCCGGAGACGAGCTGCAGGCCCTGCGGACCGACGGGCCGATCCACCGGGTCCGGACCCCCGTCGGCGACGAAGCCTGGCTGGTGACCGGCTACGCCGCGGTCCGCGAACTGATGGATGACGATCGTCTGGGCCGATCGCACCGTTCGCCCGAAACCGCGCCACGCAGCCGTGCGTCGGCCTTGTTCGGTGGACCGATCGGCGACTTCGAGGCCGAACCGGCCGGCCACCAGCGGATGCGGGCTCTCCTACAACCGCACTTCTCGCCCCGCCGATTGCGCGCATTGGAGCCAAAGGTCGAGGCACTAACCCGGGGACTGTTGGATCAGTTGGCGGATGACGGGCCGCCCGCTGATCTGCATGCCACGCTCGCCGGACCACTTCCCGCGCTGGTGATCTGCGAACTGCTCGGCGTGCCCTATGGTGACCGCGACACGTTCCGGGTCTGGGTGGATGCGGCCGCGTTCGACACCGACCCCGTCGAGTCGATCCAGGGCATGACGGCATTGGTGGACTACGGCGTCAGCCTGGTCGGCAAGAAGCGACGCCAACCCGGTGACGATGTGATCTCACACCTCTGTGAACACGACGACCTGGAAGACGTCGAAATCGCGGTGCTGGCCGTGAGTCTGCTGTTCGCCGGCTACGAAACGACGGTGGTACAGATCTGGATGCATGCGGTGCAGCTGTTGAGCGACCGGACCCGATGGCAGGCACTGCTCGACGATCCGTCACTGATTTCAAAGGCGACCGAAGAACTCACCCGGGCTTCACTGATCGGCGGCGTGGGAATTCCGCGGTACGCGCGCGAGGCCATCGACATCGCGGGCGTCACCATCGCTGAGGGCGATCTGGTGCTGCTAGATCCCGGATCGGCCAACCAGGACCCCGCGTTCTTCAAGGATCCCGACGTCATCGACTTTCGCCGCACGGGATCACAACCCCTGTCTTTCGGCTACGGCGCACGATACTGCCTGGGAGCCCCCTTGGCCCGGATGGAGCTGAATTCCGTTTTCTCCCAATTGATCCCACGTTTTTCAGATATGCAGCTAGCGGTCGCCGTCGAAGACCTGAGTATCAATTCAGAAGGGTTGGGGTCTGGTCTTGTTGCGCTTCCGGTCACCTGGGGAGACAGATGAGTCCCGATGGGGACCCCGAACGGCGAATCGCGGAGCTGGAACGGCCACTGTCCGCCGGCACCCCAATCGAGGCGCTGTCACCCAGCGAGCCCCGCGGGACCAGTATGCGTGTCGGGTGGATCGTGCTTGCGTTGCTGATTCTCGGGCTGATAGTCGGCGGCATCGCGATCGTCTCAGACAGGCGTCCGGCCGGCGGCGGACCGGTGGCCCGTCCTTCTGCCACTGCGGCCCCGATATCCTCCCCCAGCTCGACGGCGACCGTGTCGAGACCGGCGCCCATTAGAACACTCAGCGTCGCCGGGGTGGGAAACCAGAGAACACTCGCCTGCAACGACAGCGTCGTCAGTATCAGCGGCGTGGACAACACCGTGGTTCTCACCGGCCGCTGCGACCGTGTCGACGTATCCGGCGTCCAGAACAGCGTGACCATCGATAACGCGGGTGCCATCGGCGTTTCCGGATTGAACAACAGGGTCGTTTTTCACTACGGCACACCGGAACTCAGCCAGTCCGGCTTCGACAACACCCTGCAGCGGGGCTGACCTCAGCTCAACCGGCGGATCGCACTTCGCGACCCAACGTCAGTACATGAGCCGGTGACACGGGTATACGCTCTGGAAGCCGGAGCCTCAGCATGCCCTGTTCGACCCACCACTCCACCGGGTTGTCGATCCCCAAAACCCGGACCGCGCCGACGTCGGTCGCATCGAGCCCGCGGATGCCGAACTCACGCTCGGGCAGGTCGAGCAGTATTGCGTTGACGGCACCGTCGCGCTGGGTGAACCGGACCGCAGTGCCTTCGGTGGTGGTGGTCTCAGCGATCGCCCACGGTCGGGTCCGGTAGATCGCTTCCCCGTTGATCCGCATCCACGATCCCAGTCCGCGCAGTGGTGCCAACTGTTCATCGGGAATCCGCCCGAATTCATCCGGCCCGATGCCGATCAACAGGTTGCCGTTTTTGGACACGATGTCAGCGAAGGATCGAACCAATTCGGTCGTTGTGACAATATCCTGTGGCCGCTCGTTGCGGTTGGCACCGAACGAGTGTCCGACACCGCGGGTGGACTCCCACTTCTTGTCCTGGATCTCAGAGAACTGCGCGTATTCCGGCGTGCGAATGTCGTAGTGATGGTTGGCCGGGAATGTCAGTGATTTGTAGCTTTCGGGAATGAAGGCCCAGAAGCGTTGTATCGCAATGCCTCCCAGTCGGGCCAGGGCGTCGGTGACCATTCCCCTATGCTGGGTGGGTTCGATCCATCGGTCATTGATGACGCCGTCAGGAACGGTGTTGTAGTACTCGGCGAACAGCGCCGGAAGGTCGCCGCCGGCCGGCCAACAGATGTCATTCCACAACACCGACGGTTGGTACAGGTTGATGAGTTCGCGAACGTGGGCGTCGGCATAGCCGACATAGTTGTCCGTGTGCGGCACCGCCAGAAAGCTGTCGGCCGGGTTCTGCAGCAGCGCGTCGTTATAGGGCCAGTCGTAGCCGCCGGAGTAGTACAGGCCCATGCGCATCCCGGCGTCGAGCACCGCACGGCGCAGATCGCCGACGATATCCCGGCGGGATTGATAGCGACCCTTGCGCGGGTGCTCCAACTCGGTAGGCCACAGGCAGAACCCGTCATGGTGCTTGGTGGTCAGCACCACGTAGCCCGCCCCGGCGTCGCGGCAGATCGCCGCGATCGCACCCATATCCGCGTCAGCGGTGCCGCCGTCGAAGGTCGCCACGAAGTCGTCATAGGTCGCATCGGGGCCGTAGGTGTCGCGCTGGTGACACCAGGTCGGGCTGCCCTCCAGCCGACTGCTGTTGAGGTACCACTCGGCATAGGGGTTGTCCCGCAGCATCTCTGCGGGACCGGCGTGTTTGAGCAGCTGCTGGATGTCGGGAACCTGGGGTGCCCAGCCGGGCACCGAGTACAGGCCCCAGTGCAGGAAGATTCCCAGTTTGGCGTCGTCGTACCAGTCCGGCAGCGGATGGGTGGCGACCGAATCCCAGGTGGGCGTGTACATGCGTGAAGGCTAACCACTGCGTCACTTTCCGGCTGCCCCTCACACGTCACCGATGCCTGAGGCTTAGCGTGACTTAATTCGCGATTGAGCAGCACACCACCACGCGATGGCGATGGGTCACCTAACATGAGCATCGTGGTTGACTGGCCGATGGTGGGTCGTGCCGAGGAGATGCAGGTCATCGACGACGCGTTCACCGGTAAGGCCGGTTACGCGGGCGTGATCGTCGCGGGGCCGGCCGGGGTGGGCAAGACTCGGCTGATTCGCGAAACCACGGTCGCCTTCTCCGAGCGCGATTGGGTGGTGCATTCGATCGCCGCAACGCCCTCTGCTCGGCTAATTCCTCTCGGCGCCTTCTCTGATTGGGTCAATTCCGTCGACGCCCAGCCACTCAACATCGTCGGTTCGGTCATCGCCGCGATCACGGCTTCACCAGACAACGCACCGGTACTGGTCGCCGTCGACGACGCCCATCTGCTCGATGATCTATCCGCGTTCCTACTGCATCAGCTCGTGCACCGGCGATTGGCGGTCGTGATCGCCACGATTCGGACCGGCCTGCCGACGCCTGCGACAGTGGCTGCGCTGTGGAAGGAATCGCACCTGCGTCGAATAGACCTCGAACCACTGTCGCATCCGCAGTGCAAAGCTCTGCTCGACACTGTGCTGGGTGAACGCGTCAGCATCCGACTGACTGAGCGCATGTGGGACTTAACCCGCGGCAATGTGTTGTTTCTACGCGAGCTGGTTCGACAGGAACTCGACGCGGACAGGTTGACCAACGGCGATGGCGAATGGCGTTGGGCCGACGCGTGGACAGCCTCGCCAACGCTGATCGACCTGGTGGATCTAGCCATCGGCTCAGCCCCCCCATCGGCGCTGGAAGTCCTCGACTTGGTCACCTTGGCCGATCCACTGGACATGAATTTCTTGGACACCATCGCTGATCGTGACGCGATCGAAGAAGCTGAGCGGCGAGGCTTGATCACAGTCGAAAGAGGTTCCGGAGCGGGTGTCGTTCGAGTAGCCAATCCGATGTACGGCGAAGCGCGGCGCGCCAACGCCGGATCGGTACGAGAGGCCCGGCTGCGCGGACGGATCGCAGCGGCGATGAAGTCGAACCCATCCGCCAGCGCGAGAACCGATCCGGTGCAGTTGGGTCTGTTGTGGCTGGAATCCGATCTACCCCGCGACCCCGAGGTTTTCTTTCGTGGAGCGACCGCAGCGTCTCTGCGTCTGAATCTCGATCTCACCCGACGCCTCGCGGAGGCCGCCACGGCCGCAGGCGCCGGGATTGAGGCACAAATTCTTCACGCACAGTCATTAACACGGCTCGGCCGAGCCGATGATGCCGAGCGCGTGCTTGATTCGCTGGCAACCTCCGACCAAGCCACTGCAGTGTGGGCGGCGACGATCATGCGAGCGGCAATCCTGCTCTTCTCTCGGGGAATGCCGGACCAGTCGTGGGCCTTTCTCGATCAGGCGATGCAGACCGCACCCGAGGTGCTGGCTCCGTCGCTGCAGGCATTCCGAGTGGCCCAACTTGCCGTGGGAGGTCGGCCGGTCGAAGCAGCCGCGCTCGCCGAATCCCTGGATCGGACAATGCTGAGCCCGCTACCGTCGACAATCCTGTCCACCGGTTTAGCTCTCGCTCTCGGTGACCTTGGCCGTCAGAAAGCAGCCACGGAGATCGTCGAAGAAGGTAATCAGCTGGCCGGATCTTCACCCGATGCCGCCTATCAGGCGGTCGGATTGAATCTGGTGCATGCCGGCTCACTGGTACTGGCTGGCTCAATCCACGATGCCCTGACAATCGGTGGCCGCCTTGAGGAACAGTGGGCTGACATACCCAGGGTTCCCAGGACCGTGGCAAACGCAGTAAGCGGCATCGCGCTGCTGGCCCACGGCGAACTGCGACCTGCGTGCGAACGACTTGAGGTGGCAGTTCGGGAAGCAGAGTCCCGTAAAGACGGAAGTGGCCTGGCTTATCTACTGCGGGTGCACTACACCGAAGCACTGGCACGGGCTGGCGAGTACAGCGAAGCTCTCGAATCACAACACCGCATGCAGACCGGTCGTCACAACTCCTATGTGTGTAACGAGCCCGCCCGTCTGCATGCGATGGGTTGGGTCGCGGCCGCTGGTGATCGCATCACCGAGGCGATCGCCCACGCAGAGATGGCCGCGGAATGCGCGCGTGCCCACGGTCAGCCCGCTCGCGAAGTCACATGTATCCAGTCGTTACTCCAATTCGGCGAGAACCAGCACAGGTCCAGACTCGACGAACTTGCTGAGCTGGTCGAGGGTCCGCGTGCCGGACTGATCGTCCGTTGGGCACGCGCTTTGGCAGCCAACGACGGCAACGGCTTGCTCGAGGTTTCCATCGATATCGAGAAGATGGGAGATCGGGTCGCGGGCGCCGATGCCGCCGCGCACGCGGCACTCGCCTATGAACGTCAGAACCTCCGTGGGGCCAGGCTGACTGCCAGCGAACGGGCGACGCGGATCATCACGGAATGCGGGGCAGCCACCCCCGCAACCCGCGCCGCAACTACCCCTCTACCTCTCAGCAGGCGTGAACGCGAGATTGCCACGCTCGTCCGCGATGGCCTTTCCAACAAGCAAATCGCTGAAGCCCTCACCATGTCCGTTCGTACCGTTGAGGGTCACATCTACCGCGCGTGCAACAAGGTCGGCATCACCACACGAGCCGAACTTGCCTGCCTGATGGCTGGCGACCCAGCACACTGATCAACCGCCCTCGTCCGCGTTTCCGCATTACAGCAATCCAAACGTCGATTTTCGAGTAGTGGACTACTCAGTGCGCCTGGCCTCGAAGCGACGAGGGTCGCGATCATGAGTGTCCTCAACTTCAGCCCGGATCGCCAGGCACACTCGCCCAGCCCGGACGACTCGAAGGTCACCGAGACGTGGCCGGAATACCTCCGGAGAATTGCCAGTGGTTTGACCCAGGCTGAGATAGCCGCGCGTGTCGGGGTCGGTCGGCTGTCGGTGAACAACTGGTTGCACGGCAAAACCAGGCCCAAGGCTGAGACGGTCATCGACGTCGCGCGGGCGTTCCAGTGCTCGCCGATCGAGGCGCTGCTTACCGCCTCCTACCTCACTCCAGCCGAGCTCAACGGCCCCGCCGAAATCAGGATCTCACTGCGACACGTCGAACCTCACGAACTGGCGTCTGAGGTGGGCCGCCGGCTCACTGCCCAGGACACCCCGCCACCCCGATCAGTCACCGACGGTTGACCGACCTGGCTGATTCGTCCGACGGGACCCCCAGTAGACCGCGCGCTTCGTAGGTCTTCGCGTTCGGGATACGCCGACCGCTGCGGATGTCCAGCATCCGTTCACCGCGGAGCTTGTTGTACAGCATCTCCGACTGCAACCTCCGCTGAGCCAGCCACTCATCTGGCTTGCCCTTGGCTATCCGCTCGCCTGGAACTTTTTGAACGCTGGTGATCGTCGCAGTCGCTTCAGTGCACTCCGGCTGGGTCAGGTGCTCCAGCATGTTGGACACGATCTCGACCAGATATACCGGCACACCCTGTTCATGCAAGGTGATCGCGAGCTTCCTCGCCACAATGTAGGCGCCCTCTTTCGCCGCCAGCGGCATCTGCGCACCGGTGAACGCCATCATGCCCTCGGGGTATACGCCGAAGCTGACGACATCGTTCTTCTCCAGGAACTCCTGAACCCTGCTCACGGCCTCCGACACCGGGAAGAGCTTCGGGTCGTCCTCGTCGACGTAGACGACATCGCCAGGGGACACCGGCGGCGGGATCGGGTAGACCCCCCTGCGCGCCATCACGATGTGGTGCTGGCTGCCGATCTGGCGGGACAGTCGGTTGCACAGCGCACCCTCGTACATTGAGGCGTCGTGATTGCCGATCAGAACCATTGCCCGGCGCGGGGATTCCGCCATCGCCGCGTTAGCCGCTTCCACACCCTTGAAAACGATGTCGTCGGTACGGAAGAAGTTACTGGGATCCAGCCAGCGCGGCCAGTGCGACACCGATCTGTGCAGACCCACCAGCGCGATCACGATCAACGAGGTCTTGACCGGCTTACGGCCGGCCAGCAGCATCTCGGGCACCGCGACAGCGACCGACAGCGGTGCCGCGGCGTCACGCCGGGCCAGACTGCTATTGATCTTGTTGACAGAGCGGATCAGCAGCCGCGAGCGCACCGCCGCGATCGGATTAATTGATCGCCGACCGCGGAGCCTGATCAGTTTGCGCATCGCATCAAGGGTCTGCTGAGCGGCCATGGCGATATTGGCTTCCAGGCGGGTAAGCAGCAGCGCATCGTCTTTGCCTCTCGGCGCACTCTCGTCGACAAAGAGGTTCCGGTAGCGCTCGACCAGTTCCCGGAGAGCGGCTTTGATGACAACCTGGGAGTTGTCGATGGCAGCAACGGCGTCGGGATCATCGGCCAACGCGGCCCGGCCGATAGCGACCCTGTCGTCGTAGAGTGCCTCGAATCCGTCGAGTTTCGAGAAATACTCGGCGCTCATGTGTCCCTCCTGGAAGAACGGTTCAGGGCTCTTAGACTACGTGGGCTATCGCCCGGGCATACACGACTCAGGCAGCGTCGACCTCCACTGCCGTCGAGTCCCAACGCCAGACCTAAGCCTGCAACCGGTCAACGAGGTGGCCAATGATGGCAGCGACACTGCACTGCAGCAGCGATTGAATTTTTTAGGTTCCGGGATCTCCGGGATTTCCGTTCGCGCCAGTTGAGCCGGCGCCGGTTGCCGTTGCCTCACCGCCGGCACCTCCGGCGCTCTCGCTAGTGCCATCGCCGGCACCCCCGTTGCCGCCAGTGCCGCCTTGAGAGGTTGAAGTAGTGCCGTCCGCATTGGCGGCTCCGCCAGCACCTCCGGCGCCGCCGTCTCCCGAGACCGCACCGCCACCTACCCCGCCGACGCCGCCGGTTACCTGCGCATCGGTGACGGTGGTCGTTGCGGCTCCGCCAGCACCTCCGGCGCCGCCGTTTCCGGAGTTCGCACCGCCTGAGCCGCCAGCGCCACCGTTGCCGCCAGTTCCACCACCGGTGCCGGCGGCAGCTATGCCGCCTGCCCCGCCTACCCCGCCGTTGCCGTTGTTGCCGCCGTTGCCGCCGCCGCCGCCGATACCCCCGGGGGTGCTGCTGGCGGGTTGGGAGATCCCTAAGCCGCCTGATGTGGCGGCATAAATGGTTTCACCGATGACGTACACGCCATCCACGTTGCTGCTGCCCAGCCCGCTGTCCGTGGTGTAGTTGGTGAACTCCCTGCCGCCGTTGGTCGAGATACTCAGGCCTCTGTCGGTGGCGGCGTAGATGGTCTCACCGCTTGCATACACCCCCTGAACGTTGTCGCTGCCCAGCCCTCCCCGAGTGCTCTCAGTGGTGTAGTTGGTGAACTCCCTGCCGCCATCGGTCGAGATACCCAGGCCTCTGTCGGTGGCGGCATAGATGGTCTCACCGCTTGCGTACACCCCCTGAACGTTGTCGCTGCCCAGCCCGTTGCGCATGGTGGAGTTGGTGAACTCCCTGCCGCCGTCAGTGGAGATGCTCAGACCACCGGTGGTGGCGGCGTAGATGGTCTCACGGCTTGCGTACACCCCCTGAACGTTGTCGCTGCCCAGCCCGTTGCGCATGGTGTAGTTGGTGTAAACCCTGCCGCCGTCAGTGGAGATGCTCAGACCACCGGTGGTGGCGACGTAGATGGTCTCACCGCTGGCGTACACCCCCTGAACGTTGTCGCTGCCCAGCCCTCCCCCGGTGCTCTCAGTGGTGTAGTTGGTGAAATCCCTGCCGCCACTGGTCGAGATGCTCAGGCCTTTGTCGGTGGCGGCGTAGATGGTGTCACGGCTTGCGTACACCCCCTGAACGTTGTCGCTGCCCAGCCGGTTCTCGGTGGTGTAGTTGGTGAACTCCTTCCCACCACTGGTCGAGATGCTCAGGCCTTTGTCGGTGGCCGCGTAGATGGTCTCACCGCTGGCATACACCCCCTGAACGTTGTCGCTGCCCAGCCCTCCCCGGGTGCTCTCGGCGGTGTAGTTGGTGTACGTCGTCCCGGCGGGAGTGAACGTGCCAGCGGCCCCGGCCCCGCCAACTCCGCCATTGCCGCCCGTGGTGACGGTGCCCTTGCCGCCACTGGTCCCGCCAGTGCCGCCACTGCCGCCGGTGCCCATGGCTCCACCGTTACCTCCGGCTCCGCCGGTCCCGGAGTTACCGCTGTTGCCACCCTTACCGCCGGTCTGGGCGACAGCATCACCGGCCGCACCCGCACCGCCGTCGCCGCCTGCGCCGCCGTTTCCTCCTACCCCACCGGCACCGCCGTCGCCGTTGACACCGGCACTGCCGGAGCCGAGGGCTGTTCCGGCGTTACCACCTCGCCCACCATTGCCGCCGATGGTGCCTATGGTCCCGCTGCCGCCGCCGCCACCACTGGCGCCGGCACCTATGCCGTTGGTGCCGGCGTTGCCAGCGTTGCCGTTGGCACCGACACCGCCAACACCACCGACACCGCCGTTGCCTCCCTTACCGGAGACGACGCCACCGAAGCCGCCCTTGCCTGCGGTGCCGCCGTTGCCGCCTGTGGCAGCGGCACCGCCGCTGCCGCCATTGCCGCCATTGCCGTAACTGCCGCCATTGCCGCCGGCCCCGCCGCTGCCGCCGGTGACGGCCAACCCAATGGCGAGCTGGGCTTTGGTGGTGGTGGCATCCCAGCCGGCCCCGCCGTTACCGCCGTTACCGCCACCGACGAAACCCCCACTGCCGCCGGTGATTCCGTCGCTACCGCCAGCACCGCCGGTGCCCTTGATCCCGCCTGCCCCGCCGCTGCCAGCGCCGCCGGGGTTGCCGCCGTTGCCGCCGGTACCACCGGCGATGGCTGATGAACCTACGGCGCCATTGCCACCGTTTCCGGCGGCGCCACCGCTGCCGCCTGCACCACCGTTACCGCCAGAGCCGTTGACACCCGCGCTGCCGAAGCCGGGCGTTGCGCCGGCGTTACCGCCGTGTCCGCCGGCGCCGCCGTTGGTGCCACTGGCGCCGCTGCCGCCGTTACCGCCGCTGGCACCAGGAGCCACGCCGTCGGTGCCGATGCTGCCAGCGCTTCCGTTGAAGCCGGACCCGCCGTTACCGCCGACCCCGCCGTTGCCGCCGTTGCCGACGGTCGTGCCACCGATACCACCGGCCCCGCCGTTACCACCGATTCCGCCACCGATCGCGCCGTTGCCGCCACGACCACCAGCGCCACCGTCTCCATAGTTGCCGTCTTCGCCGTCGCCGTTGCCACCGATACCGCCATTACCACCGGCCATACCGGGCGCGACGGCGTCAAATCCATGACCACCAGCTCCACCGACACCGCCATCACCGCGATAGGGATCACCGTTGGCCCCGCTGGCGCCACTGCTCCCGCCGCTGCCGCCGGTGCCTGCCGCCCCGCCACGGCCACCGGCACCTGCCGACCCTTCCTCACCACCGTCACCGCCGTGGCCGCCAGTAATGAAGACCGCACCACCGGCGCCACCGATACCGCCGTTACCCGGGTCACCGGCATCGCCGCCGCGCCCACCGGTACCGCCATCGCCATTGACGCCCAGGGCACCGCCCGCACCACCGGCACCGCCGATACCCCCGACTCCGCCACTACCGCAATTGCCACCCTGACCGCCCACCTCAGCCGCAGCGATAGCGGTCGCATCCGCGCCATCGGCGCCATTACTGCCGGCACCACCATGCCCACCAGCCCCGCCGATGCCACCCGTACCCCCGCGCCCCGTCGCCGACACCGCGGCACCGCCGATGCCACCACGCCCACCGGCACCACCAGAGTCACCGTTGATCGTGACCCCCGCTGCCACCGCCACAGGCGCGCCGAACCCGGCACCACCGACACCACCGATGGTCGGCGCGCCGAACCCGTCACCGCCGACACCACCAGCGCCACCGACGCCGCCATCACCGGAGACCGCACCACCCAGACCGCCGACACCGCCATTACCACCGGCCGAGCCCAGGCCTCCGGAGCCGCCGGAACCACCGGCCCCACCGAAACCGGCACCGAGCGCATCGCCACCGATGCCACCGTTGCCACCGATGCCGTGGGTTAACCGACTGGTGTCATCGCCGCCGTTACCGCCGACGCCGCCGTTGCCGCCGTTGCCGACGGTCGTGCCACCGAGGCCGCCGGCACCACCGTTACCACCGGTTCCGCCCCCGATCGCGCCGTTGCCGCCGCGACCACCGGCCCCGCCGTCTCCGTAGTTGCCGTCTTCGCCGTCGCCGTTACCGCCGATACCGCCATTGCCTCCGGCCGCACCGGGGACGACAGCGTCAAATCCATGACCACCAGCTCCACCGACACCGCCATCACCGCGATAAGGGTCACCGGTGGCCCCGCTCGCACCACTGCTGCCGCCACTGCCGCCGCTGCCTGCTGCCCCGCCACGGCCACCGGTACCGGCTGCCCCTTCCTCACCGCCGTCACCGCCGTCGCCACCAGTAATGAAGACCACACCACCGGCGCCACCGATACCGCCGTTACCCGGGTCACCGGCATCGCCGCCGCGCCCACCGGTACCGCCGTCACCGTTGACACCTTGACTGCCGCCAGCGCCGCCGGCACCGCCGATACCCCCGGCTCCGCCGCTACCGCAGTTGCCGCCCTGACCGCCGACCTCAGCCGCGGTGGTGGCGGTCGCATCCGCGCCATCGGCACCATTACCGCCGGCCCCACCATGCCCGCCGGCCCCACCAATGCCACCGGTACCGCCACGCCCCGTCACCGACACAGCAGCACCGCCGGCGCCGCCACGACCACCGGCACCACCAGAGTCACCGTCGATAGTGACCCCCACTGCCACCGCCACAGGCGCGCCGAACCCGTCACCACCAACACCACCAGCGCCACCGCCACCGCCACTACCGGAGACCGCACCACCCAGACCGCCGACACCGCCATTACCGCCGGTCGCACCTACACCTCCGGTGCCGCCGGACCCGCCGACTCCGCCGGAACCGTTGGTGATCGCATTGCCTCCGGCGCCACCGTCACCGCCGACGCCATGGGGAGACCCACCCACGTCGCTGCCACCCACACCACCGATGCCGCCCGCGCCACCGTCACCGGATGTGGTGCCGCCGAGACCGCCGGCGCCACCGTTGCCCCCCGCCGCGCCCTCGTCGCCGGCGCCGCCGGCCCCACCGTGTCCGCCGTTACCGACGAGGCTGGCATCACCGCCGACACCGCCCTTACCGCCGGCACCTCCCTGACTGCCGTCACCGCCGACGCCGCCATCGCCACCGTTACCCGATTCGGTGCCACCGGCACCGCCCGCTCCGCCGGCACCGCCGGCTGCTCCGACACTGCTCTGAGCCGCGTCGGTTCCGCCGATACCACCGGCGCCACCAACGCCGCCGACTGCTGCGGCACCGCCTTTGCCACCGGCGGCGCCGTTGCCGCCATTGCCAACCACACCGCCATTGCCACCCGCGGCGCCGTTACCGCCGGCCACCCCCGGGGTGGTTGAATCCGCGCCCGCGCCACCATTACCGGCGGTACCGCCGACAGTGACCACACCGGTAGACCCGGCTGCTCCGGTGCTGCCGCCGTTACCGCCGGTGCCCGCGGCCCCGCCGGCCCCCCCGGCACCGCCGATACCGGTCTGTCCGCTGTTACCGCCGACACCGCCGTTGGGGTTCTGGCCGTCGCCGTTGGCGCCATTGCCGCCGTTGCCCCCCACGCCGCTGTTGCCGCCGTCACCGCCGGCGCCGCCGTTGCCGTTGGTTCCCGCGCGGTCGATCAGGAACAGCACCCGGCCCTGCCCGGCTTGACCGCCAACCCCGCCGGCACCGGCGACGCCGCCGTTACCGCTGAGACCACCATTGCCACCCGCGGCGCCGGCCACCACCGCATCGGCGCCATTGCCGCCGACACCGCCGATACCACCGGCACCACCGATACCGCCGTTACCGCCGGCGCCGCCAGCGCCCACCACCCAGGAACCCGCACCACCGACTCCACCGGAACCACCGGCACCACCCGAACCCCCGATACCGCCAGCCACCGCAGGATCCGACGATGCGCCACCGGCTAGACCCGTCGCACCGGCACCACCGGAACCTCCGGCGCCACCGGAACCCCATACCGACAACAGTCCAGTGCTGCCACCATTGCCGCCGTTGCCGGCGATGACACCCACACCCGTTGCGGCAACGCCGACCCCGCCGTTGCCGCCGTTGCCGAGGATCATTCCGCCGGTCCCGCCGACACCGGCCGCGCTACCGGACGCTGCCCCGGCCCCGCCGACACCGCCATCACCGAACCAGCCCGCCGAACCGCCGTTGCCGCCGTTGAAGCCACCACCGCCGTTACCGATCAGGCCGCCGTTACCACCGGTGCACGCACCACTGGTGCACACCCCCGCATACCCGGTCCAGCTATAGCCATTACCCAACAAGATGCCGGCGTTCGGATTACTGGCGGTGCCGTTACCGATGAATATCCGGAGAATGCTGCCGGGCTGCCAGCCCGCCGTAGTGGTCGGCAAGGAGGCTGCCGACGCCGTCTTCACAGTGGAACCCAACTCGCGACGACTGAACGCCAACGCCGCCCAACCCAGCGACGTGGCCCCCGGGCTATCGCCATTGCTGCCAGAACCCAACCAGGACAACAGATTACTGCCGACACCGCTCAAGCCACCGGACGCCGCCGCCGCGCGCGGGGTCACGGTGATGTGGGCAGGCGCAACAACCGCAGCAGGAGCAGCGACCACGTCACTGGAGACCGGACCGGAGGTGTTGATCGTCTTCGAGGGGACCGACGACGAACCCAACGACACCGACGGAGTCGCCGCCGGAACGGTCACCGTCGGGAAAGAATTTTTATGCGACTGCGTGGACGCAACCGCCTTGGCTGCAACAGCGCCCCGCGCCGGACCACGCGCCGACACCGTAGTCGAAGCGGAGTCAGACGCACTCGAACCAGACGAACCCGCCGAACCAGTCGTATCGGCGAGCGCGATCGGTATCGCAGCGGTTGCCCAGCCAACACCCAACGCCACCGCCAACGCACCCACGCGCCCCACATGACCGACACCGCCGGAAACCACACCCACCAACGCAGGCACCGACCGGAGGCGATCCTCAATCACCCGCACACGACCCCTGGCGATCTGGCGATGACGCCCACCAGAGGGCGCGGTCGAACACGGAGCGGGAGCTAGCTGGAATCTGTTCATCGCCGACATTCCTGAAATCACGTGTAGGCGCTTGGCTTACCGGGGTTCAGGGGTATGGCCGCTTCAATGGACCACTGCGTCTAGATGCCATCCTTCGCCGTCGCTGACGACCAAGAACAGGGCCTTTCGTCCCACGCCCTCAATTGCTTTCGGCCCCGGTCCTCACCGAATCGACTAGAGGAGGACAACCCCCAAGACATTTGAGAAGACCCAGACAACGTCACCAAAGCTCACCACCACACAACGAAGAGCCCCGGGCCCAAAACTAGCCAGCGTTGTGCGCAAACAACTCAAACGCTGCTACGCGCGCGGCCTACTACAAGACCGTTACAGGTCCTGTAGGCCTGGGCGTTCGAGACCGGCTTGGGATTTCATGAGGTGTTAGCGGTGAAGGTCTTTCCGTAGTTCCGTTGTGTCTCCATAATGGGTCGGAGTGTCGTCGAGGCTGGGCTAAACAACGAGGAGTTCGCAGTGGCTGGTTCGTCTCGGACGCGTCATCGTTTCGGTCAGCACCGGCCGCTGCCGGTAGTCCGCTGGCTGCAGGTGGGTGCCGTGGCAGCTGGCTTGGGCATGGCATTAGTCGCAGCCCCCGTTGCGGTCGCCGATGGCGGCACATCCTCTACGGCCTCCGATTCCACGACCAGTTCGCATCGTTCGACTGCCACGGATGGGGCGACCCGACCGGCGGCGGCGCGCTCAGCCCGGTCCGCCACGCGCGGGGTCACACCTGCCGGATCCGCCACCACTTCCAGCATCCCGACCTCTCACGCACCGAAGTCCGCCGCCATCCCCCACGCGTCAGCGGCCGGTCGGCGCTCCGGAGCGCCGGCTGCCGCCCGTCCCGCTGCGGCCGATCCGGCGGGTGCGGCGGGCATCGGGCCGCGGAGTGCCGCAGCTGTCGCGGTGTCGACGGATCCACTCGGCAATGTCGCCGCATTCTTCGGGCTGCCCGGCGCACCTGCAACGGCTGCCCCAGCCTTGAACGCCATCCCGTTGCTGTTGCGTTTGACGCTCGAGGACGTGTTCAGCGGGACCGGACCCGCACAGGTGACCGATGCGACCGCGGTGGTCACCGGGCTGTTCAACGAGGTGTTGCGGGAGAATCCGACCACTGACGAGCTGCAGAACTACCTGGGCGTGTTGGGACTGACCGGCGTGAACGGCGTTGTGGCCGGGCTCTACAGCTCAAGCCAGTTCCGTCAGCAGGAGGTCGCCAACTACTACCTTGAGTTGCTCAATCGTCCCGCTACCCAGAACGAGATCAGTTGGGGCGCAAGCCAACTCATGTGGGGCACCCCGGCGCCGCTGTTTGCCGCATCAATCGCCAAGACCCCTGAGTTTTACGCAGCCAGCGCCTCCGGTGGCGGCCAGTTCGGCCCGAAGCCCACGGCGAATAGCTACGTGAACCTGCTCTACCGCACCTTGGTCGGCCAGGCTGCCGACCCGACAACCGCGGCCATCTACGTGCAGCGACTGCAGGCCGGTCTGCCCACCGGTTTCATAGCGCGCGATTTCGTCACCAGTGACACGTTCCGCACCGTGGAGGTCAACGAGATCTTCAGCGTGCTCGGCCAGACCCCCGACTCCGCCCAAGTCGCCGGCTATGTCGATAGCTGGTTCCTCTACGGCGGCCTCGCCGGAATCTCCACCAGCCTGCTGGCCGCGTCATCCAACGTCGAGAATATTGAGGCCGGCCAAGTGACCCTGCCCGATACGGCTGCTGCAGCGAAGCTGCAGACCCTGCTGCTGTCGCCCTACGGTGAGGCCGCCAATCCGTCCAGCTTCTACGCTCAGTTCGGCACGCTGTTGAGCCTTAACGGGACGCCGATCAGTGACACTAATCAATGCACCCCCAGTAATGCGCAGTGCGATCAGGCACTGTTCCAATTGCTGACTCAGG
>Ga0164294_10002517_pt1 | contig 16528 bp, 11 predicted proteins | sample GEODES005metaG_FD_111479 | JGI IMG/M metagenome (GOLD analysis project Ga0164294, IMG submission 111479) | Oligotrophic lake water microbial communities from Sparkling Lake, Wisconsin, USA - GEODES005 metaG | ecosystem: Environmental > Aquatic > Freshwater > Lake | place: USA: Sparkling Lake...
ACGGCGGGCCTCGAGGCGGGCCGCCGCATTTACTTTCTGCGCCGCCCGCGTGCCCGAGTTGTCGAGCGGAATGGCATGGCTGCCCATCTCCGGCAGATAGCGGCCGCCGTTCAGCAGAATCTTAAAGTCTGGCCGAACTTGGCTGACGAGCCAGCACAGCAGCAAGCCGTCGATGATGCCGTAAGGGTGGTTGGCTACGAGCAGCAGCGGGCCTTGCTTCGGAATATTGTCTAGGGCCCCATCATTCATGTCCGCGCGGATGCCAAACAGTTCCACGCCATCGGTCCAGAACGAAGTAGGGCCCGAAGCATTGGCGCGATAACGGTCATACTTCTGTTGTAGTCGACGCTGCCCGCTGACAGTTTCCATGGCGCGGATGAAGGCGCGCCGTGTCCAAGGGAGCGTGGATTCGGACATCGAATACGTGGTTTGCGTGGCCATTCCGGAATTTTAAGCAACCTTCGCTACAAAATGATGACGCCATTACAGACGGCGTTACCGGCAGATGAAACTCAGGCGGCTAAGGCTTCGGCAGCCAGCGCGAAGGAACGCAGGCGCGCACCATGGTCGAAAATCATGCCGCCCAACAAAAGTTCGTTGGCGCCGGTGCTGGCGACGAACTGATGGATGGCTTCGCGAACTTCCGCCGGGTTACCAACCGCGGAACAGGACAACACCTGGTCCAGCATGGTGCGCTCACCGGGCCCTAGACGTTCCTTGAAACCGGCCACGGGTGGCGGCAACTGGCCCGGATTGCCAATGCGCAGGTTCACGAAGGCTTGTTGAGCGGAGGTAGCGATGAATTCGGCCTCTTCCCGCGTGGGTGCGGCGAACACATTCATGGCGAGCATGACGTACGGCTGGGCTAGCCGCGGCGAGGGACGGAATTGGCTGCGATAAATGGCGATGGCGTCCATTAACTGCGCGGGAGCGAAATGGGAGGCGAAAGCGAAGGGCAACCCGAACGCAGCTGCCACCTGCGCCCCGTAAAGGCTACTTCCCAAAATCCACAAGGGAACCTCGAGGCCGGTGCCGGGCACGGCTTTCACCGGCGTGCGCGGTGCGGCGCTGAAGTATTCGGCCAGTTCTTGAACGTCGCGCGGGAATTCATCGGCATCGGTGGTCAGGTTGCGACGCAGCGCACGGGCGGTCACTTGGTCGGACCCCGGGGCACGCCCGAGCCCTAGGTCGATACGACCCGGAAAAAGCGAGGCGAGGGTGCCAAACTGCTCGGCTATGACGAGCGGCGAGTGGTTCGGCAGCATGATGCCGCCGGCGCCAACGCGGATGGAGCGAGTACCCGCTGCTACGTGCCCGATGACCACGGCAGTGGCGGCGCTGGCAATGCCGGGCATGCCATGGTGTTCCGCCAGCCAATAACGCTGGTAACCCAAGGTTTCGGCTTGCTGCGCCAGTTCCAGCGTCCGCCGAAACGTGGTGATGGCGTTGCTCCCTTGGGTGATGGGGCAGAGGTCGAGGACAGAAATGGGCACCAACATAAGGGAAGGATGATACCTGTTGGTGGCGAGGTGTACGGAACGCGGGGTATGTCTGGAGCACTAGGGGCAGAGCCCGCTGGTCAATCCTTAAGGAAAGGATTGACCACCTCGGCGACAGCTTTGGGGTCTTCCCAGTAGGGGTTGTGGCCTAGGTTGGGGAAGATTTTCACCTGCGCTTGCGGCAAGCCCTTGATGAGCGAGCAGCGTTCTTTCTCGCCCATTAAGTTATCTAGTGCGCCGAATACCAGCAGGGTGGGAGCCTGAATGCGCGGCAGGGTTGCCTGCAGGTCGCGGTTACCTAGACCCTGCTCCAGAATCGTTAGCCACACGTGCACCGGCATGCCCGCGGCGTCGTTACGCATGCGGCGCAGGAAATCCTCGTCCACCGGGGCGGTCGAGGTGTACCAGTCGATCATGAACTTGGAGTTCGGGTCGATGGGGTCCTTCAGTTGCACGATGGCGGCACGGAAGTCGAAGGAGGCTTCGCCGCCACCGCCTGCGGTACAATCCGGGCGACTGCCGCCGGTAGACGACTGCAGGACAAGTCGGCGCGTGTACTGCGGCGAGAACTCGGCGAAGGCCTGGGCGATGATGCTGCCGAGTGAGGTGCCATAGACATCGGCGCGGGCAATCTTCAGGGCATCAAGCAGTAAACGAAGATCGTGGGCGAACGTAAAACGGTCATAGCAGCAGTCCGGCTTGGAAGTTTGGCCGTGCCCGCGCAGGTCCGGGATGAGGTAGCGCTTGCTAGTATCCAGATAAGGTAGCAGTTGCACCCAGCCGCGGCCGTTGCTGGTGTAGCCGTGGATGAGCAGCACCACCGGGGCGTCGCGCGGGCCGACGTCCCAATAAGCCATGCGAATGCCGTTGGGTAACTGCGCGTATTGGCGCGAGGCGTCGAAGACGTCTAGATCAACTTTTGCCGGTGCCGCAAGCGCAGGCACTGCTCTGGCAGGAACCGCCGCGAGGGCCTGCATTGTGGAGAGTGTTGTCGCAAGCAGCAGGCTGGTGCAGGCGGCGCGGAACAGGGCGGGGTGGCGAATCATGGGGGCATCCGTGAACTGATAGCCCCATGTATACCCCATCAGGTGGGCGCATTGCCACGGCGTGGCATTTTCAACGACAGCACCATGGTGACCGCGAGAATGGCCACTGTGACGCCGAGCGACCAAGACACCGGAATCTTCCAGACGTCGATAAGCAACATCTTGGAACCAATGAAGCCTAGTACCAGCGCCAGGCCGTAGGGCAGCAGATGGAAGCGCTCATGCATGTCCGCCAGCAGGAAATACATGGCACGCAGTCCAAGGATGGCGAAGACGTTGGAGGTCAAGACGATGAACGGGTCCGTGGTGATGGCGAAGATGGCCGGGATGGAATCGACAGCGAATACGATATCGACAATACCGATGAGCAGGATGACCAGCAGCAAGGGGGTGGCCATGCTGCGCCCTTCATGCTGCGTGAAAAAGCGCTCACCGTCATATGCCGGGGATACCTGCAAGTGTCGCCGCAACCATTTAAGCGCGGGGTTGTCTCCGAGGTCCGGCTCTTTCCCGGCAGCCAGCCACATCTTGACGGCCGTCAGCAGGAGGAAGGCGCCGAACACGTACAACAGCCAGTGGAACTTCACCAAGAGCCAAGCTCCTAGCAAAATCATGGCGGCACGAAGCACGAGGGCCCCAAGAATGCCCCACATCAATACGCGCTTCTGGAACTCCGGGGGAACGGCAAAGTAGGTAAACACCATGAGGAAGACAAAGATGTTGTCTACCGCAAGGGCCTTTTCCACCAGATAGCCGGTGACGAACTCTAGAGTTTTGGCATTCGCGACCGCATTGCCTTCTGCGCCGCCCAAATGCCACCAGAGCCAAACGGCGAAACCGGCAGACACTGCTACCCAAACTAACGACCAAGTGCCTGCTTCTCGCAGTGTGACTTTGTGGGCGCCCTGCCGCTCCATGGCGAGGAAGTCCACCAGCAGGGACACGAGGACGAAGAGCGTGAAGAGGGTCCAGAGGAGCGGGGTGCCGATAGTGGACATGCGAACCTGTTAGGCGAAACAGAATGTTCGACCATCTGCGCGCCGGTGGTTCCCTGCCGGCGGCAAAATATTTTGTACTGGACTAACTACCCTGCACGCACGGTCATGAGTAGGCGGCCAACGTCGCCGGACACGGTGTAAGTCGTGGCCGTGGCCAGGTGGCGAATGATCTGCAAGGCGAGATCGTCGTCATCGCCGCGCGTCAAAGGGTTGCCCGCGGAAGCGCTGGCTTCCCAGCCAAGTTCCACGGTGCCGGACTTCTCAGAGTAGTCCACCGTAAGTTTTGCGCCCCGCGAATCGAGACGAGAAATCTCCATCTGCACCAACTCTTCCACGAGCAGCAACAGGTTGTGCCGTAGTTTGGCTGATAGTGCTTGCTTCTCGGCAAACGTCTGGATTTCACCATTCATGGCATAAAAGTCGAAATCGGGTGTGGCGATGGCGTGACTGTAACTGCGGACGCGCTGGATGAACGCTCGAGTACGTTCCCGTTGCGGCGCCCCGAATATCTGCTCGGGCGGGCCCTCTTCGTAGATTAGACCATCGTCCATGTAGAACACACGGTTGGAGACATCGCGGGCGAAGTCCATTTCGTGGGTAACGATGGCCATGGTCATGCCATCGCGTGCCAATTTGCGGATGACGGCCAGCACCTCGCTGACCATGGTCGGGTCGAGCGCTGAGGTGGGTTCGTCGAACAGAATGATTTCCGGGTCCATGGCAAGGCAACGTGCAATGGCAACGCGCTGCTTCTGCCCGCCGGACAGTTGCTCCGGCAAGAAGTGCGCGCGTTCGGCGAGGCCCACTAGGCGCAGCAGGTCCATACATTTGGTCTGTGCGGCGGCCGGGGCCATACCCTTGAGCTTGATGGGGGCCAGCGTGAGGTTTTCGAGTACGGTGAGGTGCGCAAACAGGTTGAAAGACTGGAACACCATGTTCATGCGCTGGCGGAGTTTTGGCACATTGGCGCCGTGCGCCAGTACGTCCTGTCCGTCAATCTCGATAGTGCCGCTCGACGGTTGCTCCAGCAGGTTCAGGCAGCGCAGGAAGGTGCTCTTGCCGGTACCCGAGGGGCCGATGATGGACACCACTTCACCCTTGCGAATTTCGGTGTTGATGTCTTTCAACACCACGGTATCACCGTAGCGCTTGGCCAGATGTTCGACGCGGATCATGCTGCACCCCCAGTGGCGCGACGACGTTTCGGATCCATACGACGTTCGAGTTCGTCGAGCAACTGCATCAGGATCCAGGAGACCAGGAAGTAGAGAATGGCCACCAGAATCAACGGAAAGAAGGCGTCGAAGGTGCGGCTACGGATGAGGTCGCTGGCCTTAGTGAGGTCTTCCACGGCGATGTAACCGACGATGGACGTCATCTTCACGAGCGAGATGAACTCGCCCTTGTACACAGGCAAGATACGCAGCAGGGCTTGTGGCATGACGATGTGCAGGAAGGTGCTGGTCGGCGTGAAGCCCATGGCGATGCCAGCTTCCGATTGGCCACGATCCACGCCTTCGATACCCGTGCGGAACATCTCGGAAACGTACGCAGCAAAGTTCATGCCGAAGGCGATGACGGCTATGAGTACCGGCGAAATATCAATGGACGCGAATACCACGTAGAAAATAAGCATGAGCAACACGAGCACCGGCAGGCCGCGTAGCAGAGCGATGTAGACACCGGCTGGACCGCTGAGCCAGCGGCGGGGCGACATACGCATGTAGCAAACCAGTGCGCCGAGTGCCGTGCCGAAGATCGTGGCCAGTATCGAGATGAGGACCGTAGTTTGCAGGCCCTTCCAGATGAGCAGATAGCGGTCTTCCTTGATGAGATTGTCCTCAATGCTGGTACGCAGCGAGGACAGGAAGCCCGGGGCGGCAGCAGCCGCTGCGGCAGCGCTGACGGTGGGCGCCATACCGGCGGTGCCACCGGCTTCCGGGGCCACGCGGCTCTTCAGGGCGTAGGCGACGGCATTCACTTGGTCGTACGGATCGGAGAAGTCGATCCGCTTTAGGCGTTCGGGCGTAATGAAAATGCTGCTGCTGACCAAGTCGACTTTGCCGGTAGCCACGGCCGCGACGAGGCTGCCGAACTCCATGTTCAAATACTCGACCTTGCGACCAATGGAGGCGGCAAACCTGGAGATGATTTCAGCGTCGATACCGACAATCTGGCCATTCTGTACATAAAGGTAAGGCGGATTCGACGCATTCACACCGGCCTTGAGTACTCCGTTGCGCCCATCGTTGACGATGGTCGGCATTACCCGGGTGCTTTCGTCCTTCCAGCGTTTGAATAGCTTGTCATACTCGCCGGTGCGGCGCAGTTCTGCCAGAAAGGCATTGAATTGGTTACGCAGGGCGGTATTCGATTTGTTGAAGCCGACGCCCAGCGGAAAGCCGAACAGGGGCTCGCGCAGCATCGTCATGTTCTTTTCGGTAGTAAAGAGCTCAAGGACGCCGGGTTCGTCGGCGAATGCGACGTCCGCTTTGCTGGTAGTGAGTGCGAGGTTGACGTCGGTGACGCCAGCGGTGAAGGCCAGCACGGTAGCCTGCGGGTAAGTGTTGCGGGCGTAGCCTTCCTGCGCCGAGCCTTGCAGCACGGCGATCCGCAGACCGTCGAAATCCGCGGTGCCATGGATGACTCGTTCGGCTGGGTTCAACGCGGCGTCGGCCTTTGCCACGCCGGGCAGGTAACCCGTCGCCATGATGCCCAACACCAGTACGCCTCTAGCGGCGAGGGACCACGTCTTACTCGCAAGACGTCGGGTAGTGGTGGCCCAGAGACCCGTGCCGAAGTGAGCCGAAGCTAACATCTCATCCCCTGTACGGGCAGTGCCCGATGTTGTACTTAAGGTTCCAGCGACACCTACCGCCTGCGAACGCGCTACATCATTCTCGCAGATGCGCGCCTTGGCGTCTGCCCGTGTGTATTATCGCCTTATGAACCGTCGCAAATTTGTCTTGGGGACCCTAGCAGGGCTTGGCGCTCTTGGGGTGGGCTGGTCCGTGCTGCCACAACGGCAGCGCATGAACCCGGGCGACCCCTTGCCCACCACTGGATCCCAGCAAGCCTTCAGTGGTTGGGTGAAGATCGACGCAGACGGCGTCGTCACGATTGTGATGGCGAAGTCCGAGATGGGGCAGGGTACGCATACCGGCCTCGCCATGCTGTTGGCTGAAGAACTGGACGCGGATTGGTCCAAGCTGCGGCTCGAAACTTCGCCGATCGACGGTATCTACAACAATCTTGGCGTATTCGACGGTGGCCCGCCGCTAGACGGAGCCAGCCCTGGGCTCATGGAGCGCTTCGCGACGCATATGGGCGCCAAGGTCATGCGCGAGTTCGGCGTTATGACTACCGGCGGTTCCTCCAGCCTTAAGGACCTTTGGCTACCGATGCGTCAGGCGGGTGCCGCGGCGCGTGGCATGTTGGTGGCCGCTGCCGCCAAGGCGTGGAATGTCCCGGCGAATGAAATTCAGGTGGCTGCTGGCGTGCTTTCCCACGCCTCGGGCAAGGCGGCGGGTTTCGGTGAATTCGCTGCCGCCGCGGCCACTCTGCCTGTGGATATGGCGCCCCCACTGAAGGCGCCCGAGCAGTTCAAACTCATCGGCCAACCCGTGCCACGGTTGGATGCGGCTGCCAAGTCGAACGGCAGCGAGTTGTTTGCGCTGGACGTACGCCCGGCAGGCTTGCTTTATGCCAGTGTTGTCATGTGCCCTACGCCGGGGGGCAAGGTGAAGTCCTTCGACCCTGCCGCGGTGCTTGCCATGCCCGGCGTGCGGCGGGTCGTGGCTGTCGATGGCCATGTCGGGGGCACCGCGGGCGTGGCTGTCATCGCCGGCAACACTTGGCAGGCGCTGCAGGGCGTCAAAGCCTTGCAGGTCGTTTGGGAGGCAGGCGTCGGTGCAACGCTGGACAGTCAGCGTATTCGGCAACAGTTCAAGACGGCGCTGGCGCAGGCAGGCGACGCTTTCCTGGAACGTGGCGATGCCGTCGCTGCCATGGCGAAGGGCAGTCGGCAGGTCACCGCCGAATACTGGGCTCCGTATCTGGCGCACGCCACCATGGAACCGGCGAATTGCACGGTTTTCGTCAAGGGCAAAAGTGCGGAAGTTTGGGCACCCACGCAGGTCCCCCGTTTTGCCCGTGATGCCGTGGCCAAGGTGCTGGGGATGTCAGCCGAGGCTGTAGTGCTGCATCAGCCTACCCTTGGTGGCGGGTTCGGGCGTCGGCTCGAGGTGGACTACGTAGCGCAGGCGGCGCAAGTCGCGAAGGCGATGCCCGGCGTCCCGGTGCAGACGGTCTGGAGTCGCGAACAAGACACTCAACATGACTTCTACCGCCCGGCGTGCCTGGCGTCGTTCCGCGCAGGCCTCGATACCGCGGGCCGGATTGTCAGTTGGCAGAACACCTCGGCTGGGCAGCCCATCACTCCGGCCTATATGCATCGCCACCTCGGCTTCCCGGAGATGGGTGCCGACAAGTCCACCAGTGAAGGGGCCTTCGACCAAGCTTACGAATTTCCCGCCGCGCGTGTTGCCCATGTGGCAGTACCCTTGCCCATTCCGGTCGGGTTCTGGCGCTCGGTAGGTCATTCCCATCAGGCGTTTTTCAAGGAAGGTTTCCTTGACGAAGTGGCCCATGCGGCAGGGCGCGACCCATTGCAGTACCGCAGCGATTTGCTCGCGAATCACCCGCGGCAACGGCGGGTGCTGGAGCGTCTGGCCGAAGTGGCACGTTGGCATGAACCTTTGGCATTGAAGGTGCCGGGTTCCTGGGTAGGTCGGGGTGTGGCGCTGCATCAGGCCTTTGGCAGTGTGGTCGGCCAGGTCGCCGAGGTTGCCATCAACGAAGCGGGCATCATTCGCGTGCATCGTGTGGTGTGCGTGGTGGAGTGCGGCTATCCCGTCAACCCGGGCCTCATTCGGCAGCAGGTAGAAGGCAGCGTTCATTTCGGTTTGGCGGCAGCCTTGCATGGTGAAATTACCTTCGCCGAAGGACGCGTCGTTCAGTCGAATTTCCACGACTACCCCTTGCTGCGCTTGCACGAGGCGCCCGAGGTCGTGGTCGATATCCTTGCCGCCGGCGAGACGCCGCAAGGCGTCGGGGAGCCGGCGGTGCCGCCGCTAGCGCCTGCGGTGGCTAACGCCGTCTATGCCGCTACCGGTATACGCCTGCGGGAACTACCGCTGCGTATCGAGCCGGGCAGGTTGGCGCGTAGTGCGCCGCCGACGACGGCTGGGTGAGCCTGATGTGTGACACGTTTCACCGTTTGGGTGGTTGGCGCTGATACTGCTCGTTCCGCTACAGATGTCCATCGCTTCTGCAGGGTAAAATTCCGCGCAGCGGCGTCAAGGACTTCGCCAAAACGGGGTAAGGATGAACGCCGATACCGCACGATTACAGGCACTCTCCAGTGATTGGCGAGTGGACCACCTGTCAGCTGAGGCTTTGCTGAAGGCCCAGCAGCGTGTGCTTGCCCATCTGGCCGGAAATTCTTCGCTCGCGGAGTCACTGGCCGAGATTGCCCGCTTCGCCGAAGCTTGTATCCCCGGCATGTTGGCCTCCATTCTTTATTACGACGACCGCGCTGGCTGTCTGCGGCGAGGTGGTTACGGCAAATTGCCAGATAGTTTTGCTGCCATCGTGGATGGACTCGTTCCCGGGCCCGCCAGTGGCAGTTGCGGTACCTGTGCTTATCGCGCCGAACGGGTTATCAGTGAAGATGTCTTCACGGACCCGTTATGGGCGGGCTTCCACGATTTGTGCCGCGAGTATCATATTCGCTCAGCTTGGTCGACGCCGTTGAAGAGTAGTCGGGATGGCAGCCTGTTAGGCGTGTTTGGCATGTATCACCCGCAAGTGAGAGTGCCTTCGGCAGCGGATTTGCAGTTGGTAGATCATTTTGTGCACCTCGCCGCTATCGCCGCCGAACGGCATCGCGACAACTGCGAACGGGTTTACGCTGCCGAGCACGATCCGCTGACGGATCTTGGCAATCGGCGGCAACTGGAAACCTACGGTCCACTGCTGCTCGAGGAGTATCGCGCTGCCAAAGCGCCGCTCTCCATGGCTTTTGTGGACCTCGATAACTTCAAAGCCTTCAATGACGCTTTTGGTCACCATGCAGGGGATACCTTGCTGAAGGGTTTATGCGATCGCGTGCGCACAACGTTGAAAGAGTCCAAGTTGCAGGTTCGTTACGGCGGTGACGAGTTGGTCATCCTGCTACCTGTGGGGCTTGCGGAGGCGGAGACACAAATCATGGCCATGCAGGCCGTGTTACGTGAGCCCCTCGCTGTGGGCGAGACCGCGCCGAAGATAACAGCGTCGTGCGGCATCGTGCAGGTGGACACTAGCGCGCTGGATCTCGATTCCTGCTTGGCGCAGGCCGATGAAGGCTCACGGCAGGCAAAGGCACTCGGTGGTGACCGCTGCGTCGTGCTTGATGAAGGACAGTCGGCTGAAGTATTGCGTCGTCGCCGGATGTTGCGCGACCTTGAGCAAGCGATTAACGAGGGACAAGTTGAACCGTATTTCCAGCCGTTGGTCAGTTTGGTAACGGGTGCGCCGCAAGGGTTTGAGTTGCTGTTTCGAACCAGCGCGCCTGGGCTGCAGGAAGCGTCGGTCTACGATTGCATTGTCATGGCCGAAGACTCGGGCCTCATTCACCGTTTGGGGCTGGGTGTGCTGCGGTTCGCCTTGGAAGCACAGGTAAAGCATCGCGAGGCGCTGGCTGGATTGGTACTTGGTGTCAACGTTTCCGTGTTGCAGTTGGTGCGCCGCGATTTTGTCGATGCTGTGGCCAGTGCACTCGAAGAAACTGGCGCAACGGCTGCAGGTATCTACCTTGAAGTGACCGAAAGCCAATGGCTGGACACCGGTGGCCCGGCCCGGGACACGCTCGGGCGCCTGAAGCAGATGGGCTTCCGTCTGGCGCTCGACGACTTCGGCACGGGTTACGCATCCCTGGCCTATTTGCAGGCGCTGCCACTCGACAGCATCAAAATCGACCGGCGGTTCGTTTCGGCGATTGGCGATGGCGGAGGGCGCGATGCGTCGCTTTGCCGAGCATTGCTCGCGATGGGGCAGGCGACCGGTTTGATGGTGGTTGCCGAGGGTGTGGAAACCCGTGCCCAGGCCGGTGCACTGGCCGCGCTGGGCTTTGATCGTGCGCAGGGTTTTCTCTGGAGCGAAGCCATGCCGTTGGCGGAAGCGCTGGAGTGGCTTGCCAAGCAACGAGCACTGTCGGTCAATTAAAAGCCTGACTGTTCGCCCGGGCAGGGTCTTGGCGGGTCATCGTTGAAAAAACAGTCAGTACTGTTTCTTTTTTTCATCGCTCTCCGTAACATCACTCTGGACCGAAAGTCTGGCCGGACGAGGTGCCCATGGAAACGACAATCGCGCTGCGTGCGCCAGTGCAGGTGGCCTACCACGTCGCGGACCCTGAACAGGCGGCCATCGATTTCGCACAGCGTTTCGGTTGGGGTCCATTTTTCCTGATGGAACACATCCCGTTGGCGTCCTGCCTTTACCGCGGGCAGCCCGGCGTGTTTGATCACACCAGTGCTTACGGGCAAGCGGGTTCCATCATGGTGGAGCTCATTCACGGCCACGGCCATGCGCCAAGCGTCTTGAATGAAGCCTTCGCGCCTGATGTCTTCGGCTTGCACCATATGGCTATTTTCGAAGAAGACATCGAGGGGGCGTTGTCCAGTTGGGAGGCGCGCGGAGCGCAAGTAGCGATGCGCGCGAGCACCACCACTGGTGTTGACTTCGCCATGGTGGATACGCGCGCCCAGTACGGTCACTACCTCGAGATTTACCCACCGGTGAAGGCCTTGGCGAAGTTCTACGCTTATGTGAAAGCGGCGGCGGCCGGGTGGGACGGTGCCGATCCCGTGCGGCGCCTGCGTATCTGATTTACTAGGTTCCATCCTCATTACCAGTTCCAACCGTTCACTCCGGAGTCGCACATGGGTCGTTTGCAGGGAAAAATTGCTGTCGTGCTGGGCGCGGCGGGTGAGGGGAACATGGGCCAGGTCATGGCTCGCCGTTTTGCTGCGGAAGGTGCCACGGTGGTCGTCGCGGGGCGTCAGTTGGCGCCGCTCCAGGCGCTAGCTGACGACATTGGTGGCCTTGCGGTCAGCTGCGACATCACCAATAAAGCTGACGTGCTGGCCTTGGTGGAGCGTACGGTAGCCGCCTATGGGCGCGTCGATGTAGCGGTCAACGCGACCGGTTGGGGCCTGATGGGCAAGCTCCTCGATACTACCGAGGAACAACTGGATAAGGTTTCGGCCCTGCAGTTCAAGGGGCCGTACTTCTTCCTGCAGTCAGTCGTGCCGGCCATGGTGAAGTCGGGCGGCGGTTCCATCATCCTCATCACTTCTGCCTCGGTCTATCGGGTGTTGCAACACCACGCCGCTTACATTGCCACCAAAGCGGCCGGCGACGCGCTCATGCGTTGTTTTGCCAACGAGTTCGGCGCCAAGGGTATCCGCGTTAATTCCATCGCGCCTGGATTGACGACGACTCCCATGACGCTCAAGGACGTCGGGGTGCCCGGTTTGGAGGAGGCGTTCGTCCGGGAGTATCCGTTGGGCCGCATTGGCACCCCGGAAGATGTCGCTGACGCGGCTTTGTGGCTGGCGGGAGACGAGTGCTTCATGACGGGCGAGGTGTTGCAGGCCAACGGTGGACTGATGCTGCGCCGCAACCCCCAACCGGCGGACATCAGTGCGTCCTTGAAGGCAGCGGCGGCGAAGGCGGCAAACTCCGGCTAGCCCGCCGCTAACGGGAAAAACGCGCAGCAAAATTGCGCGGACCGGCCTGAAACGGTACACTTGACGGGCTGAACCGGCCTTGGCAAGGACGGCGCAGGGGTCCGGAAGCTTCCGGGGAGCCTCGCGAAGCGACAGTTGGCGGCCCCTAGCGGGCCGTTTTGCTTTTTGGAAGGAACGTAATCGATGGCGCAACTGCGGCAAGGGCTGTTCGCGGCGATGGAGCCGGTGGTACAGGTCGCAGGATACGAACTGGTCGAGGTGGAGTTGGTGGGTGCCGGGCGGGAAGCCGTACTGCGCATCTATATCGACCGCCTCCCGGATGCGGGCGAAGCGGTAGTTCCGGACAGTGATGGCGCGGCGGGCGACGTGGCGGCCCAGGGCGGCATCACCGTGGATGACTGCGAGAAGGTCAGCAGGGCGCTGAGTGAGTGGCTCGATGTGGAAGACCCAATTTCCGGGGCCTACTACCTCGAAGTGTCCTCGCCCGGGTTCGATCGCCCCTTGCGGACGGCAGCGCATTTCGCGGCCCAGGTGGGGCAGCGGGTGAAGGTGGAAACGACGCTCCCTATCGGGGACCGCCGGCGTTTTACTGGAAACTTGCTGGCCGTCGAAGACGGCGAAGTGGTGGTGGATGTGGACGGGCAGCCATGGCGGCTGCCCTTGGCCGGTATCGCGCGTGCTCGCGTGGTTCCAGTTTGGTAGTGCGGAGCTTCGGTATGTCCAACAAAATAAGCCTCAAGGAAATCGTCGACGCCGTCGAGAGCGTGGCGAACGAGAAGAGCATCGATAAGGAAGTCATCTTCAGCGCGCTGGAAGCGGCGCTTGCCTCGGCGGCGCGCAAGCGTATCGGCGAAGACGAGACTGATGTCCGCGTGGCCATCAATCGTAAATCTGGCGAGTTCGACGCCTACCGTCGTTGGAAGGTGTTCGCCGACGATTCTCGTGAACTCGAATTTCCCTCGCGCGAATTGCGCATGGAAGACGCGCTGGATGTTAACCCGGCCGCCGTCATCGGTGACTACGTAGAGGAAGTGCTCCCCCCGGGCAGCTTCGGCCGCATCGATGCCATGACGGCCAAGCAGGTCATCGTGCAGAAGGTCCGCGAAGCGGAACGCGCACAAGTCGTCGACGCTTTCCAGGAGCGTATCGGTACCATGGTTAGCGGCATCGTCAAGCGGGTTGACCGCAACGGTGTGTTCGTCGACTTGGGTGGTAATGCCGAGGGTTTCATCGCCCGCGAAAACCTCATTCCTCGCGAACCGTTGCGTACTCAGGACCGCGTCAAGGCCTTTCTCAAGGAAGTGCGTTCGGAAGTCCGCGGCCCGCAGATTTTTCTGTCGCGCACGGCTCCTGAGTTCCTCATCAAACTATTCGAACTCGAAGTACCTGAAGTCGGTCAGGGGCTCATCCAGATTCTTGCTGCTGCCCGGGACCCGGGCGCACGCGCCAAGATTGCCGTGCGTACTTTCGACAATCGCATCGACCCGGTCGGCGCTTGCGTTGGTATGCGTGGTTCGCGTGTGCAGGCCGTCTCCAACGAGATTGGCGGCGAGCGCGTCGACATCATTCCGTTCGACGAAAATCCCGCGCAGTTCGTCATTAACGCCATGCAACCGGCAGAAGTGACCTCCATTGTCGTTGACGAGGACTCGCACAGCATGGATATCGCTGTGGCGGAAGAAAAGCTGTCGCAGGCCATCGGCCGCGGTGGTCAGAACATTCGTCTCGCCTCTGAACTGACCGGCTGGAGGCTCAACATCATGAGCGAACAGCAGGCCGAGGAGAAGAGCGAGGGCGAAACCCGCGCGCTCAAGGAGCTGTTCATGCAGCAACTCGACGTGGACGCGGACGTGGCGATGATTCTCGTGCAGGAAGGCCTCTCGTCGATTGAAGAGGTGGCCTATGTGCCTGCCAGCGAACTCCTGTCGATCAGTGAGTTTGACGAGGAAATGGTGAAAGAACTCCGTAACCGCGCTCGTGACGTGCTGCTGACGCAGGCCATTGCGAGCGAGGAAGGGGCCGAAGGCCCCGCCGCCGACCTCTACGATGTGGACGGCATGGACGAAGACCTTGCGCTGAAGCTAGCCGCCATCGGCGTGCGGACGCGAGAGGAATTGGCCGAGCAGTCCATCGAGGACCTCGCCGACATCGAAGGCCTCGACGCCGAGGCCGCGGGCAAACTGATTATGGCTGCCCGCGAGATCTGGTTCCAGGACCAGGCCTGAGCGGAGAGGTAGATACGCATGGCTGACGTTACCGTCACACAATTCGCCGAGGTCCTGAAGGTCCCGGTCCCCAAGCTGCTCACGCAGCTAGCTGAGGCTGGTATCCATGTGGATGGACCTACCTCTGTCATTAACGACGACGCCAAGATGGAGTTGCTCTCGTTCCTGCGCCGTGCGCATGGCAAGGGTGAAGACGCGCCCAAGGCGCCAAGCAAGATCACCCTGAACCGCAAGGTACAGAGCGAGATCAAGGTGGGCTCCGCGCTGGGCAAGGCCCGCACCGTCAATATCGAGGTGCGCGCCAAGAAGACTTACATCAAGCGGGACACCATCGAAGACGAGGGTTCCCGCAAGGCCCACGAGGAGGCAGATCGCCTCCGCGCTGAGGAAGATGCACAACGCCGGGTGACCGAGGCCGTTCAAGAGGCCGAGCGTGTCCGCCAGATGGCGGAAGACAACGCTCGCCGTGCCGAGGAAGATGCCCATCGTCGCGTGCACGAGGCCGAGCAGCGTCGGGTGATGGAGGAGACTAACGCCCGCCGTCTCGAGGAGCAGCGCGCGAAGGAAGAGTCGGAACGCGAGCGTCGCAACCGTGCTGCTGCCAAGCCGGCAGAGCCGGCCCGTGCCGCCACGGCAGCCCCGGCCCCGGGAGCCGGTGCTACGCGCTATGGGCGTCAGGAATTGCATGTGGCGAGCGACGTGTCCGCCCGCCACAAGAAGCAGCGCAAGCCGATGCGCACGGACCGCCGTGGCAATTCTGCACAGCGCGGCAACCCCGGCTCGCATGCCTTCGAGATGCCCACCGCGCCCATGAAGCGCGAAGTCGCTATCGGCGAAACTATCACCGTGGCGGAACTCGCCCAGAAGATGGCCTTGAAGGGCAGTGAAGTTATCAAGGTGATGATGAACATGGGCGTGATGGCCACCATCAACCAGCCCATCGATCAGGACACTGCTGTGCTGGTGGTTGAGGAACTCGGCCATACGCCGAAGACACTGAAGGAAAACCAGCTCGAGTCGGACCTGCAGGGCGCGGCTGGTGCCGGTGCTCAGGCGGCTCCGCGCCCCCCGGTCGTGACCATCATGGGCCACGTCGACCACGGCAAGACTTCGCTGCTGGACTACATCCGCACGGCGAAGGTGGCTGCTGGCGAAGCTGGTGGCATCACGCAGCACATTGGCGCGTACCACGTGCAAACCCCGCGTGGCATCGTCACCTTCATCGACACGCCAGGTCATGCCGCATTCACGAGCATGCGTGCCCGTGGTGCGCAGGCTACGGACGTCGTAGTGCTGGTAGTGGCGGCGGACGACGGCGTCATGCCGCAGACCATCGAAGCCATCAAGCACGCGAAGGCGGCGGGTGTGCCCATCATTGTCGCGGTCAACAAGGTGGACAAGCCCGAAGCCGACCCGGAACGCGTCAAGCAGGAACTGACCCAGCACGAGGTCATTCCTGAGGAATGGGGCGGCAGTAACATGTTCGTCAACGTGTCCGCCAAGGTGGGCACTGGCATTGAGAAGCTGTTGGAGACCATCCTCCTGCAGTCCGAAGTGCTCGAACTCGCGGCGCCGGTCGACGGTCTCGCCTCGGGCGTAGTGCTCGAATCCAGCGTCGAGAAGGGCCGTGGTCCTGTGGCCACCGTGCTGGTGAAGCGCGGCACCCTCAAGGTCGGTGACTCCGTGCTGGCCGGTCAGGAATTCGGTCGTGTGCGCGCGCTGTTCGACGAGAACGGCAAGTCCGTGCAGTCGGCGGGGCCCTCTATTCCCGTGCAAGTGCTTGGCCTTTCGGGTGTGCCGAACGCCGGTGATGACTTGCTGGCGGTGGAAAGCGAGCGCAAGGCCCGTGAAGTGGCGTTGTACCGTCAAGGCAAGTTCCGTGACGTTAAGTTGGCCCGGGAGGCCAAGCGCGGCGGCGACGTCTTCCAGCAGATGGAAGAAGGCAAGGCCAGTCAGGTACAGGTTCTC
>Ga0164294_10002518_pt1 | contig 16524 bp, 14 predicted proteins | sample GEODES005metaG_FD_111479 | JGI IMG/M metagenome (GOLD analysis project Ga0164294, IMG submission 111479) | Oligotrophic lake water microbial communities from Sparkling Lake, Wisconsin, USA - GEODES005 metaG | ecosystem: Environmental > Aquatic > Freshwater > Lake | place: USA: Sparkling Lake...
TGGGCGTTGCGCATGAATAAACTCATGTCAAGAATACCACCATAACCATCACCCCAATCGGTTAACGACGGTGCAAACTGCAAGACACGCTTTGACAAAAGCATACTACTGAACTCACCAAGCCAATTCCTGCATGGTACGAGCGTAGTCCCGGCGACAAAGGAGGGTTTTAGAGCGATCAGTCGGTCATTAGATTCTTCTAACTGCGCAGGAAACCCTGCAAAATATTTGGGCATACCCGTTTCGTCTGATAACCACCGGGAAGATACCGTGATAGCCACGTCCATATTTTCATGGGCGGTGACATGCTGCCGATAAAAGTCTGGGAAAATGTAATCATCGTCGTGGTGTACGTGTGCAAATTCGGTGCTCCCCGCCCATAGACCAAGTAAGTGATTGTGATTGCCTAGTTCTGACTTTGCCCCCGCATAGAGCTTGATATTGAGCTTATCCGTGTACTCGCGATAGTTCCCACTTGATATTGCCTCAGTGACCTTCTGTCCAGGACTATCGTCTGCAATGAGTATTTCAAATTCTTTGAAGCTTTGATTAGCAAGGCCCCTAAAGACGTCCTCGAGATAATCGGTGCGAAATGCGGGAATCAGCGTCTTTATCACGGAAATTTCTATTTCAAGTGGTCGAACTATTTCAGTCGCAAACGTCCATGCGCACCGAAAGCAGGTTGTTGATCCAAAAGTTCCCAGCTGAACCTACGTGCAACCTCCACCGGTGCAAAGGTAAATCCTTTAACCTCCAAATAGGCGCGATTCAATTGGCAGATGGCCACATCCTCAACTTTGTGCACAATGATATTGGGGTCATCCCGTAAGAATTCCTGCAATCTTCTACTGCGAAGGGAGAAGCCTCCATTACCCACATTGAAATGCCGAGGAATACCTTTCACTAAAAATTTGTCAGGCCAAGGCGCACCGATGTAGTCATAAACTAGAAACTCGTCCGACCACATGCCAGTTTGCCAAACAAACCCGTCCCACTGCGCCAGAAGAACATGGGCGGTAGCAAAGTAATTGGCTAGCTCCTTAATGACGAATTCAGAATAATCGTAGATAGATTCTATGGGTTTGATCTGGTGGCGGAAATGATCATCTGCGGGCAAATGAGTCAATATCTTTGCATCAGCAAAGTCGCATAAGGAGGTGCAATGTAACAACGCAGTCTTTGCTCTGGCGTATTCCACGCCGTCAACAATAATCAAAGTAACGTCAGGCAGCGCTAATTTCAAAAAATTCTTCCGGTAGTGATCGCAGTTCGGAAAATTTTTCTAAGGCTGTATTGCGTTAAGCTTATATTTTGGCACAACCTTACCATCGGGCAATTTTGCTGAATGCACGGACGGGCCCATCAATTTTTCCCAATCTTGTGCTGAATTCATAAACTGCTTATCCAGATCCCATTGCTCAGAGTATTCGCTGTCCGCCGTGATAGGCCAGGCTGGTACGCCTTGCGTGAAGTGAATAAGCTTAGCATGTGACTTACCAGGGGCCAACTCGGTAGCTTGCGCGGTTTCACCTTCGGCACTGGCGCTCGAGGAAACTCTGACTTGACGCAACTCGTCATACCCAACCAAATGATTCCAATCGTCCGGCAATCCCCCGATGCTATGTGTCCAGGCTATTCCATGCAAACCCTTGTCTGTATTTTGAATAAAGTCTGGGGTCAGTATTCTGTTGTCAGGGTGCGAGCAATTGAATACCATAACAGAGGCCCACTCGAAGCGGGCTTTATTTTTGGCCACGGATACTGCTGGTATCTGTCCATCCGCATCGCGAAGGTTGGTCACAATATCGAATAATTCTTTGATGTCGGCCTGGACAAGCATATCAGCGTCCATGAATATGGCAAGACCATCAAAGTTGCAGAGAAATGGGACTAAAAATCGTGACCATGTAAAAGGCGTCAGGCCTTTGCGGGTAATTGGCAAGGTCTCCAAAACCAGCGGCGTAATAGATACCGGATACTCAGTACGGATGACTATGGAATGCTGCAATACGTTATAAGATACGGGTTGGCGCGGGTCATAGCCAATGAATACTCTTTGCATACAAGCGCCTTTTTTAAACTTTAAACTTTGTAGATCCGTATCGTTAGGTCGTCTGGTCCAGATATTTAGTCAGCTCTGCAATATTTTTTTTCACTAGTGGAAGTGCTATCGCAGAGGTATCAATTGTTGCTTGGTACAACGGTAGAGCAAAGTCTAGGATGGCATTCATGTCATAAACACTGCCACTTTCCATGACTGCATTCATGATTTGAGCCTGATTCGGAATCGATATGAAGCGCGCTTGCTTTATATGGTCCATTAATTCTTTTTCGTTTCGATCTAACTCTTGCAGAAGTTTTGGGCTTGGAGAGTTTTTCTTTATCTTCTTGGTAGTAGCATTACATTTTTTGGCAAAGTGAACGCTTTTTTCTAGTGCAGCTTCGATATTTTGTAATGACTTATACAGGATTTTGCTACGCGCAATGGGGTCAATAGTTTGCGCGGCATCCTCGAACCGCACTGCAATTTTTTGTGGATCCTTTGGCACATAAAGATCGATCGCTTCAGCTAACGGAATATGCTCGAACCCTTGGATATATGCCCCGCCCTCTGTGGCATTTATCAAGCGAATAGGATTTGCTTTGGCATTTTCAAATCCGGCGAGTTTTTCGAAATCATTATGAAATTGAGCGTAATCCTGCCGCGTTACTACTTCACCACCATAGTATCCTGGCAATTTCATAACTTTCTCAGGCTTATCTACGCTGTTGGTTCCACGGATCGTGAATTGGCGCTCATATTCTTCTGAAACATTGCTGTACTTAATAAAGCCGTCGCCGTCGGGCACCTCGATGCGGGTTTCACTGTTGGCAGAGTGGTCAGAATACTGTTTGCCATCGGCAAAAGAAAGATCTTGGCCAACTAAGATAATTTCTTTGCACTTCCAATGCATCGCGATAAAGACGCAATCTAGTGAGATGGACCCTCCGCTGGAGATAAAGGTGGTATCTCCAAAGAGTTCAGATACCCATCTATCGACTTGTGTGTTGGCGTTAAAGCAGAACGTATGCTTAAACCGCGGCCCGTAGATATTGAAGAAATCGGGGTTGCAGCAGACACCTACCATTAACGCATCAATTTCAGATGCATCAACTCCATCGAGAAAATATGCAATGTCGCCCGGGTCGGCAACAGCTACGATATCCGGCACAATTTGCGCCCGGTGTAGCGCTTTGGCGGCTTGTGCGGTCGCAATAAGCAAAGCGCGCCCCTTTAGGCTTGATAAGAGGTGGATATTTTTATCAAGTGAGGGCCCAGGTGAAATGATCACCACGGGCAAGCCCACAAAACTTTCGGAGAGCGTTTTTATGCTGGGAATCTTGGCAATGGCATTTAGATTTTTCAGCCCTTGTTCAAGCCATAGGGTTCCAAATGTATCGACTGTTTTGTGCTCAGATGCCGCATGCGATAGTTGCATATTGAGTTGGGCCAGCAAATCGTTTGCGGTATCTGGAAGCCCTTCTTTGAATACTGTGACTCTTCCAGGCAAACTCCTACCGAATAGCTTCACGTAGCCATATACGTCGACGTCTGTATAAGTCGATTCGAGGTAGTGCACCTGCGGTGACGAGTTAGCCTGCAGGTCGACTGAGGCAACAACAAGGCACCGCTTTTGCCCTCTCTTAATCATGTGCGGAATCAGGATTTCTTGATCGCCACCACCGATGATGACGATGTCTTTGGTCCAATCCCAAGCCAGCGGTAACAGGGCATCCAGCAATGCATCGCGACCTTCCTCCGTCAACATCAGCTCCTGGTGTCCGCTAATACCCAAGTAGCGCTGGGTCCATGGCTTGATGAAGGTTTCGCACCGGCGAAGGCTGGTGAGATAACCTTCCAATTCCTGGTCAGTTTGGCTTCTGGCAATTAGCTCCTGCCACCGCTGGGAGTTGTGCTCTCCGTGCTTGAGTTCGCCCAAAATCCCACGGAACCGGTCAACGGCCGCTCGAGTTCGCAACTCATCGCCATCCATTCCAGCGCTCAAAGCCTCCTGACTGGCTTCAGATGCACGCTTTACAATATCTTTCAGCGTTGCTGAATCTGTGATGTCAGTTTCCAATTTCGCATGTTTCCTATATTACTTTTGGAATCTACGTATCATTTATTTCAATAATTGCATAACCGATTGGGGTTGCTGATTCGCTTGAGCGAGCATAGCTGTAGCAGCTTGTTGAATGATTTGATTTTTCGCTAACTCTGAGCTAGCTTTTGCGTAATCAGTATCCATAATAGTACTGCGCGACTGGGTGGCATTTGTGGATACATTTGCCAAGTTGTCGACCGCATATTCCATTTGGTTGATGCCTGCACCGATGGCTGCTCTCTGCAAGTTAATTTTCTCAAGTGCCGATCCAATGGTTTCAATCGCCGTAGAAGCAGCCGAAGCGACGCCAATCGATGCGGCAGCAGTGCCACTTTGCACACCAAGGCCGCTTAGCCCCATAGCACCCACTGTTACACTAATTGTTTGTCCGCTCGACTGACCTGCCTGGTAGGTAAAGGTAGTTGAGCTTGCCAACAGCGTTTGATCATTCCATCTGGTTTGACTTGCAATTTTGTCAATTTGCGTCGCTAGTGCCTGAAACTCAAGGTCCAAATATCCGCGCTGCGTTGTCGAATACGTACCGTTATTCGCCTGAACGGCCAATTCACGCATCCGCTGCAACATATTGGACTGCTCGATCATGGCGCCCTCAGCCGTTTGCATCATATTGATGCCATCATTCAGATTGCGTACCGCCATGTTCAAACCGCGAATTTGCGAGGTCATATTCTGACCAATGGCAAGTCCGGCAGCATCGTCTTTGGCTGAGTTAACCCGCGTACCGGTGGAAAGTTGCTCCATCGTTGTACTCATGGCGCGCGCGTTTTTCACCAATGCATCTTGCGAATACATCGCGCTGACGTTTGTATTGATAGTGGACATGGTCTTACTCCAAATCTCGTTAAATTGACTTTCTACAAAATACCGGTTGAGGCTGCACTTATCTCAATGTCGGCCAACCGATGGCACAATTAGGAATAAGCATTTCTTGTGCCAAGTTACTGGGGCAGTTTTTTGCCGGTTTCCGGACAGACTTTGCCACCCTAAAAATAAAGCCCGCCGAAGCGGGCTTTACAGCAGTCAGTCCTGTCCGCTTATTTCAGCAAGGACAACACGGATTGCGGCTGCTGGTTGGCCTGGGCCAACATGGCTGTAGCCGCCTGTTGGATGATCTGGGTTTTCGACAAATTAGTAGACGCCGTGGCGTAATCAGTATCCATGATGGTGCTGCGCGACGCTTGCACGTTGGCAGAAATATTGGTCATGTTGTCAGTCGCGTAGGTCAGTCGATTGATGGTTGCACCAATAGTCGCACGGGCGCTGTTGATATTGTTGATAGCACTGTCCAATGCAGTTATAGCAGTCACCGCCGTGGTCTGCGTAGTGATCAGGGCTTGGCCAGTTGTGATCGTGCCCGCTGCAGTGTTGTAGCTGGATGCGAGGCCAAGGTAGCTGTTGCCAGTTCCTGCGATCGATACCGTTAGGGTGTCGCCGCTATTGATGCCGGTCTGATAGGTAAACGCGGTGGCGCTTGCCGCCAACAAGGTCTGTCCGTTCCAAGTGGTCTGGCTGGCAATTTTATCAATTTGCGTACTCAGCGCTTGAAACTCGGTATTCATATAACCCAATTGGGTTGACGAATAGGTCGCATTGCTGGCTTGGACCGCCAACTCGCGCATCCGTTGCAGCATATTGGACTGCTCAACCATTGCGCCTTCCGCTGTTTGCAACATGTTGATGGCGTCATTTGAGTTACGGACTGCCTGATTCAGTCCACGGACTTGGGATGTCATGTTTTGGCCAATGGCCAAGCCGGCGGCGTCATCTTTTGCCGAATTGACGCGGTTTCCGGTCGACAGTTGCTCCATAGTAGTACTTTGAGCACGAGCGTTTTTAGCCAATGTATTTTGTGCGAAAAGTGCGCTTACGTTGGTATTGATAACTGACATGGTAATACTCCATTAAAAATGATAAATGCCTATTTGGCTAAACTTCTGTTCAGCACTTAGGCAATACCATTCGATTTTGGAGTCCTAAGTTTATAAGGATCTGCGACCGAATGTGTTTGCCGTAGTTTGGTATAAGCAGGATTCGGGCCAGGTTTTTGCCGCTTTTCCGGCACCGCATTTGGCAATAGTTTGCCGGTTCAGCGCTTACAAAAAGCTAGGGCCCGTCTGCACGAGCCCCAGGATATGGATTCAAGAGAATTTACTTCAGCAGCGACAGCACAGACTGCGGTTGCTGGTTAGCCTGCGCCAACATGGCGGTTGCAGCTTGCGAAATGATCTGCGTTTTCGATAGCTGCGTAGACGCCGTTGCGTAATCCGTATCCATGATGGTACTGCGTGAGGCGGCTACATTACCGGCAATATTGGCCATATTGTCAGTGGCATAGGTCATTCGGTTGATGGTTGCACCCAAGGTAGCCCGAGCGCTATTGATGTTGTTGATAGCGCTGTCCAAAGCCGTAACGGCATTCATGGCCGTAGTCTGCGTGGTAATCAGGGCTTGACCAGTTGTGATCGTGCCTGCTGCAGTGTTGTAGCTGGATGCCAGGCCAAGATAGCTATTTCCCGTTCCTGCAATCGATACCGTTAGAGTGTCTCCGCTATTGATACCGGTCTGGTAGGTGAACGCGGTTGCGCTTGCCGCCAACAAGGTCTGTCCGTTCCAGGTAGTCTGGGTGGCGATTTTGTCAATTTGCGTACTAAGCGCTTGAAACTCGGTGTTGAGATAACCTAATTGCGTTGTCGAATATGTCGCGTTACTGGCTTGCACTGCCAACTCGCGCATCCGTTGTAGCATATTGGACTGCTCGACCATTGCGCCTTCAGCTGTTTGCAGCATATTGATAGCGTCATTAGCGTTGCGGACGGCCTGGTTCAGTCCACGGACCTGGGCTGTCATATTCTGGCCGATAGCGAGACCGGCGGCATCATCTTTTGCCGAATTGACGCGGTTTCCAGTGGACAATTGTTCCATTGTGGAACTTTGAACGCGGGTGTTTTTAGTCAAAGCATTTTGAGAAAAAAGGGCGCTTACGTTGGTATTGATAACTGACATTTTGGTACTCCGTCGTTCAAAAAATTGAGAATTTAGTATTTATTTAAAAAAACTGTTTATCAGCCCTTGAGCAGCTGCATCACGGCTTGGGGTTGTTGGTTCGCCTGTGCCAGCATCGCCGTCGCCGCTTGCTGAATGATTTGGGTTTTTGCTAACTGGGTTGTAGCTTTCGCATAGTCGGTATCCATGATGGTGCTACGCGACTGGGTGGCATTCGTAGAAACATTTGCCAAATTGTCAGCCGCGAAATCCATCTGGTTGATACCGGCACCAATAGCTGCCCGCTGCAAGTTGATCTTCTCTAATGCAGATCCGATAGTCTCAATAGACGCAGCGGCCCCCGCAGCGGTTGCGATGGAGGATGCGCCAGCAGTGGATTGCACGCCAATGCCGGTCAGACCCATGGCGCCAATGGTCACGCTAATAGTCTGGCCGCTAGACTGGCCCGCTTGAAACGTAAACGTGGTGCTTGATGCCAGCAAGGTCTGATCGTTCCACCTCGTCTGATCAGCGATTTTTCCAATTTGCGTTGCCAGCGCTTGAAATTCAAGGTCCAGGTAACCCCTCTGCGTAGTCGAATATGTGCCATTGTTCGCCTGAACAGCCAATTCACGCATACGCTGCAGCATGTTGGACTGCTCGATCATCGCGCCTTCGGCGGTTTGCATCATGTTGACGCCATCATTGAGATTGCGGACCGCCATGTTCAGACCCCGGATCTGCGAGGTCATGTTTTGACCAATCGCAAGCCCAGCAGCGTCGTCCTTTGCAGAATTCACCCGGGTTCCGGTGGAGAGCTGCTCCATGACCGTGTTCATTGCACGCGCATTCGTCTTGATCGCATTTTGCGAATACATCGCGCTGACGTTCGTATTGATGACTGACATGGTGTAACTCCAGAATGTATTGAGCAGGCCTAACAGGCTCTAACTGCCATCAATCCGTACAAAGCACACATAGCGACGGACTGGCATACATTCGTAAAGCAAACGCCGTGCCAAATAATTTGCCGGTTTTTTGCCACCTGGCGGCAGGGTATTGCCGCGCCGTGCGGCACCTAGGGGGTCGGCTGTGGGCTACCAGCCTTTTTGTGCCACGGCTTCGAGGATCACGGCTACCCTGTGCTTGATTTGATGCTTCGCCAGAACCTCTGCCCGCCCCGCCACTGCAATGTTTTGCCGCCCAACAGGGTCAGAGACCCAGCGGGCAATCACATCTGGAAGCGTTTCATGGGAGTCGTAATACGCGAGGTGAGCACCCTCTGTAAACACAGCCTCCATGGCACTGCTTCTTTCAGCCAACAAGAAGCCGCCGCAGGCCAGAATATCAAATATCCGCATGGTGACTGTCTGGCGTTGGTACAGGCGGGGTATGTCTAAATTTACGGCGCTCGCACAGTAAATCTGCGTCAACTCGTCCCCATGATCAGCAGGCCCACGGTAGTGAGGGTGGTAGTCGGACCAGCCCGCATCTCCCCAAACTGTGGTGAATCTCGTGTGGCGAATCATTGCAGCGACGCCTTGTTGACGGTAAAAAGCACTTAGCGCCCCGTCGAGTTTGGCCAAAATATCTAGGCGCGTTACATCGGCTTCGCAAAAGACTTTAAGGTCTAAGGGAAGTGAATCAACACCACCCAAACTTGCGACACCGAAAAAGCTTGACATCGATCCATGCCGTTCTACGACACCTTGCGCCCACATGAGCGCCTGCGCTGATAAGTCATTTCCGCCTAATGCATTTAAACAACGATCAAGTGAATAGATTTCATCGATCATCGAGCTTCCAACAAAACTTGCGCCGCAGGAATAGGGCGCAATAATTCGTTCATCTGCCACCGGTGTGCGTCGCGCCGTTGGCGCAGCCAGTAACAGGTGTCTTGCATCCAACCCCAACTCCGAAAGTTGGGCAACCATCTGAAGATTGTGCGCAAACGCAATGCACGTTAGTCGGCTTGCATCCCCTAGCCATTTAGTTCTACTCGGCGGCAATGGATCGACCGTCCAGCTGACATAAGGAATACCCAACCGCGAACACAGAAAAGCTAACTCAGGCGAGAAATTAATGCTGAAGACCCAATGGGGACGAAACTCTGAGCAAATCTCCCTAAAGTTATCAATAGTTGTATCTTTAGGATGTAAACCGCGCATTATTAAACCCATTTTTTCAAATGCCTTTTCTACATCAGGCATGATTAAATGGTAGCGAAAAAAAATTACCCTATGATCCAATAGTATTCCCTTAAGACTAACGATTAACCACTTTAAATACTCTCATAAAGGAGCCTATATATTGTACGAAAACCTCATAACCATTTAATGATTTGTTAAACACGAAACTCATTTATTCAAAAGCTCAACCCATAGCCTAGCAACCCTGGTCATGGAAAACTCTTCTGCACCGATCTTATGCGATTGCCTAGTTCTATCGATAAACGCGAGGGGATTTTCAAAAAGCTCAAAAAATTCGGGCGATCGAATATCAGTAAAATATTCTGCAAATGGCAAATATGAGGCCAGTCTCTCTGCGGCTACAGGAAGCCCTAAAGCGAAACCTGTTATCAGCCGATTTGCGCTGGCACCTAATTTACGCGGATTACTTGTAGAAGAAGGGATTATGCATAAATCAGCGTACTTTGCTGTCAACAACATTCTTTCTTCAGACCACAAATCAACCCGAACCTCAACAGAAGGATTTACTATTTTTTGACGAATTGAAGATATACCACTCTCGTTTGACAAAGCAACTAACTGCATACGGCCAAGCGATTGAGGCAAGGAATTGATAAATTGTGTAAGAAAAGCCACGTTCGTAGAGTGGCCGAACCAAAACAACCTTCTTGGTCTATAAACTTGATTATGTACTGCTTGTGGCTCAATTTCCAGTGGGTCTGGAATGACAAAAACATCGGCGTCTTTATACGCAGTAACTATCGTTTTCATCGCATCCGAAGGAACAACGCAAGCATCCACTATATTTAAAGCCTTTTCATAAAATGCGCCAGCCTCTCCCCCAATACTAATATGATCGTCTGTATAGTCTAAGTATGTTTTAGTACCAGATAGTTTAGCTTGTTGAATTTTATATAACCAATCTTCGCCTGTGTCGTGCGTATTATCAAAACGTATCTTCCCCACGAACAAGTAATCAACAGATGCAGGAACAGAATCACCCGCACTGCAATCAGTTAGCGGCAGATTCAACCAAGCAGTGATCGATGCTGCAGACCGCAATCTGACGCTCGCCATACCATGGGAATGAATCTGCTCGATATTCAAATTCCTGTCTGGCAATAACCAATGGATGCACTTAGATTTCAATTAAAAGCTCACTTTTTAGCTCAGCTTTCGCTTGGCCACATGATTCTACCGAATTGCATGTCCACAATCTGCGCGATCAGCGCACCTTTAAATGCAGGAGAAGCCGCAGGAAATTTCAAAAATTCCTCAAGCAAGTAGTCAAATTTTATCAGTCTCACAATGATCTTTCCGGTGCTTCCGGCACTCTGTAGTTCTAGCTTCATCCTCTTTACCATGAGCTCCCGTGAATTAATATCACTAGCCGCAGAGCAAAAAGTGTTGAATTAGACATGCTGCGAAAATAACTCCGCTTGCTGTATGATACCCTGAACTCGGCGTACAAGTTACACCCAATCCAATTTAGCTGTAAAGTCGAATATCTACTATAAATCTATATTATTATTGAGACAGGTAGCGAATTACCCCTTGCATTCAGGATTTTTTCGGGTCTTTACCAACTACTTTTATAATATTCCTTTCAGATAACAGTGTAGGCCAGTTCACGGTGGCGCTACTTACACCCTCATATCTAAAATCGGATGCTCCAGTTGATGGCTTATTTCTTACTAATTCAGGTGTTTGCGAGTATATTTTATTTAAATGAAAGGCTACAATACCACTATAAAACTGAATGCTATACACATTTTTAAATTCGTCTATTACTTCAGTATTTACTTTACTTGGAAAGCGGTTACTGTACATTTCAAAAGATTTTCCAAGCAAAATATCTGTAGCATCTTTTGCGTATTCAAGAAATGAAAACGATCCGTGCGCCGCAAAATCCTTCATAAAACTGGTCGCAGTATCCTCTATGGCAATCACGCAATCGCTACTTGCACATTTTATGGCTTCAATTGCCGTGACAATCTGCTGAAATGATTGATGACCTCCGTCATCCAACAAAGCATCAAATTTACCAATTTCACGCAGTGTCGTTTTCCAAAAATCGGGGTCTCCTTGATCTCCGATGAATATTTCAAATCCGCTTTGCCTCCATTTAGTGGCTTCCGGATTTAGATCTATTCCAATAATTCGTGCTTTCGGCCCTAACCAGTTCCTCCACATGAAGAGTGACCCGCCATCCAGGATTCCTGTCTCAATAAATACACATTCATGATTTACAAGATGGCCAAATAATTCAACATATGCGGAGAAATATGAAGTTATTTTTAATGTTGGGAACGGCGAATCTCTCCAGCTTTTTAGCAGCAATTTATGAAGAAAGTTCTTCCGCTCTTGTAAATCATATGGGCTTAAATCTTGGTTTGGATCTTTTTCCATTGTAGTTCTCAATCATGTAAACGCGGGCAAGTCAATCTTAAGGTTTAAGGTTTAAGGTTTAAGGTTTAAGGTTTAAGGTTTAAGGTCACTTTGGTTCAGGTCAAATTGGCTGCACACAGCTTAGCCTCCGCTTTCAATGATACTGCGATTGGGCATAATTACAATGGTGTGAAATATATGTCTTTATTTCCAACAAGATGACTCTTGAAGTTGAAGGCCGGTTCCACAGAATTCAGTTCACCTGCTTTACCAAGATTCGCAGGTATGAAGACTTGGTAATAAGTTGAAATTGATCGCGGCAGATGACAAATAGACGTGTGCCAAAAATGGCTTTACCCAAAAGGCAGTGCTGGCCGAGAATGAAAGAGTTACGGGCCTTTGCGAAGTCTAATCTGCTATTGGCGCACCAGTTAAAAATACCTAGGTTTCAACAGCCGCTGACACCCTAAACGGCCATGAATTTATCTGCAGAAAGGGGCCGCACTAGGTGGTCATTTGCCCAAAAAAACACCCGCCCGACCGCGCATTAAATTGCGCTGTATGGCGGGAGGGTAGGAGAGCCGTTACTGCGCGTAAATTACTTAAGCAAGGCCAGCACGCTTTGCGGTTGCTGGTTGGCCTGCGCCAGCATAGCCGTTGCAGCTTGCTGGACGATTTGAGCCCGAGAAAGCTGCGTGGATGCCGTGGCGTAATCCGTGTCCATAACTGAGCTGCGCGATGCCTGAACATTTTGAGAAATATTCGTCAAATTATCGGCCGCATAAGTCAAACGATTGATCGACGCGCCCACCGTTGCACGTATGTTATTGATGTAATCGATAGCGCTATCGATAGTGGTAATTGCAGTCGACGGAGCTGTTGCCGTTGTAGTGGTCGATATCACAAGACCCGCAATAGATAAGGCTCCAACAGCCCCAAGGGTACCGCTAATGATTACCGAAAATGTCTGCCCACTATTCGTACCCACCTGAAACGCAAAGGTATTGGAAGAGGCTAACATTACGCTCAAACCGTTCCATGTAGTGTTTGATGCAATAGTTGAAATTTGGGTCGTTAGAGCGTTGAACTCAGTCTGCAAGTAGCTTTGCTGCGTAGTAGAGAGCGTGCCATTATTAGACTGCACAGCGAGTTCACGCATACGCTGCAACATATTGCTCTGCTCCACCATCGCGCCCTCTGCAGTTTGCAACAGGTTGATCCCGTCATTAGCGTTGCGTACTGCTTGGTTGAGCCCGCGCACCTGGGCCGTCATGCTTTCGCCAATGGCCATACCGGCCGCATCATCGCCAGCGCTGTTGATGCGCTTGCCGGTCGATAGTTGCTCCATCGACTTTGACATGAGTCGCTCGTTTTTCGACAATGCATTTTGTGCAAACAATGCCGAGGTGTTGGTATTGATGACTGACATAATGTTTCTCCAGTAAATAGCTACACAGTGATTGGATTACACGAAAAATTTACGGTATGTAATTTTTCGTTCTTGCTTACAAAGCATCGGCATACGAATAAAATTCTTGAGCCGATTTCGAAAACTTTTATTAACTTTTTTGGTTGTACAAGATGCCGCGAAGGTCATCGAGCTTGTGGGCAATGCGCAAGACTTCTTCTGATGGGATTTGTCGGACCACTTCGCCAGTATGTAAGTTGCTGACCTTGATGACTGGGCTCTTCACCGACTTGTCGTACGAAAAACCAAGGCCCTGCTTCTTCACAGCGAGTTGTTCGTTGAGCATCGAAACAGCCTGCTCTAAATTCTTGTTAGCTTCAGCCGGATCGAACTTGATTTCATTTGGCTTGGGTGCAGAAACCTTTGGCTTCTGCGGCACTTCTGGAACCGCCGCTTTTTCAGCAGGAGCGCTGCGCACAGCCTCAGTTCCAGCAGGCGGCACGTTCACGGGATGCACTGCAGGGGCACCACGTATGCTGACTTCAGCGTCCATATTGACCGTCCTTTCACTTTGATGGGATCCTTGCCGCCAAAAACGAGCAGCATTGGAGCAAGGGTTTAAAACCCACGCAGTAGTGATTCGGACTGAGATCTGGAAACTTGAGCGACCAGTAAAAAAACAGTCTAGAGAAGTCGCAATAGTCCTTGACTCTCGACTATGGCTTAGAGCCCGCTATCCCCAGGCTAGTTGTTGGTGTACATCGCCATCAACCCATCGAAGGAGCTCTTCAGGCCCGTCTGGGTGCTCTTGGTGCCACCGACGATACTGTCCATGGAAGAGAACTGCTTGGTGTAGCGCTCCAATAAGCGCTGCATACGTTCTTCCAATGCGGTCAGGTCGGCTTGGTATTTGGCAATACGTGTGGTCGCGTTGGCGCTCTCAACAGTCACACTGCCAGAGCTACTCAACATCGTGTATAAGGTGCGGCTGGCTTCGCCGGCGATACCTGCATCGGTTGTCGTGTCATAGACGCTCAGCGAGTCTTGATCACCGGTCATAACATAAATGACATCGCTGTAATCGGAGCTGAGCACCGTGTCCAGCGTCGTCTTATTGATGCTCAGCTTGCCGTAGCGGTCCATGGACACGCCTATATCTACGAGGTAGTTATAGGACCCGTCGGTGCTGGGTGTTGTAGAAACCGTGGTCATCAGGCCGCGCAAAGTGTCTCGTATCGTGCGCACGGTGGAGTTGCCCACCAGGGTTGCACCATAAGTCTCGAGGGTTGAGGCGGGGTTCGTCACCTCATCCAGCAGACTCATTGCATCGTTGTATGTGGTCACCAAGGTCTGCAATTTGGTCTTCACCGCCGTGGTGTCATTTTGAAGACTCAAGGTTGCAGCCGATGACATGGTCTCCATCAGATTAAGGGTCACCCCGCCGATGGCGTCAGTCACCGTATTGCTGCTGCTGGTGATACTCATTCCATCTACCGTCAACGCAGCATCAGCAGCACTCACCTTCGTGGTACCAAACTTCAGTGACGTATCATCACTACTGGATAAAGTAAACGTATTGTCCGCGCCCTCAGGCCCAGTCACCATGATGTTGTACGCCGATCCGCTGTACACCAGGTAAGCGGATATGCCAAGGTTGGCGGAGTTGATCGCGGTGACGACACCTGCGGGCGTTGAGGCGGTGCTGGCTATGGTGATCTCGTCATCAGTTATGCTAGTGCTGCTAGATCCGCCCGTCAGAGTAAGGGTGATAGCACTGGTGGAAATCGTGTCGTCAGTGGCCGTAAACGATGTCGGTACCGAAGACATAGTCCGTTGAGGCGTTGCCAAAGCAGTGACTTGGACTGAGTGATTTCCCGCATTAGCCAGCGAGGTGGCTACCGCGGTGAATGAAGTGGAATCGCTATTGGTGACCGTGAAGTTGTTGTAGTCAGAGGTGTCCTTCAAGTCATCGAAGGCCGCTTTGACCGAACTCATGGCGTACTTCACCGCCGACATTCCTGAAACGATGCCCTCGTTTTTCGTGATGTTTTTATTGATCGCCGCCTCGCGTGGCGCGCGCTCGGCTGCCACCAGATTAGAGGCCAGCGAATTGGTATCGATGCCAGAACCAGCACCCAGGGTGTTGGTAATGTTCGCGGCGGCTTTTTTCGCAGTTGTTGCAGCAGTGGCGCTCGCCGTGCCGCTGGATGAAGTCGATGTAACGGCGGTGACCATGGTCTATTTTGAGTCGTTCAAGGCAGCGCTTGGGCTTCAATACGCACTTGATTAGATGTACTTGAAGAGCGACAGCTGGGATATCTTGGCAAAGCTGGCCTGGGCCGCCTCCAGCGAAACCATCTGCTTTTGCATCTGCGTAATGGCTGTCGCCATATCCAAGTCTTCCACCTTAGATAAGGCTGTTTTCAGCGTAATTTTGGTGTCGTCCAAAATGATGCCCTGTTGCTCCACCACCTTCATGCTGGTGCCGGAATCCGCCTGCGCCAATACAACGCCAGTGTGCAAGGCGTCCATTTCGGTCAAGCCCCGCTGCATAGTGGTTTTATCATGGGCCTTGACGGCCGTGATCAGATCATCCACAGACTGAAAGAAGCCGGTTCCACTGGAAACGCCATCGGAATCAGTACGCACCACCCGCACAAAGGCGTTAGTGCCCGGGCGGTTCAGCGGGAGCTGGCGCTGGTCGCCCACGGCAATATTCATGCGGGTCTGGTCACCCTGGTAACTGACCGCACCAGCGGAATCGGCTTGAAAAGCCGGGGTACCGACCTTGCTGCCTGCAAAAATATAGTTTCCTGTGGTGTCGCGGCTGTTGGCCAGACTGAGCAACTGGTCCCGTAGGCCCTTCATCTCGGTGGCAATTGCCGTGCGACTCACTGTGCCCTGGGAGCTGTTGTTGGCCTGCACTGCAAGCTCTTTGATCCGCACCAGCACATCGCTGGCGCTGCTGAGCGTAGTGCTTTCCAGGTCCAGGCGGGCCTGCATCGTGTCCAGGGCTTTGCTGTAGTTTTCTTGGCGGGCTATGGTGCCTTTGATACGCGCCATCATGGCGGCCTGATCCGGGGCGTCGCTGGGGTTAAGGATTTGTTTAGCGGTTGCAATTTGTGCCTGGCTTTTGCTCAAGGCATTCATTGCGTTGCTCATTTGCGTGGTGGCACGGTCAAAGATGAAGGCGGTGGAGATTTGCATGGTGTGGCCTTGCTACAAATGGCTTAGCGGATGCCCAGGACGCTGTCGAACAGCTGCCCGGAGATCTGGATAACTTTGGCAGCCGCTTGATAAGCCTGCTGAAAACGGATCAGGTCAGCGGCTTCGGCATCCAGGCTGACGCCAGAGAGTTCATCCCGCGACGCGACCGCTTGCTCGTGCACCA
>Ga0164294_10002519_pt1 | contig 16524 bp, 11 predicted proteins | sample GEODES005metaG_FD_111479 | JGI IMG/M metagenome (GOLD analysis project Ga0164294, IMG submission 111479) | Oligotrophic lake water microbial communities from Sparkling Lake, Wisconsin, USA - GEODES005 metaG | ecosystem: Environmental > Aquatic > Freshwater > Lake | place: USA: Sparkling Lake...
CACGGCAGTGTCGTAGCAGAAATGGGTGCGTTCGTTTGGGATGAATTTCCGGAATGACGTAGCCAGGGTTCGATATTTATTGCTGGATGACGGGCCCTTCTGGTCGAATTGCCTGTTAGTTCATCTGGCGCGATGCCGATTTTGGTCGCTTCTTCAACGGCCAACGAATGAGCGCTTACACTTGCCAGATCCGAAAAGGGTCGGCGCTGCCTGCCAGAAGCGGGCAAACTGGGTCGGGGATGTCACTGAGACAAGGCTTACACGCAGCAAAGCGGGGGCTCGAGTGACCACAATTTCCTTCAAGACGACACTGGCCAAAAAGGCCCTGTTAAGCGCGACGATCCTCATGGGCAGCACCGCCATTCCCGCCTTCGCGCAGGCCGCGCCGGACGCTGGTGCCGAGGCGCCGCAGGCCGCAGCCGAGGCCGAGGACAACAGCGCGATCGTCGTGACGGCCACCCGCCGCGCCACTTCGCTGCAGGACGTGCCGATCAACATCTCGGCGGTCAGCGCCGAACAGCTCGAGCGCCAGCGCATCGACGACGTGCGCGACATTGCCGATTTCACGCCCGGCCTGACCATCGCCGACACCGGGCCGGGCTCCACCGGCAAGATCGTGCTGCGCGGTCTCAATGCGTCCGATACCGACACGTTCGGCGCGACCTACGACAACGCGATGGGTGTCTACCTCGGCGAAGTGCCGGTCTATTACGACTTCAAGATGCTCGACATCGAGCGCGTCGAGGTTCTGCTCGGGCCGCAAGGCACGCTCTATGGCCTCGGCACGCTGGCCGGCGCGATCCGCAACATTCCCAATCGCCCGAACACCGACAAGGTCGAGGCGGCATGGCACGGGCGTGTCTATGGCAAGAACGAGGCCTCGAAGGTCGGTTACCAGATCGACGGCATGATCAACCTGCCGATCGTCAAGGACCACATCGCGTTCCGTTCGGCGACGGGGTACTACTATGATCCCGGCTTCATCGATTACCCGCTGCTGCTCAAGACGCCCGCCGTTTCGAACCCGCAGCCCGATGGCCCGCTGACGATCAGCCAGGCGGGCTACGATGCCAATCTCTTCCGGAAGAAGGACCTCAACTTCGAGCAGACCTTCACCACCCGCAACCAGCTGCTGGTGCAGGTCACGCCCGATCTTTCGGTCGACTTCACGTATGCCTACCAGCGCACCAAGACCGGGGGCGGGCAGTACAACAGCAACCGCGTGCTCGGCACCGGCAAGTACGAGAGCGCGGCGCGCTATGCCGAGCCGGTCGACCGCCATGCGCATCTCGCCAGCATGGAAATCAACGCGCATATCGGAGAGGTCTTCGACCTCGTTTCGACGACGGCCTACACGCAAGTGAAGAACAAGCGGACGGGCGACAACACCGACCTGCTGCTCGATCTCGACTATGACTACGAACTGTTCCCCCAGTTCTCCAGCTACAACGAGAGCGTGAACACGCGCCAACAGATCAACCAGGAAATCCGTCTGGTTTCGACCCACGGCGGTCCGTTCAGCTGGGTGCTTGGCGGGTTCTTCAACGAGCAGAAGCTGCAGGCCGATTACCGCGAGCATGTCCCCGGGCTTCCCGGCGTGGATCTGGCGACCAATCCCGAGGAAATCGAATACGCATCGTTCAACCGCGCCAAGGTGACCGAGATGGCCGTCTTCGGCGAGGGCACCTTCAAGATCACCCCCGAGTGGCAGGTCACGGCCGGCGGGCGCTATTTCAAGTACACCTCGCAAGTTTCGGGCCGCGCGGTGGTGCCCCTGCTCGGCGATCCGATCAGCCCCTATGATCTGGCTGCGGCCGGCGGCACGTCGGAAAAGAGCGGCGGGGTGTGGAAGTTCAACACCTCGTACAAGTTTACCCCCGATGTCATGGTCTACGCGACCTACAGCAAGGGCTATCGCATCGGCGGGCCGAACACGGTTGCGCCTTGCGTCTTCCCCTTGAAGCCGCCGCCGTTCCAGAACGTCTGCGCTCTGCCGAACGAGATCCAGTATGGTCCGGACTCGACCAAGAACCTCGAGGTCGGCATCCGTGCGGAACTGTTCAACCGCAAGCTGACGCTCAACCTCAATGCCTACTCGATCAAGTGGGACGGCATCCAGGTCGCCTCCGCAACGGTCAACGGCATCGTCGGCATCACGGTCAATGGCGGCAAGGCCAAGGCGGAAGGGTTCGACGCATCGTTCCAGTTGCGGCCGCTCGATCGTCTGTCGATCCAGGGCACCTATTCCTACACGAATGCCGAGCTGACCGAGGACGTGCCGAGCATCATCGCGGTCAACAGCCCGGCCGCCAAGTACCCCAGCACGCCCATCCAGCTGGACGCGCTGAAGGGTGATCGCCTGCCCGGCTCGACCAAAAACAGCGGCAGCCTCGGCGTCAACTACACGGTGCCGGCATTTGGCGGGGACCTCGTGGGCGACTGGACCGCAACCTATCGCGGCAATGTGGTGACGCGGCTCGGCTGGGACCGCGCGTTTGGCGACAAGCTGCCAGGCTTCGTGCTGCACCGCGCCTCGCTCTCCTGGCAGAACGAGCGCTATCAGATCGGCCTGTTCGCCAACAACATCTTCGACAAATATGCGGTGACGGCGGTTTCCAACGACCGTTCGCGCGTGGGCATCAACGACGGGGCGCGGCTGCGCTACTACCGCCGCACGGTGATCACGCCGCGCACCTTCGGGCTGGAGGTCCGGGTGAAGTACTGATCGAAGGCACAACGAACGGCGTGAGGGGGCGGGGTTGATCCTCGCCCCCGAATGCGCAATCCTGCCGCATAATCAGAACGGTCGGCAGGACGGGACGACATAATTCAGGACTGACGAGGAGAGACAGGGTCATGAGTTCGGGCTTGAAGCAGCTGGTGGTCGATTGCATCCCGCCTGCAACGCTGGCGGCAGTGGTGGCATTCTGGGCCTTGGCTCCGGCCTCGGTGATCGCCAATCCGTGGACCTTGCTGATCGTGAGCAGCCTGATCACCGCCTTCGTGCTGGGCCTCGAGCTGGTGTTCGAGCGGCATGAAGGCTGGCGGATCAACCGCCAGGAATTCTTCACCGACCTGTTCTACTTCATCCTGATCAACACCGTGATCGGGCGTGTGGCCTATATCCTGGCCGAAGCGCCGCTGCATGGGCTGAAGGAAGCCTGGGGCATTTCGACACCCTGGCTGATGGACCTGCCGTTCGTCGCGCAAGTCGCGATTGTCTGGTTCGTGTGGGAGTTCGGCCAGTACTGGATGCACCGGCTGATGCACAATTGGGAGCCGTTCTGGCTGACCCACGCGCCGCATCACCATATCACGCAGCTCAATGCGATGAAGGGCGCAGTGGGCAATCCCATCGAGCTGTTCCTGATCAGCATCGGCGTGGTCGCGCTGCTCGATGTGTCGCCCGCCGCCTATCTTTGTGCGTTCAGCGCGGGCAACGTGGTGTCGACGTTCAACCACGCCAACGTGAAGAGCAATCCGCCGTTCTTCTACAGCTTCTTCTTCACCACGATCCGGCACCACAGCTTCCACCATTCGGTGGGCTATGAGAACACGCGCTGCAACTATGGCAATGCGATCATCCTGATCGACCGCCTGCTGGGCACCTACAAGGAAGGCGAGGGCATTCTGGTGGGGCAGGACGACCGCCGGCGGCTCACGATCTGGGAGCAGTTCGTGTTTCCCTTCAAGCCGCTGATCGCGATGTTTGCGCGCAAGGATGCCTCGTCATCCGCAGCGGGATGACTGGCGCAGTCCAGTGAGGGGCGCAGTCCAGTGAGGGGCGGGGTCCGGTGAAAGCGGCGCCGAGCCGGATAGCCGCTGTCCGCCGCGCGCTGGGCCGGGGGGACTTCGCGGCGGCAGAGAGCCTTGCGGCAGGCGTGGTTGCGGCCTTCCCGGAGGACGGGGAAGCGCGCTTCCGCGGGCCGAGGCGGGGCGGGTGAGCGCGGGGCTTGCCGATATCGCGCGCGCAGTGGCGCTTGATCCACAAGGCAGCTACCGGGCGCAGCTGGCGCGGCTGCAAGTCATGCTGCGGCAGGACGGCGCGGCGGCCGAGACCCTCGCCGCAGCCGAACTGGCGCCGCCGGACGACACCCTGGGCTGCGTCTATGCGCGGCTGGGCGAGCACGCCGCATCGGTGCCGCATTTCCGCGAGGCGGTGCGGCTCGCGCCGGACAACGCCTCGTTCCGCTACAATCTGGCTGCCGCGCTCAATTTCATCGGTGATGTCGGCGGCGCCGAGGCGGCGGCCGAGGCGCTGCTGGCGCTCGATCTCGATCATGCGCGCGGGCACCATATGCTTTCAGGGCTGCGCAAGGTGACCGCGGAGCGCAACCATGTCGCACGGCTGGAGGCGGCGCTGGCGCGCGCGGGCGAGGGCGATGCGCGGCTGTTGCTGGGCTATGCGCTGGCCAAGGAGCTTGAGGACATCGGGCGCGAGCAGGAGGCTTTCACGCGGCTGGCGGCGGCCAATGCCGGGCACCGGGCGCGGCTGCCTTATGCTTTCGCGCGCGATGCCGCGAATTTCGAAGCGATCGAGCGGACCTGGCCGCAAGTGGCAGCGCTGCCGGTGCGCGGCGCGCCGCAGGATGCGCCGATCTTCGTGATCGGGATGCCGCGCACCGGCACCACACTGGTCGACCGCATCCTCTCCTCGCACCCCGAGGTGTGGAGCGCGGGCGAATTGCAGGCCATGCCGCTGGCGGTCAAGCGGGCGGCGGGAACGCAGAGCCGGACCGTGCTCGATCCCGAGACGGTGGAGGCGGCGGCAGCGCAGGCTGACCTCGGCGCGATCGGACGCGACTATCTCGCGCGCGCCCGCACCCATGCCGGGGCGCGCGAGGCGGGGCGGTTCACCGACAAGTTTCCGGGCAATTTCCACTACGCCGGGTTTATTGCGCGGGCGCTGCCAGCGGCGCGGATCGTGTGTCTGCGGCGGCATCCGCTCGACACGGTGCTGGCGAACTTCCGCAATCTCTTCGCGATTTCCTCGCGCTACTACGACTACAGCTACGACCTGATGGACATCGCCCGGTACTATGTGCGCTTTGACCGGCTGATGGCGCTGTGGAGTGCGGCCCTGCCGGGGCGCATTCTGGACCTGGGCTACGAGGATCTGGTGGCGGACCAGGAAGGCGCAACCCGGCGGCTGCTCGCGCATTGCGGGCTTACGTGGGACGAGGCCTGCCTCGATTTCCACCGCAACGAAGCGCCGGTCTCGACGCCCAGCGCGGCGCAGGTGCGGCGGCCGATGTACCGCGATTCCGTGGCGCGGTGGACGCGGCACCGGGATGCGCTCGCCCCGGTGATCGCGTACTTTGAGAGCGAAGGGATCGCCATCTAGTGAGGCCTACTTTGCCGGGCAGGGAATGGTCTGTCCGACGCCTTCGATGCTGGCCGAGCGCAGCGTGAGGACGAGGCCCTTCTCGCCGGTGATCTTGAGCGGGGTGCCGACCGCCTTGAAGCTTCCGCCGGCCTCATGGAAGCAGCGCAGCGGGATGCGCAGGGTGAGCGGGCCCGCAGCGGGTTCGACCTTGAGCGTGGCGCCGGCCATGGTCACCGCGATGGGCCCCGCAGCGGCATCGAGCCGACCTTCGAGCTTCAGCGCGAATTCCTCGTCGAGCTGGCGCATGAGATCGACCGGCGGTCCGTCGATGCCGATGGCACCGGGCTCGCTCCAGGCAAACGCTTGCGCATCTTCCTGCGCGCCGAGATCGACCGCCTTGGCGGCAATGCCGGGATCGAGGCTGAGGTGCCAGGGCGAGGGCACCTTGCCGAGCGCGACATAGACGCCTTCGCTGGCCGAGGCGACGAGATCGACATGCGGGTCTTCATTGACCGGGCCGACCTTGGCCTTGCTGGCATACGTCAGCCCGTAGCCGGCGGGGAACAGCGGCGCCTTGACCGGCGAGACCGCGTCGACCGGCCAGGGAAAGGGGAGCTTGCCGGTGAAGCCGCGCGCCGGTTTGCCGGTCTTGCCCGCAACGAGCACATCGGCGACGCCCTGTCCCTGCGTGCCGGGGAGCCATGCGGCAACGAAGGCATCGGACAAGTTGAGTTCGGCGCCGGCGAACAGCGGGCGGCCCGAGAGGAAGACCGAGACGACCTTGATGCCTTGCGCCTTGAGCTTTGCCAGCATGTCCTTTTCACCGGCATTGGCGCGGAAGGCGATGTTGGGCATGTCGCCCTGGAATTCGGCGTAGGGTTGCTCGCCATAGACGACCACGGCAACGTCCGGGCGATCCTTGAAGCTACCATCGGCCGAGATGGCGGCGCTGCCGCCTGCGTTCTTGATCGCGGCGGCCATGGCGCGGCCGATGGTCTGGCCCTTGGGATAATCGGCAGCGGTGGTGTCGGTGCCCTGCCAGGTGATCGTCCAGCCGCCGGCCTGCATGGCCATGCTGTCTGCGCCCGGGCCGGTGATCAGGACCCTGGCGCCGGGGCGGAGCGGGAGAACGCCGTCATTGTTCTTGAGCAGCACGAGCGACTTGGCGGCCGCCTCGCGCGCCACGGCGAGGTGCGCATCGGCGCCGACGAGGGCCGGGTTGCCGCGTTCGACGGGTGTCGCGCCCAGCAGGCCGAGCTTGGCCTTGACGCGCAGGATGCGGCGGGCGGCGTCGTCGATGCGGGACATCGGCAGCGTGCCGTCCCTGGCCTCACGCAGGGTCGCCTCGAACAGGCCCTTCCAGCTGTTGGGCGCCATCGCGAGATCGAGCCCGGCGGTGAAGGTCCTGGCGCAATCGGTGACGGTGCAGCCAGGGATCTGGCCGTGGCCGTTCCAATCGCCGACGATCAGGCCCTGAAAGCCCATGCGGCCCTTGAGCACGTCGGTCAGCAGCGATTGGTTGCCATGGTTCTTGGCGCCGTTCCAGCTCGAGAAACTGGCCATCACGGTCAAGGCACCGGCATTGATCGATGCGGGGTAGCCTTGTGCGTGGCGCGCGATGAGCTCGCGCTCGGAGATCAGCGCGTCGCCCTGATCCTTGCCGCCATCGGTGCCGCCATCGGCGAGGAAGTGTTTGGCGGTGGCCGCCACCTTGTCGGCAGCTAGAGGCTTGCCGGGCAGGAGCGGGCCCTGCAGGCCGATGGTCATGGCCCTGGCATAAGCCACGACCAGCGCGGGATCGGCAGCGTAGCCTTCATAGCTGCGGCCCCAGCGCAAGTCCTGCGGCACGGCGAGGGTGGGGGCGAACGTCCAGTCGATGCCGCTGGCGGCGACTTCGGCGGCGGTGACCGCGCCGATGCGCTCGATCAGCGCGGGATCGCGCGCGGCGCCAAGGCCGATGTTGTGCGGGAAGATCGTGGCACCGGGCAGATTGGAATGGCCATGGACGGCATCGATGCCGAACAGCATCGGAATGCCCGCGCCGGCCTTGGCCGAAGCCTTGCGGAATTCACCCACAAGCCGCGCCCACTTGGCGGCATCGGCGCGTTCATCGCCCCAGGGACCCGAATTGCCGCCCGCGAGGATCGAGCCGAGCGGATATCTGGCAAGGTCCTCGGGCGTCACCGCGCTGATATCGGCCTGGATCATCTGGCCGATCTTCTGCTCGAGCGTCATCGCCGCGATCATCTTCGCGATGCGGCGTTCGGTGGCAGGGCTGGTCAGGGCGGGCGGGCTCTTCGCCGCGGGCCAGAGCGCGGGGTGCGCGGTGCTGGAGGCGGCTTCCCCGGAAGCTGCCAAAGCGCTTCCCGAGGCCAGCAACAGAGCTGCCAAAAGCGCGCGCCGAACCATCATCTTCCCAATCCCCGCTCTGTTCCTGTGAACGTTCTCATGCGGTTCGTCGCATGAGAAAGCATCAAAATCAAGCGGGGCTGTCAGTTTTCGCGGTCGAAACGCAAGTGCAGGCCGACAAGCAGAAGTGCCGCGACCACGGCAAGCGCCGCAAAGAGCAGGAAAAGGCCCGAAAAGCCGAACCAGGGCACCAGCGCCAGCGTGAACCACGGCATGACCAGCGAAGGCATCGTGTTGGTCAGATTGAACAAGCCCAGATCACGGCCGCGGCGCTTGCTGTCGGGCAGAGTGCGCAGCGTTTGCGCGGAATGGAGGGCGAGGAAGATCGAGGTGGAAAAGCCGAACACCGCATAGCTCGCGATTCCGGTGGCAAGGCTCTGTGCCAGCGCCATGCCGACAAGGCCGAAGGGCGCAATCAGCGTGCAGACGATCAGCGGCGTGAAGGGGCGGCCCGTGCTGTCGGCCCAGCGCCCGGCAAGCAGCGCGGCGGGGGCCGAGAGCACGAGCACCACGCTGAACACGCGCGGAGTCAGGTGATCGTCGATGGTCGGATCGATCGAGCGGAACCACAAGTAAAGGAACGAGAACAGCGCGGCTTCGGCGACTTGCACCAGCAGCCGCGCCGCCCACATGCGCAGCGCCGTCGCGCGCGAACGTTCTGCCCGGATTTGCACCGGGGGTGCGGCAGGAGCCGCTGCGGGTATCGCGGCGCGAAAGCCCAGAAGGATCGCTGGCAGAACCGCCGCCGCTACGGTCAGCGCCAAGACCAGCAGGCGACCATCGGCCGAGGCAAGTCCGGGGATCGTGACCAGCACGCCCGCCAATGCGCCAAGGCCGGGCGCAAAGGCCAGCAGCCCGCCGAGGAGGCCCTTCTGGTCATTTGGCACGCTGTCCGCCCCCCAGGCAGATAGCGGAGCGAGCATCATGTTGAGACCCAGTTGCCAGAGCGCGACCAGCACCACGAGCCCCGGCAAGCTCTGTGCGGAAGGCACCGCCAGAAGCAGCAGGCAGGACAGCGCGAGGCCCAGCGCGGCCCAGCCGCGGCGGCTGCCGGTCACATCGCTGAGCCAGCCGAACAGGATATGGCCGATACTGGCCGCGATCGCCCCGCAAAAGGCGATCGCCGAAAGCCACGTGACCGCGGCTCCCGGCGGCGCAAGCGCCGCCACCCGCACGGGCAGGAGAATGGTGAGGAACGGCACATAGCCGATCGAACCACCCGCCCAGGCGAGCGCATAGAGCACAAGGCACCACAAGGGTTGCCGGGCCTGCGGCTCGCCCGCCGCGTCGGCGCTGTCAGGCACTTACGTTTTGCCTGGCATCGGCTACCGAACCGCGCTCGACGAGGCTCGCCGGGATCACCGTAAGCGCGCCGGGCAGGCTATCGCCTTTCTGCGCGGCGATGATGAGTTCGACCGCTTTTGACGCGGTTGCCGCGATGGGCTGATCGATGGCGGTGAGCGGCGGCTGGGTGAATTGCATCATCGGCGTGTTGTCGAAACTGATCAGCGAGAGCGCGCCCGGCACATCGAGGCCGGCATGGCGCGCCACTTCGAGTGTGGCGAGCGCCATCTGATCAGAGCTGGCGATGATCGCGGTGGGCGGCGAGGGCAGGGCAAGCAGCGCGCGCGCGGCGCGTTCGCCCGAGGCATAGCTGAAGTCGCCCGCGTGGAGCAGATCGCCGGTGGGTAGGCCCGCTTCGGCCATCGCGGTCTTCCAGCCATCGATGCGCCAGCCGCTGAGGTTGTAATCGGGCGAGCCGGCGATGAATCCGATGCGGCGGTGGCCACGCGCGACCAGATAGCGCGTGGCGGCGGCGGCGGCACCTTCATCGTCCATCAGGATCGGCATGCCGCCGTCCTGCGCCTTGGAGCCAATGCGCGCGAAGGGGATCTTCTGCTCATCGAGGCAGCGCACGATCTGCGGGTTGTCCGAGTGGGGCGGGGTGAGGATGATGCCATCGGGCTGGAGCGCGGCGATCGCGCCCAGCAGTTCGCGCGTCACGTGATCGGAGTGGGTATCGACGAGCTCGACAATCATGCGGTAGCCGTGTTCGGCACATTTGAGCATGCCGCCGAGCAGCATCTGGTCGACCCAGTCGGTGCCCTGCCGCGCGCGCCAATCGGCGATGGTGCGGTCGCGGTCGTTCAGGGCCAGAATCAGGTAGGAGCGCGAGCCGCTCATCCGCTGGGCGGCGATCGAGGGCACATAGCCGAGGCGCGTGATCGCCTCCTGCACGCGTTCCTTGAGTTCGGGGCGGACATTGGGCTCGTTGTTGATCACGCGGCTGACCGTCTGGAGCGAAACTCCGACGTCTGCCGCCACGTGCCGGATCGTGACCGCCTGACGACGCCTCGCCATGCGTTATTGGCCTCCTTGCAATCTCGCGGGCGCAGCGCTGGCAGTCTTCACCGGCTTCTGCCAGACGCGAACCCAATCAATCAAGAAGCGCTTGGGAAAATTGGTGTTGGACACGCCCTTGAGGCCGCGGGATTCGGGGAGGCCGCCGCCGAAAGCGAGATTGAGGATGAGGTGGAAGGGCTGGTCGAACGGCGCGCCGGGCGTGGCCGAGCCGGATGTCCACCACTGGCTGCGCTGGCGGACGGCATAAGTCTTGCCATCGACAGCCCAGGTGATCCGGTCCGGCTGCCATTCGATGGCATAAGTGTGAAAGCCTTTGAGCACGGGCGGATGGTGGACCTCGGTGCCGGAATGGGTGTTGCCCGGCCAGGGCTTGCCGAAATGGAGTGTGCCGAGGATCGTGTCCTCGCGGCCCCCGGCGCAGGCCGCGCAAGGCACACCGAGGTTGACCGCCTCGAGAATGTCGATCTCGCCCGAGGCAGCCCAGGTGCCGTACATGTCCTTTTCCGGCAGCATCCAGATCGCGGGCCAGGTCCCCTGGCCTTGCGGCAGGCTCGCGCGCACTTCGATGCGGCCATAGCGCCACGAAGCCTTGCCGCGCGTGGTGAGGCGGGCCGAGCTGTAGTCGCGCGTGACAAGCGCGCCGGGCTCGGCCGGATTGGCGCGCTGGCTGGCGGGAAGTGCGGGGCCGGTGATACGTTCGCGGCGCGCAGTGATAACGAGCTGGCCCTTGGAGATGCGCGCGTTGGTGGACCTCGCCGTATAGCACTGGCGCTCGGCGTTGCCGCCGCCCCAGCAATCGACGTCAAAGCTCCACTTGGCCTTGTTGATGGCGGGGGCGCTGAACTCGTCCGACCAGACAAGTTGCCAATCGCCGGGCGGCGCGGCAGCCAGCGTTGGCTCAGGCGCGGCCAGCGCGGCGAGGACGAGCAGTCGTCGCATCACGCCGCCCGTGCTTCCTGCGCGCCGCAATACTGCGCGACATAGGCCTGATGATCGGGCAGGCCCGCCACGGTCTTCACCACGCTTTCGCGAAGGCCCGCGAGCAGGTGGGCCAGCTCGGCGTCCGAAAGCTTGGTTGCGACCGGGTGGTAGCTTTGCGGCATGATGCCCTGGCCCATCATCACCTGCACCCAGCTGTTCTCGACGAACAGTTCCTCGTTCTTGCGGAAGACGCGCCCCGTTTCGCGGAACAGCTCGATCTTGTGGGTAAGGCTGTCGGGGATATCCATCGCGGCGCACTGGCGCCAGAACGGGCTGTCGCGGCGGTCGGTCGCCTTGTAGTGGAGGATCAGGAAGTCGCGGATCTGCTCCATGTCGGTCATTTGCTGGTCGTTGAATTCGGCCACATCGCGCGCGCTGATCTGGCCCGCCGGCAGCATCCGCACGATGCGCAGGATGGCGCGCTGGATCAGGTGGATGCTGGTCGATTCCAAGGGTTCCATGAAGCCGCCGGACAGGCCGACCGCGACGCAATTGCGATGCCACTGCTTGCGCCGCGCGCCGGTCTTGAAGCCGATCACGTTGGGTTTGGTGAGGACTTCGCCTTCGACGGTCGAAAGCAGACGGTCGAGCGCCGCGTCCTTGCTCAAATAGCGGCTGCAATAGACGATGCCGTTGCCCTGCCGGTGCTGCAGCGGGATGCGCCATTGCCACCCCGCATCATGCGCGATGGCGCGGGTATAGGGGACGGGCGGGCGCACGCTGGCAGTCTGGACGGCGATGGCGGAATCGCAGGGGAGCCAGTGCGTCCAGTCGTCGTAGCCGACATGGAGCGCGCCTTCCATCAGCAGCGCCCGGAAACCGGTGCAATCGAGGAAGAGATCGCCTTCGAGGCGCTGGCCGGATTCGAGGCGCAGCGCGGCGATGTCACCCGTTTCAGGGTGTAGCTCGACTTCGGCGATCTTGCCCTCGACGCGGCGGGCGCCGTCCGCTTCGGCCAGCTTGCGCAGGAAGGCAGCGTAGAGCCCGGAATCGAGCTGGTAGGCGTAGTTGATACGGTTGTCGGGCAAGTGCGCGAACTTGGACTTCATCGCGGCCTGAAGCTCGATGCAATAGTCGTCGTAGCTCGCTTCGTGGCCTTTGGTGCGGCCGTGCATCCAGAAGTGCTGGAACCCCGCGCTCCAGTGATCGCGCCCGGTCACGCCGAAGGAGTGGAAGTAATTTTCGCCCGGCACGCGCCAGTTCTCGAAATTGATGCCGAGCTTGAAGGTCGCCTGCGTCGCGCGCATGAAATCGGCCTCGCCGATGCCGAGCAGGCGGTTGTAGGCAACGAGCGGGGGGATCGTGCTTTCGCCCACGCCGATCGTGCCGATCGCTTCGGATTCGACGAGGGTGAGCTCGATCGCATCGCCCAAGGTGCGGGCGAGCGCGGCGGCGGCCATCCAGCCGGCAGTGCCGCCGCCTGCGACCACGACGCGGCGCTTGGTGTAGGTCTGGGTCATTTGCTGAGCGTCCTTAGCAGAAACGAGCGGAGCCGGCCGGCGGCGGCAGGATCAAGCGGATCGAGGATGCCGCGCCCGCCTTCGGGGATATGGGCGGTGACGTCGGGGCCATTGCCGAACACATAGTGATCGAACAGCGCGCGCCAGATCGCCTTGTCCTCTGGCGGCAGATCACGGATCGACAGGATAGCGTGGTTGAGCGCATCCTGCGGCTGACCGAGCCAGCGCGGGGTATCGCGCCACCAGTAGTTCAACAGGATGTTGAACGGGGCGAGACCCTCGACATGGTGCCACCACATCGAAGGGATGAACAGCGCGTCGCCCGGTTCGAGCACCGCGACTTGCGCCGCGCCGAGCGCCTCGGCGAAGCGGGGGTGGCGGCCCGGATCGGGTGCGTGAAAATCGACCATCGAGACCGCGCGGCCAGCGGGCGTGTTGTCGATGGGCCCGAGGTAGAGGTTCGCGAACTGCTCGGGCGGGAACAGCGTGAAGCGGCGGCGTCCGGCGGCGCAGCAGGCCAGGTTGTCGGGAAAATCGTTGTGTGCGGCGATGCGGGTGGGGGTGCCGATCCACAGGCTGACGATGGGATCGCGCGGGCCGAGGTCGATGGCGTTCTCGGCGGCGACGGTGGTGAAGTGCGTGGGCACGTCGATCGAGCCCATATAGATCGCCGGGGCCTCGGCGCGGCCCTCGTTGGCGTCCATGCCGCCGAAGATGTCCGCCAGCTTGCCGCGCGCCTCGCGGAAATTCATCTCCATGTCGACGCCGTAGAACAGGCGGCCGTCCTTGCCGGGCTGGCCGAGCGAGACCGAGAACGGCACCGGCCGGGCGCGTTCGAGGAGGTAGGCGCGGGCGGCTTTGGCCGAGATACGTCCGGCCTGCACGAGCGGCCAGTCTCGGACCAGACCGCGGATCACGAACGGCGTGCGCGCGCCTTGCAGCAGGTTGTGAAGCGCGGCGGCGTCTGCGGCCTCGCGCTCCTCCACCGCAGGCATGGCGGCAAAGATCGAGGCGTCGGCCTCAGCCAAGTGCGAGCTTCGCGTTCTTGCGCGCGACGAGATTGCCGAATTGCGCGAGGCTGGCGAGGACCATGTAGATGCGCGCGAGGTGGCCTTCGGCCATGAGCGCGGCAAGTGCCTCGCCGTCCAGGCTGGCGAGGCGGTCCTCGTGGATCGTCTGGAAACCGACGAGCGACTGGACCGCGCCGCTATCCAGCGTGACTTCGAGGCTGAACGGCTCGACCAGCTCGTAGGCTTCGAGTGCGGTGAAGAAAGCGGCGCTTTCGTGCCAGGCGTAATCAAGATCGCCGAGCGTGGTGGCGACGGCTTCGAGCCAGGGCGTCGGCGTGCCGGCATCATCGAACACGCGCATGCCTTCGCCCGATGTGGAAATGCGCGGGCTGGCCATGTCGATGTGGACTTGCGGCGCGGCGCCCTCTTCCGCCGGACGGCCGATCAGGAAGGGCTGCACGGCATGGGCCATGGGGCGATAGCGCGCTTCCCATGTCGCGCCGTTCAGGAACAGGTTCTCGCCCGCCTCGAACCCGAACAGCGCAAGCGCGGCGAGCTTGCCGGTCTCGGCATCGCGGCGGAAGACGATGGGATAGTGCGCCTGCACTTCGCGGAATTCGGCGGGCATGGCGAGGCAGGCCATGACGTTGTCGCCGTACTCGGCGCCGGCTTCGGTGTGGATGCGAAGCGGGCCGTGATCGGCGGGATTGAGAATCTGGTGCTGGCTCATGCGGGTATCCTGGCAGCCGGGCTTTGCGCGGCGAGACGATCGAGGTAGTCGCGCGCGCTCGGCAGCGCGGCGGTGAGCGCGCGGGCCTTGGCGGTGACTTCGGCGAGGCGCGAAGACGGCGCGGGCGCCGCGCCGGAAAGGGGGACGGGGAAGCCCATGCCGTGCAGCACATATTGCTGGCTGGCGGCGGGGAACATCTCGTCGACGCGGGGGAAATCCCAGACCGAGGGCGATTGCTCGCGCCAGAGCGCGAGGCATTCGGCGAGGCGCTGCGGGATCGTTTCGGCTGCGCGCTGAGCCTGCCAGTAGGGCTCCGGGCGCTCGCTCAGGGCATAATGCAGCTTGAGGAATTCGACGATCCGGTCCCAGCGGTAGCGGAACAGTTCGTTGAATCGCGCCGCGTGGATGTCCATGCTCGCGCGGCCTTGCGGGAAGTTTTCGGCCAGCGCCTTCAGGGAAAGCTCGATCAGCACAATGGCCGAGGCTTCGAGCGGTTCGATGAAGCCTGCCGAAAGGCCGACGGCGAGGCAGTTGCCGATCCAGAAGCGGTCGCGGTGGCCGGTCATGAAGGCGAGCTTGCGCGGGGTGAGGCTGGCTGGGTCGGCGCCGGGGACCTTGGCGGCGACATAGGCCATGAGGATTTCGGCCGCGCGGTCATCGGTGAGGAAACGCGAGGCATAGACGCAGCCGATCCCGCGCCGGCTGGGGAGCCCGATATCCCAGAACCAGCCGGCCTCATGCGCCGTGCCGATGGTCTGCGCGGCGATAGGGCTGCCGGGCAGGACCGGAACCTGCACCGCGAGCGCGCGGTCGTTGAACGAGACATCGGAGCGGTCCACCCACCCAGCGCCGCATTCGCCCGCGATCAGGATGCCGGCCTGGCCCGAGCAATCGAGGAACAGATCGCCCGCGAGCGGCGCTGCCCCGCGCAGCACGAGCGCGGCAATATCCCCGTTCTCTGCGCGCGTGACGCCGGTGACATGCGCGGCAATCCGCGTGACGCCGAGCCGCGTGGTGGCATGGCGCATCAGGAGCGCGGCGAACTTGCCGGCATCGAGGTGGTAGCCATAATTGAGCGCACCGGCATAGTCCGGCATCGCGCGCTGGCGCGGGGCCATGTTTGCGGCGCAGACAGCATGCTGCGGGGTAATCGCTGCAGCAAAGGCCCCCCGCGCACCCTCTCGCTGCCATGCGGCGGCGAGATCGCGCATCTCGGATGGGGGCGGCGCGCTGAAGGGATGGAGGTAGCTGTCGCCGTCGCTGCCATCACGCCAGCCGTCGAAGCGCGAGCCCTGCTTGAACGACGCATCGCATTCACGCAGGAATTCGGCTTCGGCAATGCCGATCGTGGCGAGGGTCTCGCGCATTGTCGGCCAGGTGCCCTCGCCGACCCCGATCGTCGGAATATCGGGCGCCTCGACCAGCGTGATGCGCTTCTCCGGCAGGCGCGCGGCAAGCATGCATGCGGAGAGCCATCCGGCCGTGCCGCCGCCGACGATGACTAGATGCTGGACCGGGTTGTTCATGCCAGGGCGACCATAGCGCAGATTTGCCTGCCGTACCAAAGACGAGAGCCGCACGGCAGGGCAGTGCGGCTCTCGAACATTGGGCGACCTTCAGGTTCGTGCGAACGTGTCAGAAGGTGAAGCGGGCCCCCGCTGCCCAGCGCGCATAACCGGGTGCCGCGAAGAACACGGTCTGGTCGTTGCGCATGTGGCCCTTGCGGTCGGCATTCGTGATGTTGATGCCTTCGGCAAAGACGGTGAGGCCCTTCTTGATCTCGTAGCTCGCGCTCATGTCCCACTGGCCGTAGGAATTCACGTAGTACGGATCGAAGCCGTAGCCCGAGAGGAACCCGGCGCGCCAGTTGTAGGCAACGCGGGCCTGGAGGCCATGCTTGTCGTAGTAGACCACCGCGTTCGCGCTGTTGCTGACGCCGTTCACCGCGAACTGCGGGACGGTGTAGCGCAGGGCGTTGTCGAACTTGGTATCGCTGCGCACCACGGTGTAGTTCGCGATCGCACCGAAGCCGGTTTCCCAGAAGCTGTGCTGCACCGCGAATTCCCAGCCCCAGAGCTTGGCTTTCTGCGCGCTGTTGGTCGGCTGCGTGGTGATGAAGTTCACCAGCGGATCACCGGAGTCGCCGACGATGCCGACAACCGCGCCATTGCCGTCCTTGACCGCCGAGGAGGGGTACTTGGTGGCGATATAGTCGATCAGCTGCTGCGCGGTGGCGCCGGCACC
>Ga0164294_10002520_pt1 | contig 16523 bp, 18 predicted proteins | sample GEODES005metaG_FD_111479 | JGI IMG/M metagenome (GOLD analysis project Ga0164294, IMG submission 111479) | Oligotrophic lake water microbial communities from Sparkling Lake, Wisconsin, USA - GEODES005 metaG | ecosystem: Environmental > Aquatic > Freshwater > Lake | place: USA: Sparkling Lake...
GAATTCGTCCGGAAGGTGTGCCTCGCGAACCGGGACGAATCACCGTGCTCGTTGCGCAACCGTTGCTGTCGCTGCTGCATCCTGAACTCGCTCAAATGACCGAGCCGCTTTCGGGTCAGATTGCTGCGCGCACCGAACTGCTGCGTCGTCTTCCGTTTGAGGTTGATTACGGACTGGAGATCGGCATGCTCCTTGATGTGCTGGCCCTGCACGGTCCCGCTGCGTTGGCCCACCCCGATTGTGGGGAACTGGGGCATCTCTCTCAGACCGAATCAGCCCTTAACACGATGGCGATTCAGGTCATGTCGGCGGCATTTCGCCGAGCTGGTGTGGTGAGCCCTGGCGACACCCGTGCGCTGGCCCGACCACCACACGACTCAGACTGAGTCGGTCGCACCTGCGAGTCGGCCACTCGGTCCACACTGAGTCGGTCGCAATGGCGAGTCCACCACACGATTCAGACTGAGTCGGCCGCAATGGCGAGTGCATCATCCTTGAGTCCGCCATTCTTTAGTCCGGTACCGGTGAGTCCGGTTCCAATGAATGCGGCACAAATGAATGCGGCACAAATGGGCCTGGACTGTCGGTCAGCCCTTGGCGGGAAGTTCAGATAGCGACGCAAAGCCAATTTTGAATGCCGCGATGTCAGTGGTGGCTGACGTTGCTGGCTCAGTGGACGCGCAGTTCGGTGTGTCGCCGGCACCTTCTGCATCGGCTGCTGCTGGAACCTCAACTACCCCTCGAACCTCACCGCTCGGGCAGGTGGGGATGTTGAGGTTGGCCACAGTGACAGGGAACGACCTGCCCACGAGTAGAGCGGTGCGATGGTCTGCGACCCATTCCAAAGCCAGTCGAACCCCAGTGGGGAAGTCGGGGCTGTCGCCAGCGCCCTGGCTCACCGCTAGTGCTGGTACCCCTTTGGCTACCCCAGCGCGGGCGGCTCCAACAGTGCCAGAGATGTTGGTGAGTGAACCCACGTTCTGGCCCTTGTTGATGCCAGAGATCACCAGGTTGAAACCCTGGTTGGTATCGAAGGCCACCTCAACGGCATCGGCCGGGAATCCTGCGACGGAGACGGCCTCGTAACCACTTGCCGTCTTTGCGGGTTGCGAAGTGACGCCACCCGGGGTCGTCTTGCCACCGGTGCCGCTTTGATTCGTGGCTGGAGCAACGACGGTCACTTCGGTGTTCGGAACCTTGCGAAGGCCCTCCACCAGAGCATCTATGCCGGGAGCGTCGAAGCCGTCATCGTTGGTGACCAGCACTCGCAGCGGCGCGGTGGCAAGGCTCACTTGAGTGGTGGTGACTTCTGGTTTCGCTGTTGTCGGAGAAGCATTGGTCGGAGACGCAGTGGTCGGAGAAGAAGTGGTGGACGCGGAATCGCTACCTCCGCAGGCCGATAGCAACACTGATGCCGCAGCGATCGCTGCACCGATTACACGAACTCGCATGTCATTCCCCCGAATGCTTGGGTGTCGAATTCGTATGCTGTCACTGTTCAACTGCCGATTCGCGCAGGGCGGTTTACAACTTCGGCGTTGCGCGGCGCAGACTGCACCCGTGAGTATTCCGATTCAGCGTGACCTTCTGGTGATCGGCGGTGGACCCGCTGGAGCTGCCGCAGCGATTCGAGCGGCATCGGCAGGGGCCACAGTGACCATCTTTGAGAAGGGTCAACTCGGGAGAGACAAGATCTGCGGTGACGGTCTCACTCCGAGAGCGGTCAAAGCGCTGGGAGATTTGGGCGTCGAACTCACCGACGCACACCAGATCGATGGGCTGAGAATGGTGGCCAATCGGACAGTGCGCCAACTGGATTGGCCGGGAGTGCAGCCATTTCCTGCGCACGGTGCAGTGTGGCCGCGACGACGACTCGATGCGCGTCTCATGGAACTCGCTGAAGCTGCAGGCGCAGAAATCCTCTGGGGCTCTGAAGCGATGGTGACCATGGAAGGAAACCGCGTCACCGGAGTAGAGGTTGGTTCGCAACGGTGGACTGCCCCCATGGTGGTAGTTGCGACCGGCGCCCCTGGAGCGGTGACTCGGATGCTGGGAGCCGAGCGGGTGGAGGGTGAACCGTATGGCTTGGCCATTCGGACTTACGCAGAGTCGCCTCGCCATGCCGAGCGGTACCTCGAAGCGTGTTTGACCTTGCGAGATGCCAGCGGGACCCCGGTACCTGGGTACGGGTGGATGTTCCCGGCTGGTGATGGAACCGTGAACATCGGTGTGGGTGCGCTCAGCACCATGAAGGGGTTCAAGAAACTCAACCTGAATCACCTCCAAGCCACTTATAGATCTCTCGTTCAGGAATCGTGGGAACTTGGTCCCGACTTGGAACGACCGAGGGCGTGGCGGCTCCCGATGAGCGTGACTCGGCGGTCGGGTCCGGGTTGGGTCGCCATTGGAGACGCCGCTGGATTGGTGAACCCCATGAACGGCGAAGGCATTGACTACGGACTCGAGTCCGGGATGCTGGCAGCTGATTTGTTCATGGCCGATCCGAGTTCGGCACCGGGTACCTACGACAAAGAGATCGGTGAGCGGTTCGATGCGTTCTTGCGCACGGGCCGGCGGTTCTCATTCCTCATTGGCCATCCGTGGATTCTCCGCAGCGGACTTCGGGTCGCTGTCGGCACTCAAGGAATTGCCAATCTCACGCTGCAGGTCATGGGGAACCTTGTGGATTCCTCCACGCCGGGAGCGGCTGGGTTCACCATGCGCACCGCCGACCGAGTGCTCGGTGCTGCGGACCCGTTGCTGCGCCGAACTCGCGCTGCGGCCTAGCCAATGCGATGCCACCGATTTGAATCAACGACACGGCAGCATGGGTAAGTGAAACAGAACCGTCCAACCCGCCACATAGTGACCGAGGCGTTACACGCGGTTCCTGGTCTTGGGGCGCTGCGAGATCGAGTGAGTGGGGCTGTGGTGGGACTCCTCACCGATGGTCAGGGTCTGCCTGAATCTGTTGCGCCGACTTCCCTTGAGTACCCAGGTGATCCGGGACTCTTCGGTCCGTCAAGCGTTACGTGGCGAATTCATTCAGATCTGTCAATGCTGGTGGGCGGGGTGCGTTCGCTCCTAGTGCAGTCGTTGCACCCACTGGCGATGACTGGAGTGGCGCGGCACTCGGCGTTCCGAGACGACCCACTTGGCCGCCTCGCCCGCACGGGTACGTATGTGGGCGTCACCACGTTTGGCGCAGTTCCCGAGGCCGAGCAGATGATTGCCATGGTCAAAGCGGTGCATGCCTCTGTGCACGGGGTGGCCGATGATGGACGTGCGTATTCGGCAAATGACCCTGCGCTGCTGGCTTGGGTTCACAACGTGGAGGTGGACTCATTCCTTCGTGCCTACCAGCGCTACGGATCTGAGCCGCTCACCGAATCTGAAGCCGATCGCTATGTGGCGGAGATGACAGTCATCTTGGAGCGATTTGGCGTGACCGACCCCGCTCTGATGCCACGCACCGTTGGGAGTTTGCAGCGCTGGATTCTCACTCATCCGGAGCAGAGTCGAATCCGGGAGACCACAGAGGCTGTTCGGTTTCTTGTGTTGCCGCCCTTGCCGGTGGCGGCATTGCCGCCCTACGGAGTGCTTGCTGCAGCAGCAGCGGGGTTAGTGCCGATCCGTCAACGCCGCATTCTTGGATTGGCAACGCCGGTGCCGTTTTCGGCCCTTGACCGTTTGGGTTCGGTTGGAGCGGAAGCTGGTCGCATCATGACGGGAGCGACAGACCGGATGGGTGAAATCTCGGCCGGCATTTTTGACGCGGTGGCAGTTCGACCAGCAACTCAGACACTGATGGGGGTTATGGGTTGGGCGCTCGGGCCGGAGTCACCATCGATTGCAGCAGCGCATCAGCGAGTGGCGGCCGGCGTTACCGGGGCCTGACGTAACCGGGGCCTGGCGTGACTGATGTGGTCGCTATTGACGTTGGGGGAGTTCGCTCACAAGTTGTGCCGCCGCATCGTCAAGGCAACTGACCTTGAGGTGGAGCCCATCGGGAACCAAACAATTTGTTGCCACGTTCTCGCCTGTGTTGAGGAGCGCTCCAAGGTCAGCGACCTTCATAAATGGTCTCGTCGTGGCGAGTTGTGCGGCGAGACGATGAATTCGGCGATTAGTGGCGCCAACGGTTTCGTCCTCGGTGCGGACATGCCCGACCCACAACACCGTGGTATCGGTGTCGTTAAACGCATCAATGCTGCGAGCAAGGCGGGCTGAATATTCCGCATCCCAGGCAGCCGAATCGTTGAATGACGCCACAGTGTTGCCTTCAGAGTCGGTCAGGTCCTGAGCATCGTTTGACCCCACCGACAGCACCAGCACGGTCGGCGGACGTTCCTTAGCCAGGGTCTCGAGTCGGTTTGGCCAATCAAACTTGGTGGGTCGTGCCAATCCGGAGCCCTCGACCCCAATCACCTTGGTGGTGACGTCATCTGGCACCGCCTTGCGAAGCGACGCCCCCAATCCAACCGAGATCGAGTCGCCAGCCACGGTCACCTTGTAGGGGTCCTGTGGATCGGGGCTGCTGCTCGAGCATGAACTCAGCGCGGGAACAAGCGCGATGCACAGTGTGACTGCAGAAGTTGTGATGATTCGAAGTGGGTGGCGCTTCACGCTGAGAGTCTTGCCGATCGTTGACGTGGAGTTGATTCAGTTCCTTGTGTGATCCAACTCGCCGGCCTCTGCGCTAACGCTGGCTGAGTGGCTGAGTGGCTGAGTGGCTGAGTGGCTGAGTGGCTGAGTGGCTGAGGCGATGGTGCTCCAAAATCTGCCGATTAAGCGTAGGGCAAAATAGTTGCGTTGCGTAGTACCCTGATCCGTGCAACCTCCGGGGCCCAAGGAGATGACATGAGGATCGCTCAGATCGCCCCGCCATGGCTGACGGTGCCGCCGGTTCGCTACGGCGGAACCGAACGGGTGGTGGCTCTACTCACCGAAGGCCTTGTCGCACGAGGCCACGAGGTGACGCTCTTCGCCACCGGCGGTTCAAGCACCGGTGCTCGGCTCATCAGTCCGCTCGAGCACATTCCGGATCCCTCGGTGTTGGGCAACGTGTGGGATGAGGCCTCACACGTCTTTGATGCCTACAGCCTGTCCGATGAGTTCGACATTATTCACGACCATACGGAGCTGGGCCCGGCTGTGGGTTCGCTGCTCGGCAACGTTCCGGTGGTGCACACGTTGCATCAGACCTGGACCAATCGGACCGTCCCGCTGTTGCGGCGACTCGCTAACTCCGTCCACCTTGTTGCCATTAGTCATGCTCAAGCCGAAGCTGGCCCCGACCTGCCACTCGCTGGGGTGATCCACCACGGATTGGATCCAAAGGACTTCGTGCACAGCGTCGATAGGGAGGAGCGCCTGATCTGGGTGGGTCGGGCCAGTCCCGACAAGGGTCCGGTGGAGGCAATTGAGATCGCAGAGCGCGCCGGGATTCCGCTCACCATGCTGATCAAAGTCGGAGAGCCAGACGAACACCACTATTGGGATTCGGTGATTGCACCGGCATTGACGAGCAATGTTGACGTGATTCGCAACGCAGATCAGCCCACGAAGGTGGCGGAAATGGGCCGCGCAATGGCTCTGTTGTTCCCAATTGACTGGGACGAACCCTTTGGGTTGGTGATGATCGAAGCCTTGGCGTGTGGGACCCCGGTAATCGCCACTGATCGGGGCAGCGTGCGAGAGGTCATCGACCATGGAACCACAGGGTTCCGGGTGCCAATCGATGATCGCGTGGAGGGTTCAATCGCCGCGTTGGACCGCATTGGAACAATCTCGTCAACTGCCTGCCGCTCGGCCTATGAAGAGCGCTTCTCTGCTCGGAGAATGGTGGCCGCGTATGACCGACTGTTTGAGCACCTCGTAGCAACACATTCAGAATCGGCGTTGATGGCCGTCTACAGATGAGTTCCCCGGGCGGCGATAGCGGTCAGTGGACCTATTCGGGAGAAATCGCCAGGGTTGGGGCCGAGGGAGCAGTCACCCTCGTCGATGAGCAGTCGTTCTGTCTGAGTAGCGCCAACGGCGATGTGTTGCGGGCATCTCCGCACGGGTTGTTTGTCTTCGACAACCGGTTTCTCTCAGAGTTCCGGCTCTCCGTTGACGGACGACCGGTTGAGTCCCTTGGTGTGTCATCAGAGGATCCAATGGGGGCCACATTTGTGGGACGACCCGAGGTGGTTCCCGAGGCCGACCGAGGCGAGGGACGCCTGCTGGTATTTCGGCGTCGAGTTGTCGGCCGAGGACTTCGTGAAGAGGTGGTGGTGCGGAGCCATGAATCGGTGCGTCGAACGCATCACGTGGAAATCGAGTTCGATGCCGATTTCGCCGACATGTTCGCTGTCAAGGAACGACGCGTCCACCACCGTGGGCCGTCAAGCCACCAGTTCAACGATGAATCGCTTCAGTTTTCTGCTCGGCGTGACGGAATGGAACTCACCACGAAGGTGGAGTTCTCTCAGCCGGGAGCGACCTCACCCGGCAGGGTGTCATGGGCGGTGGAACTCGCTCCGCGGGCGGAGTGGGCGCTGTGCATTCAGGTGACGGTGGCAATCGATGGTGTGGAAATCGAACCTCGCCCCCACTGCGGTGGCCAGATCCAACCGGCAGTGACACATGCTCCCGCTGTGGTGCCCGACCTCCTCCCGGACCTCCGGACCGATCACCCGTCGCTTGAGCGGGCAGTCCGGCGAGGGGGCGGCGACTTGCGTGCGCTCACACTCATCGATCCCGACCGACCGAACGATCCGGTGGTCGCCGCTGGAGCACCGTGGTTCATGACGCTCTTTGGTCGAGATTCGCTCATCACCGCACTGATGGGAATGATCTCGGACCCGAGTCTGGCGGTAGGTGTGATGCGAACTTTGGCGCGACTTCAGGGTCGGGTACGGGTGGCGGAGACCGAAGAAGAACCCGGCAGGATTCTCCATGAGATTCGATTTCATGATCGGCCCTCGTTCTCACTTGCCGAGGGAACCGTGTATTTCGGAACTGCCGATGCCACCCCGCTCTTTGTGGTGCTGCTCGGCGAGTTGCATCGCTGGGGCGTAGATCCCGAAGTGATCGATGAGTTGCTCCCTGCCGCTGATGCTGCGCTCGAGTGGATCGCGGCGTCTGGGGATCGCGACGGTGACGGCTACGTCGAGTACCAGCGGGCGACAGCGCACGGTCTTGCCAATCAGGGCTGGAAGGACTCGTGGGACGCGATCCGTCATCCAGATGGGGCGTTCGCTGAGGGCCCCATCGCGCTGTGTGAAGTGCAGGCCTACTGCTACGGGGCCTATGTGGCTCGAGCCGAGATAGCGGAGGACCGCGGCGACGCCCCTACGGCGGAAAGATGGCGAAACTCCGCAAGGGAACTCGCTGATGCGTTCCGAAAGGATTTCTGGGTCCCTAAATCTGCGGACGGGACGCCTGGGTTTGTTGCCCTCGCCCTCGATGGCGAGAAGCAGCAGGTACGGACGCTGAGTTCCAACATGGGGCACTGCCTCGGATGGGGACTCCTCACCTCAGATCAGGAAGCGGACGTCGCTTGGCATCTGGTAACACCAGAGATGAGCAGCGGATGGGGCCTCCGGACTATGGCGTCCTCAATGGGGCCATATGACCCGGTGAGTTATCACTGCGGCAGCGTCTGGCCACATGACACTGCATTTGTTGCGTGGCGGTTGCGCATGGCCGGGCGGACTGAGGAGGCAATGTTGCTCGCCGAGGATCTCCTCGGGGTAGCCGATCACTTCGGTGGTCGGCTGCCTGAATTGCTCGCTGGAGTGTCTCGATTGGAGCTCCCAACACCTGCGGTCTACCCCACTTCGTGTCTTCCCCAGGCGTGGGCCGCGGCTTCGCCGTTGCTATTGGTGCGGGCGCTGCTCGGACTGGAGCCAGATGTGCCTCGCGGTGTAATCCACTTCAATCCTGTTTTGCCGGGTGAGTGCACCCGACTACGACTGCCAGATACGCCAGTCGGGACGTGGTCAGTGACTACCGCCGAGGATGGCTCGCTCGTGATCACATCTCAAGGTGTGCCCGAAAAATGCGCCATCCGGACGGTCCCCCCCGGTGCCCTCACCTGATCCCCCGGGGCGACAGGGAACTAGTGGGACCCGAGGGTGGACCGCCCGGACGACGTTCCGTTGCCCGCCGCTAGGCGGTTGCTTGAGCGACCGGTTCCTCGACCTCTGTGCGAACGGGTCGCAGGTCATGAACGGGCCGCAAGCGGCGAAGCAGATCTAGGTGAGCTTTGACAACTGCATCAGGCTCAAACCGTCGTGCCACATCAAGGGCTCGAGTTCGCATGTCGGCAGCGGTGCGGGGGCGAGTAAGAACCTGACGCATCGCGTTGGTCATGGCCTGATGGTCACCGGCTGACACCAGGATCCCGGCGCCATCGGCAAGAAGTTCGACGGCGTGCGGGAAAGCGGTCGATACAACCGGTCGTCCAGCAGAGAGTGCTTCTACGAGCACCGCTGATGAGGTGGTCTCAGTTCCAACGTAGGGAAGGAGCACCACATCGGCGTCGTGAACCACTCGAGCCAAGTCCGCTGGTGACAAATAGGTGTCGTCAACGAACGTGCGGTCCTCAACCTTGAGGGCCTTGGCGAGTATGCGAATACCTGAGCGGTAGTGCTCATCTTCTAACTCCAACGTCTCAGTTGAAGTTGGCCCAGTGATTATGTAGCGAATAGGGCTCGAAAGATCATTGAGCGCCGCCATAGCGACCACGCCATCTTCGATGCCTTTATCGGGGTCAAGAAAACCAAAAGTCAGGACAGTCGGACGGTCGGGACCGGCAGGCCGCGGCGGAGCACTCGGGGCACCCAGCGCCGCAGCCCGGGGAATCGTGTGAACCCCTCCGCTAGGGGTTTGACCAGTAGCTGTGACACGTCGGTGTGCGACGTCGCTCTGAACCACCACGGCGTCCGCCAGCCGAACCAGCGCAGCGATCTCATCGCGACCGACTGGATCGGTGATCGTGGGGACATCGTGAAGTACCAAGACAGTGGGTGCTGGGCTCCGTTGCAAGAAGCGGATGAGCGGATTTCCAGCGGCATCGTTTGGTCCATGGAGGCCGGAGCGGTGGTGGATGACGACCACATCAACGCCAGCGAGCGCTCGCAACGCAGGCCGCTCAGCGCCGGGAAGCCCTGGATTCCAAGGTATGTCTGCGTCGAGGTCATCAACTGCGACGAGTCGTACCTCTGCTCCTGCTGCAGCAAACTCGCGAGCCATCCATGCGGTTTCCTCAGCCACACTGCAGCGTCGCGGTGGGACGGGTCCAATAAGTCCAATGGTGAGGTCGGCGGCGCTCATCTGTTGCTGATTTCAATTTTTTCGGCCTGAAGGGCTTCATTCGTGGGGATTCGTATTTCCAGCACGCCCTCGTTGTAGGAAGCATTGATCTGATCTGCCGAGGTGCCACGAGGAACCGAAAGGGTTCGTCGGAATTTGCCGTAGCGGACTTCTGAGCGCCGGTGCTGAACGTCCTCGGTGCTGGTTCGCTCCTGTCGAGCGACTCGCAGGTCAATCTGACCATCGGTAAGTCGCAGATCGATATCGGCGTTGGGGTCGATACCTGGCGCATCGACCCGCACGACAATGTTGCCGTCCTCTACGTACTCGTCGACGCACAAGAAGTTGTCGCCGTCGAGTGGGAGCCACCACAAGTCTGGAATCCTCCGCCGACCGACCTCTGGTCGATCAGGTTCGAATCGGCGACCGGTCTCACCTCGAAACGGATCAGATCTGAAAATCTCAGGCAGGCTCAGATTGCGCATGTGGGACCTCCAGGTCGATTGGTTGTTGGTGCGGGTCGAGGTTGTCGCTACCCGCTCGGATGGGTCACCGGTTGGTTGTGTGGCCGTGGCGTTAGATGAGCGAGGTAACGAATCGCGATGTGGGGTGCGACGGGCCTTATCGAACTAGCGCTTCATCAAGGGCCCGTCGCCGCCAGATCAACTCCGCTACTATTCGTTGCGCAACGAACTACTTGGATATCGATTGGTGATTGTCACCATTGGATGAGAGCAACGACTCCACCAGGCCGGTCCGGAATGCGAACGACAAGGGAAGAACAACATGACTGATTTGGCTGTAAGCAGGCGACGAGTAGTCGTGGCCGACGACCATCGAGAAGACCGAGCCCTAGTCGCCGACACCCTCAGCGCCCACGGGTTTGCGGTCACCGAGACCGGTTCTGGCGAGCGGGTGCTAGATCTCGTTTCGGCCTCTCCGCCAGATGCTCTAGTTCTTGATCTCGAACTTCCAGATCGCAACGGGTTCGATGTTTTGCGGGAACTCCAATTGCGACCCGAGATGGTCGTCATAGTGCTTGGTCGCGGTCCTGATGAGATCGATTGCGTCACTGCTTTGGAATTGGGAGCGCATGATTTCGTCGCAAAGCCGGTGCCCACGCGTGAACTAGTTGCGCGGATGAGAGCGGCGCTGCGGCGGAGCAGTGCGCCAGTCGTATCGGCCGAGGACCTTCGGCGGTTTGGCAGCATGGAAATTGATCTGCCTGCCAAAGAGGTGCGCCTTGCAGACCACACCGTTCCGCTGACCGCCCGAGAGTTTGAGTTGTTGGCGTTTATGTCGGCGAATCCGCGCCGGGTGTACTCGCGTGAGCAGTTGCTCGAACAGGTTTGGGGCTCGCGAGCTGACTGGCAGTCGCTCGGCACCGTGAGTGAGCACGTTCGCCGGGTGCGCCGAAAGTTGGGTTGTGATCCGGCAAGTCCGCGTTGGATTCGGACAATGCGCGGAGCTGGTTACCGCTTTGAGCCCGAGGACGGCCTCGCTGCGTGATGTGATCGACGGCCTCGCCGCGTGATGTGATCTGAGCCAGCTCGGCGTCCGCGAGACTTCGACCCATGGCTCGCTCGTTAGATCCCCGAACCCCAGTACTCGTTGGTGTCGGAGTTGCCACCTCAGAGGGGTCCGGTCTCGCTGATCCCGTGACACCAGAGCAACTCATGATTGTCGCCACGCGTGCGGCGGCTGACGATGCTGGAGCAGCGAGTCTTCTGCCCAAAATCGGATGGATTGCGGTGCCAGAGGGATCGATTCCACGGGACGATCCAGCCCGCGAGATTGCTGCCGCCGTAGGTGCCGCTGCTCGGACCTCGCTCGTCCACGTTGGCGTCACGCAGCATGCGCCGATCTCCATCGCGCTCGATCGCATTTCTCGAGGCCAACTCGATGTTGCGTTAGTCGTGGGGGGAGAAACACGGGCAAGTCAGGCTCGAGTTGCGCGACTCGGGGACACCTTCCCAACCCCGGTGCCTGGCCAACCCGATGAACCGCTCTTGGCATCGGGCGAGTTGATGGCTCAGCCGGAAATCGATGCTGGCATGTGGTCCGCGGTGGAGCATTACGCCTGCATCGAGTCAGCGCTCGGCCACGCAGAGGGCCGTTCCATGGCCCAACATCTCGACGAAATCGCTGCGCTGTGGTCACGTTTCGAGCAGGTCGCCAATCAGAACCCCGCCGCCGCATTTGCCGGCGAGCGCGGCGTCGCCGGTTTGCGAACCGCCGGACCAGACAACCGGGCACTGGCATACCCATACGCTCGGTGGCACAGCACGCAGTGGACTGTGGATCAATCAGCTGCGTTGCTGCTGTGCTCGGTGGAGACCGCTAGGGCTGCGGGTGTTGCAGAGGATCGGTGGATCTTTCCCCGTGCCATGTTGAACTCATCGTTCGGAGTGTCGCTGAGTCGGCGAGCGCAGTTACATCGGTGGCCAACCATGAAGGTGTTGGGCCAAGCGGCATCGGCGCATCTTGGGCGAGCGCCGGCTGACTGGGATGTAGTCGAGACCTACAGCTGCTTTCCCTCAGCGGTTCGGGTCCAACAGCGCGAGCTCGAACTCAACCTTGATGGCACTCCAACTCTGACCGGAGGAATGGCCTTTGGTGGTGGTCCGTTCAACAACTTCACCTACATGGCAACTGCTGCGGTGGTGGCCAAGGTGCGTTCATCAACTGAGACTGATCCGCTTGGCGCGGTGACCACAGTGTCGGGACTGCTCACTCGCGGAGCGCTTGCGGTGTGGTCAACGGAGCCGGGCGATGGGCTGCTGCTTGCTGACCTCGCCGACCGCAGCGAAGCGGCCACTCCAACCTGTGCCATCACCGGAGGCGCATCTGGACCGGCAACTGTGGTGGGGGCGACGGTGACGTATGAGGGCTCAGGCAGTGAACAAACGCCAGCGGGTGCTTTTGTGCTCGCCGACCTTGGTGATGGCACACGGTGGGTGGGTACATCATCGGAGCCAGATCTCTGGCACACCACGGTCACTTCCGGACTTGTAGGCAAGCCAGTTCAGTTGAACGGAACGAGCTGCAGCCTCGCCGACTGATTCCCCGGCTGACTGAACCGCCGAAAAATTCGTACGGTCTGTCGCACTCAGTGCCGCCTTCAGTGTCGCCAACGACGGGGCAAGTTACATGCGAGGCGAATCATCGAGTCCGTTGTTAAATGTGCGGTACATCTCATAGATGTCTTTGCATTTTTGACAGACCGATAGTTGCTTTGGGTCCCTCGATGGAACCCAGACATGCCCGCAGAGCGCTTCGAGCGGTGTGCCCTCAATGCGGGCCTCGAGCACCTTTGCCGCAGCATCCTCTCCAGGGAGTGTTCGAACGATGTGAGCAACCGGGCCGTCCTCGGTCTCGTTGCGCTCATCGGTTCGGGTAATGGTGGTGGTGGCTGGCCCAGTTGTGAGGGGCTGCATCTCTGACATGTGCTCAGTCTGCCCGGTCACGGACCCGACAATGCCGCTGGGCCCAAAACAGGACGGTCGCTGGGCCCAAAACAGGACGGTCGCTGGGCCCAAGACAGGAAATTCGCTGGGCCCAACACAGGGCTGTCAGGGAGACTCAAACAGTCGGCTGAATGTGTTGCAGCCTGAGCAACTGTCCTTGGTCGGTGTCGGTGCGACCTATCTCGTGGAGCCCTGAACGTCGCAAGGCATCGGCAACGATTGCATCAATTACGAGTTGGTCAGCGGGCCGACCGTCCACAGTGGGGTGGGGCATCAGTGTCACCGTTGGAGCGTCGTCCCCAACATGAGAGGTCCCGATCTCTTCGATCAGTGCCACAAGCGTCTCGAGCGCGTTTGGGTCCGCTGGAGGCGGCTGCACTTCCTGCTCACCTCGCTGCTCGGCCAACTCAGCACGTGCGGCTCGCACCTGGCGGCGCTGAAAGATGAAGTACGGGGTCACGATCACTGCTGCAATCAAAAGGCAACGCAGCAGCGTTCCCGCTCCGATTTCGGCGAATTGCACTGACAGAACAAGTGTCAACATGACGAGGTGATCGTAGGCCCGGTACCCGCCGAGGCCGGTAACGTCGTTGACATGACCGACATGACCGCCGCGTCCGAACTGAATGAGTCAACTGATTCCGCTGGATCGCACGATGTTTCCCCTGATGTATCCCGGGAGGTCCAGCCCGTCGCTGGCTCAGCCAACGATCCGCTCGCGGAGCTCGAATCAGACCTGGCTGCGGTGGATGCCGCGTTGGCTTCGCTTGACCGAATTGAGCTCGGCGGACGAACCGGCGAGTCAGTGGTTGCGGAGATCAACGCAGTGGTGGATCCAGAACGATTCGATCGCCCGGCACCAGGCAGAGTCCAGGTTCCGAGTTCAGAGTTGGTCGGGGATGGTCTCGCTAATGAGGAGATGGATTCGGGGCCCGAGGGTCCAAGCTCCTGAGTCGCTGCGTTCAATCCATCGCCCGCCCAAATTGGCAAGCCGCTCAAACGGTGCGCCGAGGGCTCGCTCCAGCGAGAAGATGATTCCTGCGTGGCTCACCGCGAGGATGTGCCCGTTGGGATGATCGTCAGCCATCAGGTCCAATGCGCTGAGTGCCCGAGCCTCAACCTCATCATCGGGCTCCCAACTTGGTGGGCGCTTTCCCTCGTCGAGGTAACCCGGCCAGTCCACGTCGATCTCCTCGCGAGTGAGCCCCTGCCACTCGCCCGCATGGCGTTCCATTAGTTCCGGCACAACAAGCACCGGTCCCACTCCGACCTGCTCGGCCACAATCGCTGCGGTGGTGGCTGCACGATCCAGCGGCGATGCGTAGACGCCATCGACTGATCCGACAGCTCTCGCCGCCAGCGCCGCCTGCTGGCGACCGAGTGAGGTGAGCGGAGGGTTCTCTTGGCCCTGCCAGCGTCCAAGAGCGTTCCATTCCGACTGACCATGGCGAACCATCAATATGCGTGACACGCGGCGAACGTAGCAGTGCTTGCAGGATGAAAAGTTCGTGGTGACGGCTAGGTAAGGTGGCGCGTGCCAGTGCTTCGACTCTTCGCCCAAGCCCGCGAGGCAGCGGGGCGCTCCACCGATTCTGTTCCTGGAGCCACTGTTGACGAAGTCATTCAGGCGGCGTGCACCCGTTACGGCTCGTCGTTTTCACAAGTCGTGCCAATTTGTCGTGTCTGGGTGAACGGGGAGCCAGCCGAGCGATCCCTCAACGTGCAGTCCACCGATGAAATCGCCTTACTTCCGCCAGTTTCGGGGGGCTGATGGCTGTGGCATCTCAGCGAACCTCCGGAAGAGGTTCAGTGGCGCGTCAGGCATTGAACCAACTGCTTGTCACCCCCGATATCGAGGGTCCAAAGATTCGACTCGGGATTTTGTGGTTCTTGGGCTCCACCGCTGTGGTCTTTGCCGGTCACTGGCCCGTTGCGATCTGGTGGGCAGGCACGGCGGCTCTTGCTGCTGTTCAAACCCTCCGCGTGTGGGAACCACCGGGAACCAAGAAATCCGATCCGGTTCGGTTGATCGCTGCCGGACTGGTTGCCGCACTCGTGCCGCTGATCGCCGGCTGGTCTGCGCAGTTTGCCGGGCTGGCATTGATCGTCGGAGCGCTGGCTCTTCCGGTGGTGGAGCTGGCCAGAGGACGACGGCCAGCGGCAAGTGGAGCTGCGGCGATCTCGGCGCTGTTGCCAGCCATTGCTGCCGTAGCGGTAGTGCTTGTCACTCAGGTGAACCTTTTGACCGGGCTCTTCTTGATCCTTGCGGTCTCCTTCTTTGATGCTGGCTTCTTTGTGATGGGCTCCGAGGCCTCGCACCGCTGGGAAGGACTTGCCGGTGGTGTGGTGGGCGTTCTTGCGGTCACGTTTGCCGTAGCTGCGTTTCGACCTCCACCCTTCGGCACCGCATCTGCATGGATTGCCGGCGCAGTGATCGCAGCTGCATGCCCGATTGGTCAATGGACCGTCACGCTGTTTTTGCCCAGTCCGACTACTCGAGCCCCTGCGTTGCGACGAATCGACTCATATTTGTTGGCCGCGCCGCTTCTTTTGGCGTTCGTTTGGGTGCTGAGCGGCTGAGATCTGACCACAGATCCAGACAGATGCGGCGCGGATGACGCTGTTCGCCGGTACGGTTGTTGTGTTCGCCACCGATCCGAGGAGCGCCGGGGTGCCCATCGATCTCGAAGAGCTCATCACCGTTTCAGAACCCGAAGACCTCTCCGGGTGCTCACTTGCCGACCTGCGCATCATCAGGGACGGATATCAGCAAGTGGAGAACGGCCTCTCTTATGCCCGCCGCATCGTGCAGGGTCGTCTTGACACTGTCACTGTGGAACTCGATCGCCGCCAAGAAGGCTCATCAGATACCGATCTGATGACCCGCCTTCCAGAGGCCCTTGCTGCGCACACTCGCGGACCTGGATTGCCACGGCCTGTGAGAGACCTCGAACCACCTGCGTGGGCTGATGGCCTGCTCTCAGGACTCGACGAAATAATCCCTCCGAGTCAATTGGGTCAGATTTCACAGATGTCCGACGAGTCGCTGACAGCGGCTGCAGGTCGAATCGGTGAGTTCGAAAAAGAACTCTCCGACGCTCGGCGAGAAATCCACCAGCGCATTGACCGCGTGCAAGATCAACTCGTTGGCCGCTACCGCAGCGGCGCCACGGTCGACGACCTCCTCACCTGAGCACTCAGCCCAGCAAAAGAGGTTTCACCAGTTGGGGTGCGCCCGCGTTCTGGTTGTGGCACGGGAAACTTTGCGGGGTAGTTTCCTCAGTCCATGAAGGATGACATCGACCGACGCTGGTACGACTTAGGTCAGTTCATTCGAGAGCAGCGCGTTGTAGGGCAATTGTCGCTCCGCAAACTCTCGGAACTTGCTGGAGTGTCCAACCCGTATTTGTCGCAGATCGAGCGTGGCCTTCGGCATCCGTCGGCGGAAATCCTCCAACAAATTGCCAGAGCCTTGGAGATCTCCTCAGAGACTCTCTACGTGCGGGCAGGGATCCTCGATGAGCCCAACGGCGACGTGGACCTGATTGCTGAAATCCGCCGCGACCACACGATTTCGGATGAGCAAAAGAAGACGCTTGTGCGAATCTACGAGTCGTTCCGCAGGGAAAATGACGCTGCAACCGCAGCCGCATCGACCCCCACGGGCCTATGACCGGGAATGGTCTGACCCTCAAAGGCATTGAATAGGTCGTGACCCGCGTCGCTGTTCTCTCTCTTCATACGTCGCCGTTA
>Ga0164294_10002522_pt1 | contig 16522 bp, 4 predicted proteins | sample GEODES005metaG_FD_111479 | JGI IMG/M metagenome (GOLD analysis project Ga0164294, IMG submission 111479) | Oligotrophic lake water microbial communities from Sparkling Lake, Wisconsin, USA - GEODES005 metaG | ecosystem: Environmental > Aquatic > Freshwater > Lake | place: USA: Sparkling Lake...
CCGGACACCCCGCTGCCGTCGCTCGTCGGCGTGAAGCCCTTCCCCTGGCCCATGGCGCCGCAATACGGCTCGCATGAGGTGGTCGGCGACATGGGCGAGGTGCGCGGAAACTATCAGGGCGAGAGCCGCGACCATCTTCATGCGGGCCTGGACATCAGTTCGCCCATGGGCACGACCGTGCTCGCCTCGGCCGCCGAGACAGTGCGCGATCCGCTATCTGCCTGGGGTGCCGGAGAACTGAACGAGGGCCTGCGTATCGACCAGATGACCTATATCCATATGCGGGTCGGGCGCACCCTGGCGGACGGCGTGCTCGACCCCGCCCGGTTCCAGCTGGACCGCGACGGCGAAGGCAAGCTGGTCCGCGTGCGCATCCGCCGGGGAACCCGGTTCAAGGTCGGCGATCCCCTGGGCACGATCAACCGCATGGCCCATGTCCATCTCGAGCTCGGCACGCCGCGCGGAAAGATCAACGCGCTGGCGCTGCAGTTCCCCGGCTTCGGCGATCATGTCGCGCCGCATATCGACGATGTGCACCTTCTCGACGCTGGCGACGCACGCTTGCGCGAGACGGTGAACGGGCGGCTGGTCGTGCCTGCCGATAGCGGTCGCCTCAGCATCGTCGCCGAGGCCTGGGATCAGGTCGACGGCAACGCCGAGCGCCGTCGCCTGGGTCTCTACAAAGCCGGGTTCCAGATCCTGCATGCGGATGGGTCGCCAGTTCGTGGCTTCGAGACCCCGCGGGTCGCACTCGAATTCGACCGCATGCCCGAGGCGCCCGACGCCGCAAGAATAATCTATGCTCCCGCCAGCGGAGATACCGTCCATAGCGACCAGCGCACCCGCTTCCTGTATGTCGTGACGAACAAGGTGCGCCACGGACATGCGGAGCGGGAAGGCTGGGATCCCAAGGATCTTGCCCCCGGTCCATATATCATTCGCATCTATGCCGCGGACCGTGCCGGGAATGTCGCGGTGTCGGGGCGGGATCTCCCGATCCTTATCCGGGCGCCGGGTCAGGCAAGGTAGAGCAAGCTGCCGATCGAAGTGCCTCGTCCGCGCGCTTCATCGATAAGTCCGTTGAACTGATCCAGGAATCCAGCGCCCTAGGGCGCCGGCAGCAACACCTCGGAGATCATCCGCCAGATGCGGGTCGCGCCGCCTTCCCTGCTGTCCTGAGGCGCGATCCGCGCAAGCTGCGCGGCGTAGAGACGCTCCATCTCGCGATGCGCCGCACCGGCTGCTTCGCATTGTGCCCGCCGCGCCAGGTGCCGCTCCGTCGCGATGCGCCGCTCCAGATACTCCCGTTCCATTCCGTCTCCGTTGCCATGCCCAGCTTGGCTAACCGGCGCGGCGACTGCGTCCAACATCGATCGATTCCGTTTTCGGAAGCATTGCATCAAAATTGACGATGCAAAGTTTGGACGTATCCGGATGTCTCAAAATCAAGTGGTATATTATTCAAGCAAATCCAAAATAGTTATCAATATATTAACTAGGGCAATCCGGGTTGTTTAATCTGCTTCTCTGGGAGGAGACTGTTATGCAGGCCGATGTCATCGATAAATCCACCGGGAAAATTACGCAAATTCCGGGAAATTCGATCGACCTATCCAGCCCAAGCATCGTCAGGCTCGACATAGACCGATCCCAGATCGCGAACCTGGAGCGCCAGGGCAACGACCTGATCGTCCACCTCACCAGCGGAGAAGCGATCCGCGTCTCCAATTTCTACGTCCAGGCCAATGGGGCGCTCAGCGACCTGGTGGTGCGCGAAGGCGACCACCTCTGGCTGGCAGACACCGGCGCCGCGGGGCCGGCGCACTTCTCCGCGCTGCACCGGATCGACGAACTGCTGCTCGGCACCGAAGTCGCGGCGGAGGGCGGCGGCGGCGGTGCGTTGCTCCCGGTGCTGCTGGGCGGTGGCGCCCTCGCCGGCGGCGCTGCCGCGCTCGCGGGCGGTGGCGGCGGCTCGTCGGGAAGCGGCGGCAGCACGCCTCCGCCGGCGGCAGACACCACGCCCCCGATCGCCCCTACCGCCACGGTGAGCGGCAATGGCGCCAACGTCACCGGCACCGGCGAGGCCGGCGCGACGGTGCAGGTACGCGACGCTTCGGGCACCTTGCTCGGCAGCGGCACGGTTGCCGCCAATGGCAATTACTCGGTGACGCTCAACCAGCCCCAGGCGAACGGCCAGACCGTATCCGTCACGCAGACCGATCCCGCCGGCAACATATCGCCGATCACCACCGCGCACGCGCCCGACACGACGGCGCCGTCCGTACCGACGGGCACGATCGATGCCGACGGAACCGTTGTGACGGGCACCGGAGAACCGGGCGCCACGGTCACCATCCGCAACGAGGCCGATACGATCATCGGCACGGGCACCGTCGATGCGCAGGGCCACTACGCCGTCACGCTGACCGCGGCGCAAAACAATGGCGGCATGCTGGCCGTCGCGCAGACCGATACCGCCGGCAACGCGTCGAACACTCTGGATTTAGCCGCTCCCGACCTCATCCCCCCAAGCGCGCCCACGGCGACGATGGATCCGCAGAACCTCACCATCTCGGGCAGTGCCGAAGCGGGCGCTACCGTGACGGTAATGGACAATTCCGACGGCACGATGCTCGGCGGCACGGTGGCGGATGCCGACGGCACCTACACGATCTCGCTTGCCCTGCGGGTGTTCAACGGCAGGGCTATCCGCGTCGTCCAGACCGATCCTTCCGGCAATGACTCGACAGCGACCGTCCTCATCGCGCCGGATCTGGCCATTCCGCCGACGCCGACCGCGACCGTGGCTGCGGACGGCAGCGCCGTCAGCGGCACCGCCAAGCCTGGCGCCACCGTGAGCGTGTTCGATCGCGACGACGGCTCGACGATCGGCACTGCGGTGGTTGCCGCGGATGGGACCTACACCGTGCCACTGGCGCCCGGCACTTCCGATGGCGGCGCGCTCGAGGTCAGCCAGACCGATCCGTCCGGCAATGTGTCCGACACTGTCGTGGTGATCACCCCCGACCTGGTGGCGCCCACAGCGCCGACCGCGACCCTGTCGGCGGACGGCACTTCGGTCACCGGCACGGGCGAGCCTGGCGCCACGGTCACCGTAACGGCCGCGGGCGGCGCTTCGCTCGGCACCGCCATAGTCAACGGCGATGGCAGCTATTTCGTGCCGCTGGCCGAGCCGCAGGCCAATGGCGGCACGCTCTCCGTCACCCAGGCGGATGCCGCCGGCAACGACTCCCAGGCGGTAACTATCGCGGTACCGGACACCACCGCGCCCGCGGCACCGGTCGCAAGCGTGTCGGCCGACGGCACGAGCGTAACCGGCAGCGGCGAACCGGGCGCGACGGTTACGGTTCGCGATGCCGCCAGCCTGCCGCTGGGCAGCGGAACGGTTGCCGCCGACGGCAGCTTCGCGATCACGTTGACCACGCCCCAGGCCAACGGCCAGCAGCTCCAGGTCAGCCAGACCGACACCACCGGCAATGGCTCGCCCAGCGCAACCGTCACCGCGCCGGACATCACCGCACCGCTGGGCCTTACCGCCGCAGTCCATGACGGCGGCACAGTCGTGACCGGCACAGGCGAACCTGGCGCGACGGTGACCGTGCGCGATGCGGGCGGCAGCGTGATTGGCACCGCCACCGTCGCCAAGGGTGGTGACTATGCGGTAGCGCTCACGCCTGCCCAGACCAATGGCGAGACCCTCCAGGTCGTCCAGATCGATGGCGCCAGCAACTCCTCGCTGCCCGTCACGGCGGTAGCGCCCGACATCACCGCGCCCGCGGCGCCGCTCGGCACCGTCTCGGCCGACGGCACGAGCCTGAGCGGCTCGGGCGAGGCCGGTGCCACGCTGACGGTACGCGATGCGTCCGGCACGACGCTGGGCACGGTCGTGGTCGCCGCCGACGGTAGCTACACCCTCTCCCTCGCCCCGCCCCAGGCCAATGGCGGGCTGCTCCAGCTGACCCAGAGCGACGCGGCCGGCAATCTCTCCGCTACCACCTCGGTACCCGCACCCGACATCACCCCCCCGCTTGGCCTCACCGCAGCCGTGAACGGCAGCGGTACGATCGTGAGCGGCACCGGCGAGGCAGGCGCGACCGTTACCGTGCGCGACCCGCTGGGCGCAGCAATCGGCAGCGCCGTGGTCGCGGCCAATGGCGGCTATTCCGTGGTTCTGACCACGCCCCAGGCCAATGGTGAGCTGCTCCAGGTCACGCAGGCGGACCCGGCAGGCAATCCGTCCGGGCCCGTGCCTGCGCAGGCGCCCGACATCACCGCTCCGGCCCTCCCCACCGCAACGGTGGCGCTCGACGGCGCCTCCGTCAGCGGCAGCGGCGAGCCCGGCGCGACCCTCACCGTGCGCGATCCGCTCGGCACGGTGATCGGCACCACCACGGTGGCCGGCGACGGCAGCTATACCGTCACGCTCACCGCGCCGCAGACCAATGGCGAGACGCTGAGCGTCCGCCAGGCCGACCCCGCCGGCAACGCTTCGGCGGACGTGCCGGCAACCGCGCCGGACATCACCGCACCGCTGGGCCTTACCGCCGCGGTTCATGACGGCGGCACGGTGGTCAGCGGCTCCGGCGAGCCGGGCGCGACGGTGACCGTCCGCGATCCCCTTGGCACGGCGATCGGCACCGCCGTGGTCGCCGCCAATGGGAGCTACAGCGTGGTGCTCACCGTACCGCAGACCAATGGCGAGCTGCTCCAGGTCAGCCAGGCCGACGCGGCCGGGAATCCCTCCACGCCGGTTCCGGCCCAGGCACCCGACCTCACCGCGCCGGCGCTGCCCACCGCGACCGTCTCGCCCGACGGCACCACGGTCACGGGTGCCGGCGAGCCCGGCGCCACGCTGACGGTGCGCAGCCCCGCCGGGTCGGTGCTGGGCACCACCATTGTGGCCGGGGACGGCAGCTACACGGTCACGCTCAGCATCGCGCAGACCAATGGCGAGACGCTGAGCGTCCGCCAGGCCGATCCCGCCGGCAATGCCTCGGCGGACGTGCCGGCGATCGCACCGGATATCACGGCACCGATCGGGCTCACCGCTACGGTGAACGGCGACGGCACGATCGTCAGCGGCACCGGCGAGGCAGGCGCCACCGTGACCGTCCGCGACCCGCTCGGCACCGCCATCGGCACCGCGCAGGTCGCTGCAAACGGCAGCTATTCGGTGGTGCTGACCACGCCCCAGGCCAATGGCCAGTTGCTCCAGGTCCAGCAGGTCGACGGCGCCGCCAACCCCTCCACCCAGGTCCCGGCGCTTGCCCCCGATATCACCCCGCCCGCGGTGCCGACCGCGACCGTGGCACCCGACGGCACCAGCGTGTCCGGCACCGGCGAGGCCGGCGCAACGCTCACCGTGCGCGATCCGCTCGGCAACGTCATCGGCACGACCACCGTGCTCGGCAACGGCACCTACACGGTCTCGCTGACCACGCCCCAGGCCAATGGCCAGCTGCTGAGTGTCGGCCAGGCCGATCTCGCCGGCAATGCCTCGCCTGCCGTCTCGGCCACGGCGCCGGATATCACCGCGCCAGTCGGCCTCACCGCCGTCGTGAGCGGGGACGGCACGATCGTCAGCGGCACCGGCGAGGTGGGCGCGACCGTGACCGTGCGCGACCCGCTCGGCACCGCGATCGGCACCACGCAGGTTGCGGCGAACGGCAGCTATTCGGTGGTGCTGACCACGCCGCAGGCCAATGGCCAGCTGCTCCAGGTCACCCAGGTCGACGGCGCCGCCAACCCCTCGGCACCCGTCCCCGCCCAAGCGCCGGATATCACTCCTCCGGCCGTTCCTACCGCAACGGTCGATGGCACGGGTACAAGCGTGAGCGGCACTGGCGAGGCTGGCGCGACGCTCACCGTGCGCGATCCGCTCGGCAACGTCGTCGGCACCACCACCGTGCTCGGCAACGGCACCTACACGGTCACGCTGACCACACCCCAAGCCAATGGCCAGCTGCTGAGCGTCAGCCAGGCCGACATCGCCGGCAATGTCTCGCCCACCATTCCGGCGCTCGCGCCCGACATCACCGCGCCGACCGGACTCACCGCAACGGTGAACGGTACCGGCACGATCGTCAGCGGCACGGGCGAGGCCGGGGCAACGGTCACGGTCCGCGACCCGCTGGGAACCGCGATCGGCACGGCGACGGTCGGCGCGAACGGTGCCTATGCCGTGGTGCTGACCACCCCGCAGGCCAATGGCGAACTGCTCCAGGTCACCCAGGTCGACGGCGCCGCCAATCCCTCTGTCCCGGTCCCGGCGCTCGCGCCCGACATCACCGCGCCCACTGCGCCGGGCTTCACGGTAAGCCCGGACGGCACCACCGTGAGCGGCTCGGGCGAACCGGGTGCCACAGTGACGATCACCACCGCCGGCGGCGCGATCGTCGGCAGCGGCCCGGTCGCGGGCAATGGCAGCTTCACGATCATCCTCACCACGCCCCAGGCCAATGGCGGCACGCTCAGCGCCACCCAGGCCGATGTGGCGGGCAATGTCTCGCTTCCGGGTACTGCGCCAGCGCCTGACATCACGCCACCCAACCTGCCCGCCGCATCGCTGGACGCCACCGGCGCGGTAGTGACCGGCACCGGCGAGCCCGGGGCGACGGTCACCATCACCGATCCCTTCGCGACGGTGATCGGTACCGCTACGGTCAGCGCCGCCGGCACCTTCTCGATCACGCTGTCGGTGCCGCAGATCAACAACCAGATCCTGAGCGTCGTTCAGACCGATCCGGCGGGCAACCCCTCGCCCGCGCTGCCACTGACCGCACCCGACCTGACCGCGCCTGGCGCGCCGGCCGGAATCGTCGCAGCCGACGGTGCCTCGATCAGCGGCGTGGGTGAGCCGGGCGCGACGCTGATCATCACCGACCCCCAGGGCACGCCGATCGGCAGCGTGACGGTCACCGGCGGCGGCACCTTCACCACCGCGCTCGTCCCGCCGCAGATCAATGGCGAACTGCTCGTCCTCGTCCAGACCGACCTGGCAGGCAACGCCTCGCTCCCGGGCAATGCGACCGCGCCCGACCTGGTTCTCAACGATTCGCCCGGCGCGCCTACCGCGACCGTGGCGGCAGACGGCTTCACCGTGTTCGGCACCGGCGATGCGGGCAACACGATCAGCGTGACCTCGGCCGACGGGACGGTGCTGGGCACCACCACGGTCACGCCGGGCGGCACCTATATCGTCATCCTCACCACGCCGCAGACCAATGGCGAACTGCTCCACGTCGTCCAGATCGATGCGGAAGGCGATCTCTCGCCGCCGACCAACACCATGGCACCCGATCTGACCCCGCCGGCGCTGCCGGTCGCGTCGATCGATGCCAGCGGCACCACCGTCACCGGCACCGGTGAAGCGGGCGCCACCGTGCGCGTCGTCAATGGCGTCGGCACCGTGCTCGGCACCGCGATCGTGGACGCCAATGGCAACTATGCCGTCACGCTCTCGACCCCGCAGACCAATGGCCAGGCACTGACGGTGATCCAGGCCGATGCCGCGGCGAACGACTCCCCCGCCGCCCCGATCACTGCGCCGGACATCACCGCGCCGCTCGCCCCCACCGCGAGCGTGGCGGCCGACGGCCTGACCGTGAGCGGCACCGGCGAGTCCGGCGCGACGATCACGATCCGCGATCCGCTGGGTGCTACGGTCGGCACCACCACGGTAACGCCGGGCGGCACCTATATCGCGACGCTGACTACCCCGCAGACGAACGGCCAGGTCCTCACCGCGGTGCAGACCGACGGGGCGGGCAATGCCTCGCTCTCGGTCAACGCGACGGCGCCCGACCTCACGCCGCCCGCTGCGCCGACCGCATCGGTCGATGCGAGCGGACAGATCGTCAGCGGCACCGGCGAGGCCGGCGCGACCGTGACGGTACGCAACGCGCTCGGCGTACCGATCGGCACCGCCAACGTCGCGGCCAATGGCGGCTACAGCGTGACGCTCGCGACACCGCAGACCAATGGCCAGCAGCTCCAGGTTGTGCAGAGCGACGCAGCGGGCAACCTTTCGCCGCAGACTCCGGCCACCGCGCCCGATACCACGGCACCGCTTGCCCCGACGGGCACGGTCTCGCCCGACGGCAGCGCGGTCACGGGCTTTGGCGAGCCCGGCGCGACGATCACCATACGCGACGCAGGCGGCACCGCGATCGGGACCGCGCTGGTTGCCGGGAACGGCAGCTTCACCGCGGCGCTCACCCCGGCCCAGGCCAATGGCCAGGCGCTGACCCTCGGCCAAGCCGATCCGGCGGGCAACCTCTCGCCCACCATACCGCTCACCGCGCCCGACATCACCGCGCCCAACGCGCCCAGCGCGACGGTGAGCGCGGATGGCGCTGTGGTCAGCGGCACCGGCGAGCCCGGCGCCACGGTCACCGTGCGCGATGCCCTTGGCGTTCCGCTTGGCACGGCACTGGTCGCGGCCAATGGCAGCTATGCGGTCCCGCTGCTCACGCCGCAGGCCAATGCCCAGCCGCTCCAGGTCACCCAGGCCGATGGCGCGGGCAATATCTCGCCGGCCACTCCGGTGACGTCGCCCGACTATACCGCACCGCTCGCCCCGGCCGGCACGGTCTCGCCCGACGGCGCCACCGTCACCGGCACCGGCGAGCCCGGCGCGACCATCACGGTGCGCGATGCCGGCGGCACGGCGATCGGCACCGCGCTGGTAGCGGGCAATGGCAGCTTCACCGCCACGCTCACCCCAGCCCAGACCAATGGCCAGGCACTGACCCTCGGCCAGACTGATCCGGCGGGCAATCTCTCGCCCAACGTACCGCTGACCGCGCCCGACACCACGCCCCCCGCTGCACCCGCCGCCACGGTGAGCGGCGACGGCACCCTGGTTACCGGAACCGGCGAGCCGGGCGCTACCGTTACCGTGCGCGATGCCGGCGGTACTGCGCTGGGTACGGCGCTGGTCGGCACCACTGGCGGGTACACCGTCGTGCTGACCACGCCGCAGCTCAACGGGCAGGCGCTTCAGGTCACGCAAAGCGATTCGGCGGGGAATGTGTCGCCGGCCGCCCCGGCCGCCGCGCCCGACCTTACCGCACCGCTCGCACCCACCGGAACGGTTGCTCCCGGCGGCGCCAGCGTCACCGGCACCGGCGAGCCCGGTGCGACGATCACCATCCGCGATGCCGGCGGCACGGCGATCGGCACCGCTCTGGTCGCCGGCAATGGCAGCTTCACCGCGACGCTCACCCCGGCCCAGACCAACGGCCAGCTGCTGAGCCTGAGCCAGTCCGACCCGGCCGGCAATCTCTCGCCCAACGTCCCGCTCACGGCCCCCGACACCACGCCACCCACGGCGCCGAGCGCGACCGTGAGTGGCGCGGGCACCGTCGTCTCGGGCATCGGCGAGCCGGGTGCCACTGTCACGGTGCGCGACGCCGGCGGCACGGCGCTCGGGACCGGCCTGGTGGGTGCCAACGGCGCCTATGCCGTCGCGCTGTCCACGCCGCAGCTCAACGGACAGGCGCTGCAGGTCACCCAGGCCGATGTGGCGGGCAATGTCTCGCCCGTGACGCCGGCCGCGGCGCCCGATATCACCGCGCCGCTTGCGCCGGCCGGAGCCGTCGCACCCAATGGTGCCACCGTCACCGGCACCGGCGAGCCCGGCGCGACGGTCACCATCCGCGATGCCGGCGGCACCGCGATCGGCACCGCGCTCGTCGCCGGCAACGGCAGCTTCACCGCGACGCTCACCCCGGCCCAGACCAATGGCCAGGTGCTGAGCATCAGTCAGGCGGACCCGGCGGGCAATCTCTCGCCCAGCGCCGCCGCCACTGCGCCAGATCTCACGGCTCCCACCGCGCCGAGCGCGACGGTGAGCGGCGCCGGCACGGTCGTCTCGGGTACCGGCGAACCCGGTGCCACGGTAACCGTGCGCGATCCCTCGGGCGTTCCGCTGGGCACTGCGCTGGTCGCCGCCAACGGCAGCTATGCGGTGGCGCTGACCACGCCCCAGGGCAATGGCCAGACGCTTCAGGTCACCCAGTCGGACCCGGCGGGCAATGTCTCGCCGGCCACCCCGGCCCTTGCTCCGGACTTCACCGCCCCCGCCGCGCCGAGCGGAACGGTGAACGCCAATGGCACCGCCGTCACCGGCATCGGAGAGCCCGGCGCGACCGTGCATATCCGCAATGGTGCGGGCACCGAGATCGGGACGGCGGTGGTCGCGGCCAATGGCAGCTACACCGCCACGCTGACCACCCCCCAGGCCAATGGCGAAACGGTCAGCGTCACCCAGTCCGACCCGACGGGGAACCTGTCGCCGGCCGCTACGATCACCGCACCCGACATCACGCCGCCGGCTGCTCCCAACGCGTCGATCAACGGCGCGGGCACGGCCGTCACCGGCACCGGCGAGGCCGGAGCGACGGTCGAGGTCCGCAATGCCGGCGGCACACTGCTCGGCTCCACGACGGTGGCGGCGAATGGCAGCTTCGCCGTCTCGCTCTCCGCCGCGCAGACCGCCGGTCAAGCGCTCAGCGTCACCGCGCGCGATCCGGCCGGCAATCTCTCGAGCGCCGTGCCGCTCACCGCGCCGTACGACATCTCCGCTTTCGACAACAATGCCAGTGCCGCAGTTCATCTGCTGCCGGTCGTGACCAACCAAAATCTCGGTTCGGCCAATTATGTCGCGCTGGTCTCGCTGGGCCTGCTCAACCTGGATGCCCAGGTGCTGTCGACGCCGAGCGTTCAGTTCACCGTCGCACCGGGCCATTCGCTCAACGCCACCTTCACCTATGACGCATTGCTCAGCATCGGTGTGCTCAGCGGCTATGCGGTGGTGGTGCAGCGCTTCAACGGCACCAACTGGGTGGCGGTGGACGGCAACGGCACCAGCTCGCTGCTCCAGCTCTCGCTGCTCAATGGCGACTTGGTCTCGAACAGCACGCTTCCTCCGGGCCAGTATCGCGCCTTCGTTACCTTTGACGGTGCACTCGGCGTCGGCCTGCTCGGCGGACTTAATGTCACCGGTGCCGACAGCGACTTCACCGATGTCGCCTCGGCCCAGGCGATCGCGCACGCCGGCAACGTCATCACCGATCCGGGGCCTGGCGGCGCGGTCGACATCGTCAGCCCGCAGACCCAGGTGCAGAGCGTCACCTTCAATGGCGTGACCACCACCGTCGCCGCAGGCGGCACGACGATCCAGGGAAGCTGGGGCACGCTCCTGATCAACCAGAACGGGAGCTACACCTACACGCCCAGCGCCAGTGCCGCGGCGATCGGCCACACCGACAGCTTCACCTACACGCTGATCGATCGCAGCGACGGCGAGCTCGAGAGCGCAACGCTCACCATGACGATCGGCAGCCCGGACATCACCGGCGCGCCGGTTGCGGTCAACGACGCCGCGATCGCCACGGCGACCTTCGCCAATGTCGTCACCACCACACCGGCGGCGATCGACTCAAGCTTCGCCACGCCGACGGCGCTGATCATCACCGGCGCGCAGACAGGGACCGTCCATGACAGCTTCACGGTCGGCGCGAACAGCAGCGCCAATGTGACGCTGTCGGCGATCCAGTCGAGCGGGCTCAGCGTGCTGCCGACTTATACGATCACTGTCACCAACTCGGCCGGCACGGTCGTCGGGACGATCACCCAGACCGCCGTCGCCAATCTCGGCCTCGGCACGGGCGTCGCGCTGACCCTGTCGGGCCTGCCGGCGGGCAACTACAACTACACCGTCTCCAGTACGAACATCCTCGGCACCGGCTATGGCACCAATGTCTATGTCGGCCAGGTCGTGACGCATCTCGACCAGCACACGCTCACCGGCAGCACCACGGTGCAGGGCGAGCTGCTCAGCAACGATACGCTGGGCACCAGCTTTGTCGGGGTGCGCGTGCAGTCGGGCGGCAGTTTCATCGAGGTGGGCGAGACGCCCATCACGATCGTCGGCGCCCATGGCACGCTGACGGTCAACGAAACCGGCCACTACAGCTACACGCCAAGCGCGACGCTCGCCTATTCGGGCACCGACCCGATCGACAGCTTCACCTATCAGGTGCTGCAGCCGAACGGCACGGTGGCGACGGCACGGCTCGATGTGACGGTCGACATCAACAATGGCGTCACCCCGACGCTGATGGTGCTGGAGACGCACAGCCTGGCCGACGCAGTTCCGCTGACCACGCTCGTCGCCGGGCCGGTGGCGGAAGAGCATGGAACCGCGATCACAGCCGAGCATGGTCCCACCACATTCGGGCTGCTCGACGGACAGGACACGGTCGAGGATCTCCTCGGCCAGTTCCTCCACGATCGCCAGCAGACGATCGAGGTGTCCTCCACGCCCACGGTTATATCCGAAGGGCATGCCTCTCCGGACATCTCTGCGGCACCCGTTCCGTCAGACCCGCTCCACTACCTCGTGTCGCCGAACGATCTCGACCAGGACCGCCACCAGTTAACCCATGTTGTGTGACGCAAGAGGTCACTCCGATTTCGGAGCAGATTGTTCTGCAACTTCCATGATTTCATAAACGTACTTGATGCAGATCATAACGTTACATGGCGAGGCGAAAGGGAGGCTATCGCTTGGCAAAAGGGATGCGGCGCGGCCAGCTCAGCAGAGCGGCCCGAGCCACGATGATCGTTTCGGTGTCGGCACTGCTCGCCGGCACCGTCAGTGCGCAGGAAAATCAAGGCCTTTCACTGGAAGCGGCGGTTCGTCGGGCGGTTGCGTGGCATCCCAATGTCGATGCCGCCGCGGCGACGCTCGATGCCCGCGGCGCGGATGTCGATGTAGCGCGTGCAGGCTATCTGCCACGGGTCAGCGCCGGCGTCGGCGCGGGCTATGACAATCGCTTCGGCTCGGCATGGCGGCCCCGTCCGCAGGTCTCGGCCTCGCAGATGCTCTACGACTTCGGCAAGGTGCGCAGTGCGGTCGATGCGGCGCAGGCCGGCACGAAGGTCGGGCGCGCCGACCTGCTGCTCGCGATCGACGGGCTGATCCGTGACACCGGCTATGCCGTGGTCGAGGTGCAGCGCAACGCCGTGCTGCACGACATCGCCGAGGAGCAGTTGGCGCGGGTCCGCGAGATCAGCGGGCTGGTCGGCCAGCGTGTCAGCAAGGGCGCCTCGACCCGCTCCGACGGGCTTCAGGCGGAGTCCCGCGTCGCCGCCGCCCGGGCGACGCTCGCGCAGATCGATGCCGAGCAGAGGCGCTGGACCAGCAACCTCGCTTTCCTGCTCGGTTCGCAGGAGAAGCTTGGTGTCAGCGCAGAAATGCCGGAATGGCTGATGACCAGCTGCACCACCGGGGTCACCGACTGGAGCCTGGTGCCGGCGGTGATGCGGGCCGATGCGCAGCGCGAGCAGGCGGCCGCCGACCTCCGCCGCGCCCGTGCCGATCGCCTGCCGACTGTCTCGCTCGCCGGTGACGCCGCCGCCGATATCGCCTCGCCCTTCTCGGATCGCAGCGCCTACAGCGTCGGCCTCAGCGTCTCCAGCAACGTGTTCGGCGGCAACGCGACGCGTGCCCGGGTCCGCAGCGCCGACTATTCACTCACCGCCGCCGACGCTGCCGCCCGCTATGCCCGCAACGACACCGACCAGCGCCTCTCCGAAGCGCGCCAGCAGATCGCCAGCCTTACCCGGCTGCTCGACACCCTCAATCTTCGCGAGGCCGACATGGCGGAAACCGGCCAGCTCTACCGGGTGCAATATCTCGAAATGGGCACGCGCACCCTGGTCGATCTGCTCAATGCCGAGCAGGAGTTCCATCAGGCGCGCTTCGACGCGGTGAACACCGAGCATGACCTGCGCCGGCTCCAGATCGACTGCCTCTATTATTCTGGGCGCGCCCGCGATGCCTTCGGGCTGACCGGCACACGCGTGCGCGGGATCACGCTGTGAGCGCCGCTCCCGACGCCTGGCTCGACATCCTCGGCCAAGCCGCGCGGCACTATCGCCTGCCCTTGTCCGAGCAGCGCGCGCGGCTGGCGGCGCTGTGGGACGCCGCTCCGGACGAGGAAGGGCGTGTCCGCTCGGTCGCCCATGCCACCGGGCTCTCGGTACGCTTCGTCGATCCCGCAGCCGCGCGGCTGACCAGCTGGCGGCTTCCGGTGATCGCCTGCCTCCCGGATGGCGAGCTGGCGCTGATCACCGCGCTCGACGGCAATGGCGAGGCGATGTTCACCGTCGCCGGCGAAGGCGACATGGCCTCGCGCCGCCCGCTGGCGGACCTGCTCGCCGCGAGCACCCGCATCGTCGTGCCCCGCCCCACCCGCTCCGCCGCCGACGCGCGGGTGGACAGCTATATCCGCCCCTATCAGGAGCACTGGCTCCGCCGCGTCCTCCTCCAGGATGCGCGGGCCTATGGCCATGTCGCGGTAGCCTCGGTGGTGACTAACATCCTCGGTCTCGCCGGCATCCTGTTCTCGATGCAGGTCTATGACCGGGTGATCCCCGCCCAGTCGATGCCGACCCTCGTCATCCTGTTCCTCGGTGTCTTGCTGGCGATCGGGTTCGACTATCTGCTGCGCAAGCTGCGCGTCGGGATCACCGACATCCTCGGCAAGCGCGCCGACCTGCGGCTGTCCGACCTGGTCTTCGGCCATGCCCTGCGCGTCCGCAACCGATCGCGCCCGACCTCGACCGGCACCTTCATCTCGCAGCTGCGCGACCTCGATCAGGTCCGCGACATGCTGACCTCGACCACCGTCGCGGCGGTGGCGGACCTGCCCTTCTTCCTGCTGTTCCTTGCCATCCTCGCCTTTATCGGCGGCGTGCTCGCGCTGGTGCCGCTGGTGGCGGTGGTGCTGCTGCTCGTCCCCAGCCTCCTGGCCCAGCGCCGGCTCCGCGTCTACGCGACGGAATCGATGCGCGAGAGCTCGCTGCGCAATGCCCTGCTGGTCGAGGCGGTGCAGGGTATCGAGGACATCAAGGCGCTCCAGGCAGAGGAGCGCTTCCAGCGCCAGTGGAACCACTACAACAGCGTCGCCGGCGAAGCCCAGCTGCGGCTGCGCGGGTTGAGCGCCAGCCTGTCGACCTGGTCGATGAGCGTCCAGAACGGCGTCTATGCCGCAGTGATCTTCGTCGGTGCGCCGATGGTCATCGACGGCGGGATCACCACCGGCACGCTGGTCGCCACGTCGATGCTCGCTTCGCGGATGATCGCGCCGATGGCACAGGTCTCGGGCCTGCTCGGCCGCTGGCAGCATGCCAAGCTCGCAACCCAGAGCCTCAACCAGATCATGGGCCTGCCCACCGACAGCCCCGACGCCGAGCACCGCATCCCGCTCCCCGCCGTCACCGGCAGCTTCGCGTTGCGCTCGGCGGTGTTCACCTATGCCGATCCCAATGCGGCGCCGGCACTGACCGTGCCCCGCCTCGACATCGCCCCGGGCGAGAAGATCGCGCTGCTCGGGCGCAACGGCGCGGGCAAGTCCACCTTGCTCCAGGGCCTTTCGGGCATGCTGCCGCCAGTCTCCGGCGAAGTCCTGCTCGACGATCTCGCGCTCCAGCAGGTCGATCCCGCCGATGTCCGCCGCGATGTGAGCCTGCTCACCCAGACCAGCCGGCTCTTCCACGGCACGCTGCGCGAGAACCTGACGATGGGCGCCCCGCATGCCAGCGCCGCCGAGATCCAGGCAGCGCTGGAGATGGTCGGCGCCCTGGACTTCGTGCGGCGGCTGCGCGACGGGCTTGAGCATGTCGTCCTCGAAGGCGGGCTCGGCCTCTCCGGCGGCCAGCTTCAGTCGCTACTGCTCGCCCGGCTGCTGCTACGCCGACCCTTGGTGGCACTGCTCGACGAGCCGACCGCCGCGATGGACGAAGTCGCGGAGCGCCATTTCATCGATCGCTTCCGCGAATGGAGCCAGGGCCGCACCGTGGTGGTCGCCACCCACCGGATGCGCGTGCTTGACCTCGTCGAGCGGGTGATCGTGATCGACCAGGGCCAGATCCTGCTCGACCAGCCGAAACAGGCCGCGCTCGGGGCCATGCGCGGGACGCAGGCGGCATGAGCGGCGAGGCGCTGTTCGACGAGGAAGGCCGCGGCCGCCTTCGGGACGCGACGCGGATGCTGTGGGTGCTGGCAGCGATGGTGGTCGCCTTCCTGCTCTGGGCATGGTTCGCGACGCTCGACGAGGTGGCGACCGGCAATGGCCGCGTCGTGCCAACCAGCCATGAGCAGGTCCTGCAGTCGCTGGAGGGCGGGATCCTCGCCAAGCTGCTGGTCCGGCAGGACGATATCGTGAAGCCGGGCCAGGTCCTCGCCCAGCTCGACCCCACCCAGGCCGGCTCTACCGTGGAGGAAAGCGCCGCCAAATATCGCGCCGCGCTCGCGAGCCAGGCGCGCCTGCAGGCTGAGGTCAACGGCACTCCCTTGCGGTTCTCTCCGGAGCTCGATCGCTACCCGGAGCTCAAGGCGGAACAGCAGCGCCTCTATGCCGCGCGGCGCGCCAGCCTCAACGGATCGGTCGGGTTGATCGACGAATCGCTCGCACTGATCGGGCGTGAG